>ERZ1034363.52-NODE-52-length-74781-cov-23.220457_pt1 | contig 74781 bp, 75 predicted proteins | sample MGYA00520616_ERZ1034363 | MGnify/ENA primary metagenome ERZ1034363 (study PRJEB33736, sample SAMEA104284506) | Azolla filiculoides | biome: Urban; feature: Water surface; material: Ditch water | place: Netherlands | collected 2015-10-28 | depth 0-0.1 m ...
GAAATTGGTAGACACAAGAGACTTAAAATCTCTCGCTCGTAAGGGTGTGCCGGTTCGACTCCGGCTCCGGGCACCAAATACAAAAAAGGCCGATTCCGTAAGGAGTCGGCCTTTTTTATTGGCTAGCGCGCTTGTTCAATCATGTGCCGCAATAGGTTTTATAGGATGCGTCAAACTCAGCCGTAGGCGCTTGCTGGTATCGGTCGTTTAAGTCACTGGCGACATAAGGCTGACTGATGGCCGCTAACAAGGCGTGAAAGGCCGACAAGTCGTTGGCGTAGACGGCCTGTTGCAAAGCGTCTTCAACCAAGTGGTTGCGAGGAATGACCGTTGGGTTGACGCTTTGCATCAATTGCATGCTCTCTTCCCCGCTTTGTGTTTGCCTGCTCAACCTGGCATGCCATAGGCTTACCCAATGCTTAAATTCGGGCGCTTGATACAAATCGCTGGGTTTAAATGCCCCGTGGCACAATGCCCTAAATGCCTGGCTGTAATCGGCTTGATGGGTTTGCATCAGTTGCAACAGCGAGTCGGCCAGTGCGTGATCGTCGTCTTCGGCATTAAACAAACCTAATTTTTTGCGCATGCCAGATAACCAATAGTTCGCATAAAGCGCGTTAAAGTTTTCCAGGCTGGCGCGAGCTAGTTCTATGGCTTTTTCTTGATTCGTGTCTATTAAGGCTAACAAGGTTTCGGCCAACCTCACCAGATTCCACAGGGCCATTTGCGGTTGATTGCCGTAAGCATAACGGCCGTTTTTATCAATGGAGCTAAACACCGCCTCACTATGGTAGCGGTTAAGAAAAGCGCAAGGCCCGTAGTCTATGGTTTCGCCGCAGATGCTCATGTTATCGGTGTTCATGACGCCGTGTATAAAGCCCAGCTGCATCCACTGCGCTAGCAATTGCGCTTGGCGGTCTATCACCGATTCCAGTAAAGCTAAATAGGGCTGTGCCTGTGCGCGAAGGTCTGGGAAATGGCGGTCTATGGTGTAGTCGGCTAGGGCTGTTAATAGCGCGGGGTTTTGCTCGGCAGCGGCAAATTGAAAGGTGCCCACGCGTAAATGGCTAGCGGCTACCCGGCATAATATGGCGCCAGGCAAGGCTTCCTCGCGGTATACCGCTTCGCCACTTGCCGTCACGCATAAGCTGCGTGTGCTGGGTACGCCCAAGGCGTGCATGGCTTCGCTAATTAGGTATTCGCGCAGCATGGGCCCCAGTGCGGCCCGGCCATCGCCCGATCGTGAGTAGCCAGTCCTACCGGCGCCTTTTAATTGGATGTCTAGGCGTTGTTGATTCGGCGTCAGGTGCTCGCCCAATAAAATGGCGCGGCCGTCGCCCAAGCGGTTGAAGTGACCAAATTGATGGCCGGCATAAGCTTGCGCAATCGGCTCGGATCCAGCAAATAATTTATTGCCAGCCAAGTAGGCGGCGCCTTGGCTGGCAAGTGAGGCGGCGTTTAAGCCTAAATCGTTTGCGAGGGCTTGGTTAAACACCAGCATGGCCGGTGCTTGAACCGGGCTGGGCGCTTGCTTTTGATAAAAAGCGGCCGGCAGTTGCAAATAACTGTTATCAAAATTAAAGCCAAAATCAGTGGGCATAATGGGGTTGGTCATGTGTGCCTAAGGTTTGACCTTGGTCACGGTGGCATCGGCAGACCCAGTGCCAAAGTTTAGGGTGATTGCTTCACCGGTTTGCAACTGATTGCTGGCACTGATGATGGCCCCGTCTTTGTTTTGCACAAAGGCGTAGCCACGGCTTAGCACGGCGCTTGGATTGAGGTGGTCTAGGTTTTGCCCCAAACGCATGACATGCTGTTTTTTCAAGGACAGCTGTTGCTGCAATAGGTTATTTAAGCGGTAGGCCGCTTGGCTCAGCTGGGTTTTTTGTTGGGCGATTTGTTGCGTTGGTGAAATCAGTCGGCGGGCTAAGTAATCCAGTGCTTGGCTGCGTTGATTGAGCCAAGCTGAGCAGGCTCTGGCCAATTGCAAGCTAAGTTGTTTGAGTCCATTTAGCATGGCCTCACGCGATGGGCTAACCAGCTCGGCTGCGGCGGTGGGGGTGGCCGCCCGTTTATCGGCGACAAAATCGCATATGGTGAAATCGGTTTCATGGCCCACGCCACTGATGGTCGGAATGCGGCAGGCGGCGATCGCTCTTGCAACGATTTCTTCGTTAAATGACCACAAGTCTTCCATGCTGCCGCCACCACGGCAAATGATCAGCACGTCGCATTCGGCGCGTTGGTCGGCCGTGTTGATGGCTTCGGCGATTAATGACGCCGCGCCTTTGCCTTGCACCGGTGTCGGGTAAATAATCACCGGTATGCTGGGCATGCGCCGTTGCAGCGTGCTGAGCACGTCTCTTAGGGCGGCCGCATCGGCCGAGGTAACAATGCCAATTTGTTTAGGGTGGGCCGGTATGGCTTGTTTCAGATTGGGGTCAAATAAGCCCTCGGCTTGCAATTTGGCTTTGAGTTTTTCAAAGGCTTCGAATAACACGCCCAGGCCGGCGCGTTGTAAAGATTCGATGGTCAGTTGAAAGTCCCCGCGTGCTTCGTACAAGGTGACCGTGCAGCGCGCTTCGACTTTATCGCCTTCTTTGGGTGCCCAATCCAAATAGCTGTTGCGGCCTTTAAACATCACGCAGCGCACTTGTGCACCGGCATCCTTGAGTGAGAAATACCAATGGCCACTGGCCGCGCGAGTCAGATTGGACACTTCGCCTGACACCCAAAACAAAGGAAAGCTTTGGCTTAATAGTTGGTTGGCTAAACGATTTAACTCCGAGACCGTCAGTATTTTGTTGCTGCTAATTTGCTGGCTGTGGGCTAAAGTGGGTTCAGTCATGAGGCGTTATCAATTACAATGTTCAGGTCATGCAATTATAAGCGCACATTCGGTGCAAACAAGGATAGGGCAATGCTAAATAAATGCTTAAGTGGGAAACGTGGCTATTGGCTGGGTTTTGTTGCCAGTTTCGGTTTGGTGGCTTTGGCCTTGTGGATACAAACCCGTTACCAATTGAACCCCTGCCCATTGTGCATATCGCAACGCATGGTGTTCATGGGTTTAGGTTTGCTGTTCCTTGTTGGCGCTTTACTGCCGGCTAAAGCGATTTGGCAAAAAACCGTTACGGCTTTGTTGGTGTTAACTGCATTGGGCGGTGCCGGCGTGGCTTTACGCCATTGGTGGTTGCAGGCGCACCGTGACAGCATCATCGCCGATTGCGGCGTGGGCTTTGATTACATGTTTGAAAACTTCCCGCTGCAAAAAGCCCTGACCTTGGTGTTTCGAGGCACAGGGGACTGTGCGGCCATAGACTGGACCTTTTTAGGCTTAAGCCTACCGCAGTTGGCCTTGTTGGCTTATTTGGGCTTGGCGGCCTATGCCCTGTATTTATTAAAGAAATAGCAAGCGACCGGATATGGCATATAAAACCTTAGATCATTTTGTTGGCAACACGCCCTTGGTGCAATTGCAGCGCATGGCGGGCAAAACCAGCAACACCATATTGCTCAAATTAGAAGGCAATAACCCGGCTGGCTCGGTGAAAGACAGGCCGGCTTACAGCATGATTAGCCGTGCTGAGGCCAGAGGCGACATCAAGCCGGGCGACACGCTAATCGAAGCCACCAGCGGCAACACCGGCATTGCCTTAGCCATGGTGGCGGCCATGCGTGGCTATAAAATGATATTGGTCATGCCAGAAAACCAAAGCATAGAACGCCGCCAAAGCATGACCGCATACGGCGCTGAACTGATATTGACGCCTAAAGACGGCAGCATGGAATTGGCTAGGGACGTGGCCATGAAGTTGCAGGCTGAAGGCGAAGGCGTGGTCTTGGATCAATTTGGCAACAGCGATAACCCCTTGGCGCATTATGAAACCACTGGCCCGGAAATTTGGCGAGACACCAACGGCAAAGTCACCCATTTTGTCGCCAGCATGGGCACAACAGGCACCATCATGGGCGTGTCACGCTATTTGAAAGAACAAAATCCGGCCATCCAAATCATAGGCGTGCAACCGGAAGAAGGCAGCCAAATACCCGGCATACGCAAATGGCCAGAAGCGTATTTACCAAAAATTTACGATGCCAAGCGCGTGGATGCCTTGCGCTACGTTAACCAAGCGCAAGCAGAAAACACCACCCGTCAATTGGCCGCCAAAGAAGGCATTTTTGCCGGCATTTCCAGTGGCGGTGGGCTGTATACGGCGCTGAAACTATCCCAGGAAGTGGAGAATGCCGTGATAGTCACCATAGTCTGCGACCGCGGTGACCGTTACTTGTCCACTGGGGTGTTCCCCGCTTAAGCGCATAGGCTCATGCGCCGCACACGTTTATTAGCCTTTTTTTTATTAGCCAGCCTAAGCAGTCCAAACGCCTATGCCATCAGCGCAATACGGGTGCAAATAGACCAGCTCATTAGCCCAAGCGCCACACTAAAAAACGCCGACCTTAAGTTGGACTGGCAAGGCGAAGCGCCTAGATTAAGCTTAAAAGCCCAAATAAAACCCATAACGGCATTAAAGCCTGAAGCACAAGGCCAGCAATCGACCGGCTATATGCCTTTTAGCCTCAGTTGTGGTCGTCTGGCAATCACCGATGCCGGGCAGATAGACTGCCTAAATGGCCAATTGCAGGCTAAGCAAATTCAGTTGCCGTTCTCCTTGCGGGCCAACATTCAGCCTGAGCAGTTGGCGGCCGATTTGCGCTTCAGCGACGCGCAATTTAGTGATGCGTCTGGCTTGCATGCGGGGGAAAAATTAAGCGGTCAAATTAGCTTGTCAGCCAAGCCATCGGAAGGCGGTTGGGCTTGGCAGGGGCTGCTACGGTGGGATGCCGGTGAGCTTTATTGGCAGCCATTTTATTTTGCTAAGGCCGGCAACCAATTGGACATCAATGGCCGTTTTATCGACGATCTGTTGTGGGTGGATAAAGCCAACTTACTAGTCAATGGCGTGGGTCGCGTGTCGGCCGCAGGGCGCATGAACACGGTGACGGGTCGGCTTGAGGAAGCCAGCATCAGTGCGCAAAAAGTGGATTTTGCCGGCTTGTACGCGGTGTTCTTAAAGCCCATGGCGGAGAAGTCGGTGTTTGGTGATTTAACGGTGACTGGCCAAGCCGATTGGCAATTCGAGCTAAAAGACGGTCAGCCGAAAAGCTTTGAGTTAACGCTGCGCGATACCGACATCCGTGACAACAAGGGTAAATTTGCCTTTAAGCAGCTGCAAGCGCATCTGCCATGGGATTACGATCAGGTTAAAACGCAGTCGGTGTCGTATGCCTCCGGGCAAGTGCTCAAGCTGCCTTTGGCTAAAACGCAATTGCAGGCGCAGATTAACCGTTACGCATTGAGTGCGCCTAAGTTGAGCTTGCCTTTACTAGACGGCGCATTGAACTTCACCGACCTGTCGGCGGCGATTATTGATGGTCTATGGTACTGGCACGTTAGTATGAATTTGACGCCGATTAGCATGGCGGAATTTAGCCAAGCGTTGGGTTGGCCTAGCATGCAAGGTAAGATTTCTGGGCAGGTGCCGCAAGTCAGTTACGCCGACAAGCAGTTACTCATGAATGGCGCCATGACGTTCAATGTGTTTAACGGCACAGTGGGCATGAATCATTTGAAAATCGACGACCCCTTGGGCGTGGTGCCACGCTTATATGCCGATTTAAGCATGCGTCAATTGGACCTGGGCGAACTCACTCGCACCTATAGCTTTGGTCGTATAGAAGGCAAATTAGACGGCGACGTGCAAAACATGCAGCTGGAAAATTGGAAGCCAGTCTACTTGGACGCCTCGATTCGAACCAGCCCGGGCAAGCAGCTTAAGAAAATATCCCAACGCGCGGTAGAAAACATCACGGCCTTGGGTGGCGAAGGCACGGCCGCCGCCGTGCAGCGGACTTTTTTGCAATTTTTTAAAGAATTTAACTACGATAAGATAGGCTTAAGTTGCAAATTACGGCAAGATGTCTGTGAGATGGCTGGCGTGGAAAGCAATGCCATAGGCTACGTGATAGTCAAAGGTCAAGGTCTACCAGCAGTGAACGTCAATGGCTATACTCAGCGTATTAGCTGGTCGGATTTGTTAGCAAGAATTAAACGCATTACCGATAGCAACAGCAAGCCGGTTATTCAATAGGCTAGCAGTCACGGCGACATTAAACAGCGCGTGCAAAGTATAAGGAAATGAACATGAAAAAAGCAGTCATAGCATTGGTTGTCACGATTGGTTTGTCCGCCTGCGTGACCATTAACATCTATTTTCCGGCGGCGGCAGCAGAGAAAGCGGCCGATAAAATCATTGATGACGTATGGCGTTTGCAAGACGCAGCGCCTGCGCCTAAGAAAGAGGAGGCAGCAAAATGAGTGGCTTATTAAATAGGAACAATATGCAAAGTATCAAAAGCATCGTGTTAGTAGGCTTGCTGTGCTTCGCCACTTGGGTGCAAGCTGCGGCCGATTTGGATGTCGCTACGCCTGCCGTTAGCGCGCTTAAAAACAGCATGCAAGCACGTCATGCCCAGTTGGCTGCCCACTACGCCAGTGGCGCTGTAGGCTTAACTAAAGACGGCTTGATCGCCTTGCGTGATGCAAGCGCTGTGCCATTAAAAGATAGGCAGGGTATCAATGCCTTGGTCGCCGCAGAGAATAACGATCGGGTCGCCCTGTATAAAGAAATAGCCGCTGGCAATGGTCACCCGGAATGGCGAGGCGAGATTCAAAACACCTTTGCTGGGCGATGGATAGATAAGGCGCAAGCCGGTTGGTATTACGAAAGCGGCAGCGCTTGGGTGAAAAAATGACACCGAGTTTAGTCTTTGACATAGAAACCATCCCCGACACCGATGGCTTGCGTAAGCTACACGACCTGCCGGCCGATTTGTCCGATGAGGAAGTGGCCAACATCGCTTTTCATCAACGCCGTCAGCAAAACGGCACGGATTTTTTGGCCCTGCACCTGCATCGCATCTGCGCCATTTCTTGTGCGATGCGTGAAGGCAACCATTTTAAAGTGTGGACTTTGGGTGACGCGCAATCGAGTGAGGCGGAAATCATTCAGCGCTTCTTTGATGGCATTGATAAATACACCCCGCAAATCGTGTCATGGAATGGTGGCGGATTTGACTTGCCGGTGTTGCACTACCGTGGCTTGATGCACGGCATCAATGCGGCGCGCTATTGGGATTTGGGCGAAGACGACAAAGACTTCAAATGGAATAACTACATCAGCCGCTATCACACGCGCCACTTGGATTTAATGGACGTCATGGCCATGTTTAATGCACGGGCCAACGCGCCCTTAGACGACGTGGCTAAACTGTGTGGCTTCCCCGGTAAATTGGGCATGGACGGCAGCAAGGTTTGGGATGCCTACAAAGCCGGCAAGATTGATGAGATACGCAATTATTGCGAGACCGATGTGGCCAATACGCATTTGGTGTTTTTGCGCTTTAAGCTGATGCGCGGTCAGTTAACGCAAGCGGCTTACGATGCAGAAATTGCCCTGGTGCGCGAAACCTTAAGCGGCTATCAGCAAAGTGGCGGTGCTAATCATTGGGCTGAGTTTTTGGCGGCTTGGCAATAGTCAAACCTTTAGCACAAAGGCAGTTTAATAGGTGCCACTCTCTGCCCGCTGCGGTAAAATAGCGGCCATGAGAAAAAGACGCAACAAATCCAGCGCAGACTTGGCGCTCAGCCCGGTTCTACACGCCGTCATCGAATCCTTAGATCAAGAAGGCCGTGGGGTCACCCACCTAGACGGCAAAACCATTTTTATTGATGGTGCGCTGCCGCAAGAAAAAGTCAGCTTTCGCTCCCACCGCATTAAGCCTAGTTACGAAGTGGCGAATGCGATTGATGTCCTCAAGCAATCCAATCAACGCGTGACCCCTAAATGCCCGCACTTTGGCCTGTGTGGCGGCTGCAAACTGCAGCATTTGGATGCAGCGGCGCAAGTGGCGAACAAGCAGCGGTTATTGGAAAACGATTTATGGCATATCGGTAAAGTGCAGCCTAATAACATGTTGCCGCCGATTTATGGCCCAACTTGGGGCTACCGGCATAAAGCGCGTCTAAGCGTTAAGTACGTGGAAAAGAAACAGCGCGTGCTGGTGGGCTTTAATGAAAAAGCCACCCGCTACGTGGCCGACATGAACAGCTGCGAGGTGCTGGTGCCTGAGGTGTCAGCCTTGATTGCGCCCTTGCAAGACATGATACTGCAGCTAAGCTTGCGTGATAAATTGCCGCAAATTGAATTGGCTGTGGGTGAGCCTGTTGGGCCGTCTAAGCAGCCCGTGATAGTGTTGATTTTACGCATCATGGCCGAATTAACCGCGGCCGATGAATTGGTGCTAAAAGCCTTTGCCGATGAGCAGGCGGTGCAGATTTGGACGCAGAGCAAAGGCCCGGATACCATTAAGCCGTTTTACCCGGCAGCGGACGACAGCCTGCCTGGCTTGCAATACAGCTTGCCTGAATTCGATTTGCGCTACCCGTTTAAGCCTAACGAGTTCACCCAGGTGAACCCACAAATCAACCAGGTGATGATACGACGCGCCATGCAGTTGTTGCATCCGCAAGCCCATGAAAAAATTGCCGATTTCTTTTGCGGCATAGGCAACTTTAGCCTGCCGATTGCGCGAAGTGGTGCGCAGGTATTGGGTTTGGAAGGCTTGGCAAACTTGGTGGATAGAGCCAATGAAAGTGCCGCGCTTAATGGCATCACGAACAGCGAATTTGGCGTGGCTGACTTGTTCAAAATGACGGCTGAATCTTTAACTGCTCTAGGCCGCTTTGATAAATGGTTGGTTGATCCACCACGCGATGGCGCTTTTGAATTGATTAAAGCATTAGACGACAGCAACAGCCCGCAACGGATTGTTTATGTGTCTTGCAACCCGGCCACCTTGGCGCGCGATGCCGGCGTGTTGGTCAACGAAAAAGGCTACACCCTGCAAGCCGCGGGGGTCATCAATATGTTTCCCCATACCTCACACGTGGAATCGATAGCCTTATTTGAATTGATCTAATGCCGTGTCTAAATATGGCTTGTGGTAAATAAACAACAAGCTGTGTTTTTCCCACCACCACTTGATAAATGTCAAATCGACGACTTAGCCCTTTGTATATGATGGCTCATCGAATTTGTGTTCGTCTTATTTATTAAGTGGAGAAATTAAAATGAAAAAATCCTTATTAGTCGTGGCTTTGCTTTCAGCCTTTGCACCTATGGTTGCGCAAGCTGAAGCCGGTGACATCGTGGTGCGTTTGCGTGCGACCAATGTTAACCCAAATACAAACAGTAAATTGGGCGAAATAACTGATGCGGCCGACGTGGGCTTTTCATCTGAGGCTTTATATGGTGATTCAAATGCAAATTTACAAGTTGGTAAAAATACCATACCTGAATTAGACATATCTTATTATTTGACGAAAAACATTGCAGCTGAATTGATTTTAGCTGTTGGTACGCGACACAGTGTCAGCGTGTCACCAGGTACAGGTGCCGTTGCCGCTGATTTAGGTAAGGTTAATTTATTGCCGCCTACATTAACTGCCCAATGGCACTTTAACCCTGATCAAACAATTGACCCTTATGTTGGTGCAGGTGCGGCGTTTGTTCTTGGTTTGGACCGTAAATTGACAGCTGATGCAACTGCTGCTGGCTTAAGTACCTACCCAATTCGTATTGATAGAAGTGCTTTTGGTGGTGTATTGCAAGCCGGTTTTGATGTTAACTTGCAAGATAAATGGTTGATCAACTTTGATGTAAAAAAAATCTGGGTTAATACTGACGTTAAACTGGATTTAGGCTCAGGCTACACAAAAATTGATAATCTAGATCTTAATCCATTGGTTGTAAGTATTGGTATTGGTAAAAAATTCTAATCTCCTAGTTTTGTAGCGGAACAGCTGGTTCCACATTAGCCTCTGCCTTAGGGTAGGGGCTTTTTTTATGGGGCAAGGGATAGTCGTTGTAGGAGCGGTCGGTGACCGCGAATGCGGTATTTCCAATGCGCTATGCGCGATTTATGACCGCAAGCGTCTTGTCTGTAGAATCCATGGCATCTATGGTTTGTTTCATAGGCAAAATTAGCGGTCAAAGACCGCTCCTACAAAAAATCTAAAGGATTTTGGAGAAGCGAGCGCGGTTGCGATCGGTTTGCAAGTGCTTATCAAACACCATGGCGACGGCGCGCACAAAGAACCAGCCGGTGTCGGTGACTTGTAAACCGTCTTCTTCTAGCACCAGCATGTCGGTTTTTTCCAGTGCTTTTAAGGCGGCCATTTCATCGGCAAAGTAGCTTTTGAAATCCAGCATGTAAGCCAATTCAATGGCTTCGTATTCCAATGCGCCTTGGCACATGATGGCCATGATAACCGCGCGGCGCACGATGTCGTCGCGTGATAGGGCTAGCCCGCGCACCACCGGGAAGCGACCGTGGTTAAGGTGATCGTAATACTCTTCTATGGTTTTTGCATTTTGGCTATAGGTTGCGCCTACGCGGCCTATGGCGGACACGCCCAGGCTGATTAAATCGCAATCGGGTTGGGTGCTGTAGCCTTGAAAGTTTCGGTGTAAGCGGCCTTGGCGTTTAGCAATGGCCAAGTCGTCGTCGGGTAGGGCAAAGTGATCCATGCCCACATAAACATAACCGGCATCGATAAACGCTTTTAGGGCGCTGCCTAACATGGTGATCTTGTCGGCTGCGGCCGGGAGCTCGTATTCGCTGATGCGGCGTTGTGGTTTAAAGCGCTCAGGCAAGTGGGCATAGCCGTATAAGGCAATGCGGTTGGGGCGTAGCTCAACCACTTGCGCTAAAGTGCGTTTAAACGACTCCGGTGTCTGCATGGGCAAGCCGTAGATTAAATCAACGTTCACCGATTCAAACTGGTAGCGTCTGGCTGCTTCCACTAATGCAAAGACCTGCTCAGCCGGTTGGATGCGGTGCACGGCTTTTTGCACTTCCGGGTCAAAGTCTTGCACGCCAAAGCTTAAGCGGTTAAATCCTAAGTCAGCCAGATGCTTCAATCTTTGTTCGTTAACCGTGCGTGGGTCGACTTCTATTGAGTACTCTCCGCCGGGTGCAAACACAAAATTGCGTTTTAGCATGCTCATCAGCTCGGCCAATTCTTCGTCCGAGAAAAAGGTGGGCGATCCGCCGCCCAAATGCAGTTGCGAGATGGTTTGGCCTGCGCCTAGGTGTTCGATGTGTAAATCAATTTCACGGTTTAAGTAGCGCAAATACTCGGCACTGCGTTCGTGGTGTTTGGTGACGATCTTGTTGCAGGCGCAAAAAAAGCACAAGGATTCGCAAAATGGAATGTGCACATAGATGGACAAAGGCTGCGTGGCCGCAATGGCCCGGCGCTGCTCTAGAGCCAGCATGTAAGCGTCTTGTGTGAAAGCCTCGACAAATCGGTCCGCTGTGGGGTAGGAGGTGTATCTCGGGCCAGAGACGTCGTATTTTTTTAAGGTCTCGGTGCTTACCCCAGGCATGATGCTGTCTAGGTTGGGTGCAATTGTTTCGCTGGCAGTATTCATGATTTTTTATTCTGCATTAATCTCAGGTTGCCACTATGACAGTTTTATATATAAGCCGTTTTGATACATATCAAAAGATAGTGTGGTAGTGTCTAGCTGTGCTTTATAGCATGCTTGTCGGCCAACTAGACCTAGCCAATAAGGCCTGAAAACGCTATGCTATAGGCAGTGAAGGTAATGAATCCAATATGACTAGCGCAACAACACCAGAAACCATCAAGGTCGCCTGCTCCAGCTGTAACCTGCGTGAACTTTGTATGCCAATTAGTTTTGGCACCGATGACATGAAGCGCCTGGATGAGGTGGTCGCCACCCGCCACCATGTCAAACAAGGTGAATTGCTATTCCGAGACGGCGAACCGTTTAAATCCTTATTTGCTATACGCACCGGTTTTTTTAAAACCAGCGTGTCCACGCCTGAGGGCCATGAGCAGGTAACCGGCTTTCAAATGGCCGGCGAAATCATAGGCTTGGATGGCATCGTGACCGACCAGCACAGTTGCAATGCGGTGGCTTTGGAAGACGCCGAAGTTTGCGTCATGCCGTTTGCCAATGTGGAAGAGTTGTCGCGCGAGTTTCCGGTATTGCAGCGCCATGTGCATAAAATCATGAGCCGCGAGATCGTGCGGGAAAACAGCATGATGTTGCTCATCGGTAACATGCGCTCAGAAGAGCGTTTGGCGGCATTTTTATTAAACCTAGTGCAGCGTTTGCATGCACGCGGTTTTTCTCAGTCGGAAATTGTGCTGCGGATGTCGCGTGAGGAAATAGGCAGTTACCTAGGCATGAAATTAGAGACGGTTAGCCGCGCGTTTTCCAAATTCAGTGACGAGGGCATCATAGAAGTGAAGCAGCGTTACGTGGGCATACTCAACGCCCCTGCTTTAAAGAAAATCGTCAATCCCACTGGCTGCGTTTAAGCCCGCCGATTGCATCAGCGCCGCTCGTCAACCATGTCCGACCAGCCTTATTTAACAGTAGAAGACCATAACCGCGATGTCAGCGGCATGCGCTATGTCTACCCGGTCGTCTCCAGGCGAGCGGGCGGCGTGTCCATAGGCATCAATCTCAACGTCAATAACGCCTGCAATTGGCGCTGCGTGTATTGCCAGGTGCCGGATTTAAAGCGTGGCAGTCCACCGCCCATAGACATTCCTCTGCTAGAACAAGAATTAAGGCATTTCTTGGATTACGCTTTGCACGGTGACTTCATGACGCGTTATGTGGCAGAAGGCGACAGGCAGTTACAAGACATCGCCTTTTCTGGCAACGGCGAACCCACTAGTGCCAAAGAATTTCCCGATGTATTAACCATGCTGGAAAAAGTCTTGCTCGACTTTAATTTGTTGGGCAAGGATCAACCGAACCCCATCAAAGTGCGCTTAATTAGCAACGGCAGCTTAATGGACAAGGACTCGGTGTTGGCTAGCCTAAAACACTTGGCTAGCTTGAATGGCGAGGTATGGTTTAAGTTGGATGCGGGCACCCAAGCCGGCATTGCCCGTATTAATGATGTCAACATTAAGCCAGAAGCGCATTTACAGCGCCTTAGAAATTGCGCGGCGGTTTGCCCGACCTTTGTGCAAACTTGCCTTTTTGCTCTGGACGGTGAACCGCCCAGTGAGGCTGAAACCGTGGCCTACCTAGGGTTGTTGAATCAGGTTAAAGCGCATCTACAAGGGGTGCATTTGTATGGCTACGCCCGCCCGTCTTACCAAGCAGAAGCGCCTCGTATAAGTCGATTGCCACATGAAAAGCTAGAGGCCGTGGCCGATCGTATCCGCGCCCTAGGCTTAACCGTGCACGTCAGCGATTAAACGCTAGCCCATGCAGGTTTAAGGCTGCGTGGCTGGCGTTGGGGTGACGCCGGTAGCGGCGTGGTTGCGTGCTTGTATGGCGGGGGCCAAGCTGTCTTTTTGCGCTTTCAAGGTTTTGTTGATGTCCAGCCCGTGTTGGTAATAATTTTGATCAATCACTGGGTCTGGGCTGCGCACCGCTATGTTGAAAGTAATGACGCCTGCCACGATGACCGTCAGTGGGCCGGCGATTAAAAACCAAACGTAACCGTAGCGCCACCAAACTTTAGTATCCAATTCTTCCATTATTTTTCCTTTTAGTAGATAAGGCCTAGCTTATCCATTAGCTTGTCCTGCATTACCTAGGGACCAAGAAAACCGATTTTTCTGATACCACGTCTTTGGTTTCCACCGATTCAATTTCAAATTTAATCTTGTGCGAACCGCTGTCTAAGGACCCGTCCGGTATTTTTAAATCGACGATTACCCAACGCGATTCAGTAGGCTTAACTAAGATGGTTTTAAGTTCATCTTCGCCATCATCGTTATCGCTGGCGGCTTCGGTTTCGATTTCTATGTCATCAATACCGGTTACATTCAGAGTGAAATGTTGCGGTGTCTCTGTGCCGTTCATGATTTGTAAGCGGTAGACGTTTTCCAGTTTGCCGTCGTCGCTCAGGCGTGCCATGACGCCTCGATCACGCACCACGTCCACACGGAACGGTGTTCTAAACCACAAACTGGCCATCAGTGCCGCAACTAACAGCAGCAAGATGCTGGCGTAAATTAATACACGTGGGCGCAGGATGCGACGCAGCATTTGGCTGTGTGTCCAATTGTTGTCTATGGCATTTTGCGTGGAGTATTTAACCAAGCCGCGTTCGTAGCCCATTTTATCCATCACCGTGTCGCACACGTCGGCGCAGGCGCCGCAACCTATGCATTCGTATTGCAGGCCTTTGCGTATGTCTATGCCGGTAGGGCAGACTTGCACGCACAGGTTGCAGTCTATGCAAGAGCCTAGTTTTTGTGAGCTGGCATCGGCCTTGCGTGAGCGACCACCGCGCGGTTCACCGCGGGCTTCATCGTAGGTAACGATTAAGGTGTCGTCGTCGAACATGGCGCTTTGAAAGCGTGCGTATGGGCACATGTATTTACACACTTGCTCGCGCATAAAGCCGGCGTTGCCGTATGTGGCGAACCCGTAGAAGCACACCCAGAACATTTCCCATGGGCTCAGGCTGTAACTCAATACGGCGGCCCATAATTCGCGTATCGGGGTGAAGTAGCCAACAAAGGTAAAACCAGTCCATAAGGCGAAGGCAATCCAAACGAAGTGTTTGGCACCCTTGCGCGCCAATTTCTCTGGCGACATGTCAGCCGCATCAAGCTTCATGCGCGTGGCGCGATCGCCTTCAATTTTCCGCTCTATCCAAAGGAATATTTCCGTGTAGACCGTTTGTGGGCAGGTGTAACCACACCAGAGTCGTCCAGCAATCGCGGTAAACAGGAATAGTGATAGGGCCGAGATGATGAGGATGGCCGTGAGGTAGATCAGATCTTGTGGGTACAAGACCAATTTAAATATATAAAAGCGTTTGCTTTCTAGGTTAAACAACAGGGCTTGGCGTTGACCCCATTCTAGCCATGGCACGCCATAAAAGAATAACTGAGTTAGCCATATCATGGCCCAGCGCCATTGGGTAAAAAAGCCTGAAACGCTACGTGGGTAGACTTTGTCTTGCGATTCGTAGAGTGAAATGACTACCTCATTAGCAGGCGCCTTTTTTGGGGTGGCCTTGCTGGGTTTCTTTTCATCTGGCGTATTGGTCATGGCTCACTTTCTATGCTACGTAGGACTTGCGAATAAAAAAGTTGCATGCAGTGTAAGCCGCATGCAACTTCATGGACTGGCTAGTGTTTATTTATTTGATAAACCGTAAACATAAGCAGCCACCACATGGATTTGCGCATCGGTTAAACGACCGGCTTGCGCAGGCATTTGGTTAACCTTACCTTCATTGATGCGTTTGATGATGGCAGCTTCGCCAGCACCGTGCAACCAGATCTTATCTGTTAGGTTAGGTGCACCAATCGCTTGGTTGCCTTTACCGTCTGCACCATGGCAGGCTGCACATGCCGTGAATTTTTCTTTACCCAAACCTGCTCGACCGGAATCATGCATGCTGCCTGATAGGCTTAGTACATATTGGGCTACGTTTTTCACGTCTTCCGCATTGCCCACTGCTGCCGCCATTGGAGGCATCATGCCGATACGACCGCCGGTAATGGTTTCCTTGATTTTTTCTGGGCTGCCACCGTGTATCCAATCTTGGTCAGCCAAGTTTGGGAAGCCGCGGCTGCCCTTGGCATCCGAACCGTGACATTGTGAACAATTGTTCATGAACAAGCGTTCGCCAATGGCTTTAGCATCCGCATTTTTAGCTAAGTCTTCGGTCGTCATGGCAGTGTATTTAGCATACAAAGGCTCTAGCGCCTTGTTGGCATCGGCTATTTCTTTATCGTATTGACCGTTTTGCGTCCAACCCAATTTGCCGGCATAGCTGCCTAAGCCTGGGTAAGCACTTAAGTAAAACAGCGCAAAAAAGATGGTCAAGATGAACATGCCTACCCACCAACGCGGTAATGGGTTGTTCATTTCGCGCAAGTCTTCATCCCAAACGTGGCCGCTGGTGCCCTCGCTATTGGTTTCAACTTTGATCTTGCTAGTGCGCCATAACAGCAGGGCGCAACCGAATATACCAAGCAAGGAGATGGCGGTAATAAATACTGGCCAAAAATTACTCGTAAAGTCACTCATTTTATTTTCCTTTGGTTTTTACTGCCACTTGCGTGGCAGTTTTATCTTTAGTCTTTTAACTCTGCTCGTCTTTAAACGGTAGGTTAGCGGCATCTTTAAAATCCGATGTGTTTCTGCGTTGCCAAACCCAAACCATGATTCCTATGAATACGACAAAGCTAAGAACCGTGGTCAAGATGCGTAGCGAATTAATGTCCATTTGATTCAATCCCATCCAAGTCAGTTATTTAAGGTGTATACCTAAAACTTGTAAGTACGCAATTAAGGCATCCAATTCGGTGACGCCTTTAGTGGCTTCTGCTGCACCGGCAATGTCTGCGTCAGTGTATGGCACGCCTACTGCACGTAACGCTTTCATGTGGGCTGGCATGGCTTCTGCATCGACCAAGTCTTTTTCTAGCCATGGGTAAGCAGGCATGATGGACTCAGGCACCAAATCTCTAGGCTGGATTAAGTGGATGCGCTGCCATTCGTCGCTGTATTTTCCACCAACGCGAGCTAGGTCAGGACCAGTACGTTTGCTGCCCCATTGGAATGGGTGGTCGTAAACCGATTCACCTGCTACGGAGTAGTGACCGTAACGCAAGGTTTCTGCGCGGAACGGACGTATCATTTGTGAGTGGCAGTTGTAACAGCCTTCACGTTGGTAAATATCACGTCCAGCTAACTGAACTGCGGTGTAAGGCTGCAAGCCAGTGATCGGTTCGGTGGTGGATTTTTGGAAAAACAGGGGGACGATTTCCACCAAACCACCAAATGCGACCGTTATTAAAATCAGCACTATCATCAGAAAGTTACTGGTTTCAATTTTTTCGTGGCTAAAGCCTTTTTTTGTTTCATGATTCGACATAATGATTTCCTTAAGCGTGCGCAGTAACAGCTGGAATCGAAGCGATAGCTGGTTTGCCGCTGGTTGCTGTTTTAATGACGTTCCACAACATGATGGACATGCCACTTAGATAAAGCAGGCCGCCTACCATACGAGTGATGTAGTAAGGTGTTTTAGCTTTTACACTTTCTACAAAGGTGTAGGTTAAAGTGCCGTCGGCATTGATCGCACGCCACATTAGGCCTTCCATCACACCAGAGATCCATAGTGCGGCGATGTAGAGCACGATACCGATAGTGGCTAACCAGAAGTGCAGCTCAATAGCTTTGATGCTGTACATTTGTTTTTGACCAAATAAGCGTGGAATCATGTAGTAAATCGCACCCATGGACACCAAACCCACCCAACCTAAAGCGCCAGAGTGCACGTGGCCCACTGTCCAGTCGGTGTAGTGTGACAAGGAGTTCACGGTTTTAATCGCCATCATCGGGCCTTCAAATGTACTCATGCCATAGAAAGAAAGTGAAACGATTAAGAAGCGTAGGATAGGGTCAGTGCGTAATTTATGCCATGCGCCTGACATAGTCATGATGCCGTTGATCATGCCGCCCCAACTTGGCGCTAATAATACTAGAGAGAAAGCCATGCCTAAGGATTGGGTCCAATCAGGAAGGGCGGTGTAGTGTAGATGGTGAGGACCCGCCCACATGTAAGTGAAAATCAATGCCCAGAAGTGCACGATAGACAAGCTGTAGGAGTAAACAGGGCGACCGGCTTGTTTTGGTACAAAGTAGTACATGATGCCCAAGAAGCCGGCGGTTAAGAAGAAGCCCACAGCGTTGTGACCGTACCACCATTGCACCATGGCATCTTGAACGCCTGCATAAGCAGAGTAGGATTTCATAAAGCCGGCTGGAATGGCCGCGCTGTTAACTATGTGCAACAAGGCCACGGTAATGATAAATGCGCCGAAGAACCAGTTAGCTACGTAGATGTGTTTTACCTTGCGAATGCCTATGGTGCCAAAAAACACGATTGCGTAGCATACCCAAACAACTGCAATTAATAGGTCAATTGGCCATTCTAATTCAGCGTACTCTTTACTTTGAGTAAAACCCAAAGGCAATGAAACAGCCGCTGCAATAATAACTAACTGCCAACCCCAAAATGTAAAGCTGGCTAGTTTGGGCATGAACAGCTTGGTTTGACAGGTACGCTGAACGACGTAGTAGGAGGTGGCGAACAAAGTGCAACCGCCAAATGCAAAGATCACCGCATTGGTATGCAGTGGCCTTAAGCGACCAAAACTGGTCCAAGGTAAGCCGAGATTGAGTTCTGGCCAGACAAGTTGCGAGGCGATGATTACGCCTACCAACATGCCCACCACACCCCAAACCACGGCCATGATAGAAAACTGCCGTATAACACCGTCGCTATACGTGTTCGAGCTTACATTTAGGTCTTGCATTTGGTTTCCCCCATGGTACTAATTGATAATTCTTTTGTGATTTTTCACACGTGACATTTTGTCGCACATCGCCTTGAGCCAAATTGATTTATATCAATAGATAAGCAAAATATTGCTTTTTCCAGCGCGGTGATTGCGGTTCGTAAATTTTGAAGGTGCCATTATAAGGCATTTTAGTATCCAATATTGTATGTAGGATGGAGGCAGTTGTTAAAATTTGCTGCCTTGAAGGCAAGCTCGCCATGCAACAACATAATCTAGTAAAATTCCCTCATGCATTTTATCTACCGCCTATTAAGTGGCTTGCTGCTGTGTTTCATGTTAACCCTAACAGCTTGCAAGCCAACTTCTTCGCCATCTAATCCAATAAACAAAGCCTCGACCTCGTCAGAAATCGTCTTCGCTATCAGTCAGGCACCATTAAACCTAGACCCCAGGTATGCCACCGATGCGGCATCCGAACGGCTTAATCGCTTGCTCTATCAAAGTTTGGTGGATTTTGATGACCATACCAAACCGGTAGCCAGTGTAGCCAGTTGGCAACAATTAAGTCCGCTAAGCTACCGATTCACACTGAGCGAAACCCGCCGTCCTTTTTACTACCCAGCAAGCACAGGGCACAAAGCAAAGGCTAGAAAATTAACGGCCTACGACGTTAAAGCCACTTACGATTCCATTACTGCACTTTCAGATTCACCGCACAGTGCAGAGTTCAGCAACTTGAAAAGTATTGTTGTGGCCAATGAACGGACCGTGCTGTTTTATTTAAATGCACCGGACCGGCATTTTCCAGCTAAATTATTGCTAGGCATTTTGCCTGCCGACTTGGTGGAAAGTCAGCACGATTTCGCTCGTCTGCCAGTGGGTAGCGGACCATTGGTGTTGCTTGATAGCCAAAACAAATGGCGTTTGCAGCGCTTGGATGACGGCCAACTAATTAGTTTGATTGAAGTAAAAGACCCAACGGTGCGCATGCTGAAATTGGTGCACGCAGAAGTGGATTTGATCCAAGGCGATTTGCCGCCTGAGTCCGTGCGCTATTTGCAAGCTAAACCTGGGTTAACTGTTAAAACGGCTGTGGGGGTAAATTTCTCTTACCTGGGTTTAAATACGCAAGACCCGCAATTAAAAAAACTCAAGGTTAGGCAAGCGCTAGCGCATGCCATAGATAGGCAAGCGATTATTGACAAAGCCATGCTGCAGCACAGTCGTTTAGGTGGCGCCATCCTGCCGCCCGAGCATTACGCACAGCAACAAATTTTGCCTGCTTATGCCTATGATCCGGCGCTGGCCAAGCGGTTGTTGCAAGAAGCCGGTGTCCGCTTGCCGCTCAAATTGGTTTATAAAACCTCCACCGATGCGCAGCGTTTAAGGTTAGCGACCATCATGCAAGCGCAAATGCGGTTGGCCGGCATAGACCTGGAAATACGCAGTTTGGATTGGGCCACTTTTTTTGCTGAAATTAAGCAAGGCAATTTCCAATTGTATGGTTTGACTTGGGTAGGGGTGAAAACGCCGGAAATCTACGCTCAGGCCTTTGCCTCGGACAGCGTGCCACCCAAAGGCTTTAATCGTGGTCGTTATCAAGATGCCGAATTGGACAAATTGCTAAGCACAGACGATTGGCAGGCGGTGACTCAGCGCGTGCACCAACAATTACCTTGTATTCCCTTGTGGTACGAAGGCCAGTTTGCCGCCATGCAAAAAGGCATGCAAAATTATTCGCCTAAAGCCGACGGGAATTGGGACGATTTAGCTACAATAAGCGCTTATGCACATTGATATTTCATTGAAAGAGCAACGTTTAACGCTGTTCGACGCCAGTCGTAAAGCGCTGCTAAGTTGCGCGATATCCAGCGCGGCCAATGGCCCGGGTTGCCAAAAAAACAGCGGTTGCACGCCGCTAGGCCGGCATACCGTGCGGGCGAAGATAGGCGCCGGCGCACCGCTTAACAGCGTGTTCGTCGGACGCCGCGCAACCGGTGAGCTATGCACGCCGGATTTGATGGCGGCATTCCCTGAGCGAGATTGGATATTGACCAGAATACTGTGGTTATCCGGCACGGAGTTGGGCGTAAATCGCTTGGGTGAGGTGGATACCATGCAGCGCTATATTTACATACACGGTACGCCAGACAGCGTTGAAATGGGCAAAATAGGCTCGCACGGTTGCATACGCATGCGCAATGCCGAGCTGATCACGCTGTTTGATTTGGTGGCGGTGGGCACCACGGTGAACATACGCAATGATTAAGCGCCTGATCAGTTTTTGCACCGTTGTTTTTGGCGTGCTTAGTCTTACTTTTTTACTGATCCATTTAGTACCCGGTGACCCGGTCGAGGTGATGTTAGGCGAATCAGCCAGTTTGGCAGACCGTGAAGTATTGCGGGCCGAGTTGGGTCTGAATCAATCCGTCGCTAGCCAATTTGGCTTGTATTTAAGCCGATTGGCGCATGCCGATTTTGGCGTGTCCATACACAGTAAAACCCCCATTGTTGAGTTAATTAAAACCCGCTACCCAGCCACACTCAAACTGGCATTACTGGCCTTGTTAATAGGCGTGGGCGTAGGTGTGCCCTTGGGTATTTATGCCGCCCTCAAAGCCGGTCATTGGCAGGATTTGCTGGTAACCATTATTTCCGTGCGGCTGTCAGCGATGCCGGCTTTTTGGCTAGGGCCGATGTTGATGTTAATTTTTGCCGTTTGGTTAGCTTGCTTACCGGTGAGCGGTATGGACAGTCCATCGTCCATTGTCTTGCCGGCGCTCACCTTGGGTTTTGGTTTGAGTGCCATCCTAACCCGCATGACGCGCACCAGTTTGCTCGAGGTGCTAAACGAGGACTTTATCCGCACCGCACGCGCCAAGGGCTTAACTGAGCGTCAGGTCATATTGCGCCATGCATTGCGGGCTGCCTTATTGCCGATTATCACCATAGTGGGTTTGCAAATGGGCAGCTTGTTGGCAGGCACCGTTATCACCGAAACCATCTTCAGCTGGGATGGCATAGGCCGCTTGTTGGTGGAGAGCATAGAAAAGCGCGATTACCCGGTGACGCAAGCCTGCGTTTTGTTGGTGGCATTAAGCTATGTTGTGGTTAATGTGCTGACCGACTTGCTCTATCGCTTGGCCGATCCGCGTATTAGGCTGGGGCATGGATGATAAAAATACTGGCATACGGCATTTTGCTGTTTTGGTTATTGGCTGTCGTGCTTGGTCGATTGTTTCAGCTCGATCCGAACCAAATTGATTTAAATGCCATCTTGCACACACCGAGCGCAGTCTATTGGTTAGGTAATGATGACTTGGGGCGCAGCATTCTAGCTAGGCTATTGCACGGGGTAGAGGTGTCGCTGTTGGTGGCGCTGTCAGTGACCGCGGTAACCATGACAGTGGGCGTGTTGATTGGCCTGTTGGCGGGGTTTTACGGCGGCCGGGTTGATCATGTCTTAATGCAGGTCACCGATGTGTTTTTGGCTTTCCCTGGGATTTTATTAGCCATTGCTTTTGCCGCGGTATTGGGCCCGGGTTTGCTGAATTTAATGATCGCGCTTAGCCTGACCGGTTGGGTCAGTTACGCGCGTTTGACGCGTGGTCAAACGCTCAGTTTGCGCGATAGGCAGCATGTCTTGGCGGCGCTATCGCTAGGTGCTAGCGTACCTAGGTTGATAGGCAAACACATCCTGCCCTTGTTAACATCGGTGTTGGTCGTGGAAGCGACCTACAGCTTGGCCAGCGTCATGATAGCCGAGGCCAGCTTGTCCTTTTTAGGGCTGGGCATACAAGCGCCAAATGCCTCATGGGGTGCCATGCTGCGAGACGGGGTGCGTTATATGCTGGTGGCCCCGCATTATGTTTTAATTGTGGGCTTGAGTTTAATGAGCTTGATTCTGGCCATTAATTTAGGCGGCGACAGCCTAAGGGATCGCCTGGATGTGCGGCAACAAGCCGACTAAGTTCATTTTGCTGCGTATAGGCTATCAGCCTAAGTAAGATTATTTAAATTAAGAAGGTAGAGTGTATGTCATTAGGTCCCGTGATGTTGGATGTGGTTGGCACCGAGTTGACTGCAGACGACGTTCGTCGTTTGCAGCATCCCTTGGTTGGTGGGGTGATATTGTTTAAACGCAATTTCATTAATAACAGCCAGTTAAAGGCGCTCACCGCCAGCATTCATGAGGTAAGAACACCACCCTTGTTGATCGCCGTGGATCATGAAGGCGGACGCGTGCAGCGCTTTCGCGAAGGATTCACTAAAATTCCGGCCATGCGCGAGTTCGGTAAAATTTGGGATAAGCATCCGAAAAAAGCCAAGCAATTGGCCACCGAAGCCGGTTGGATCTTGGCCGCCGAATTGCGTGCGCACGGTATCGATTTTAGTTTTACACCGGTCTTGGACATGGATTACGGCGACAGCTTGGTCATAGGCGATCGCGCCTTTCACTTAAAACCACAAGCCATTAACGACTTGGCTTTTGCTCTAATGCAAGGCTTGAAAAAAGGCGGCATGGCCGCCGTGGGCAAGCATTTTCCTGGGCACGGCTTTGTCGTGGCGGATTCCCATGTGAGCATGCCGGTGGACGATAGGGAGTTTGATCAGATCGCCCAGCACGACATGCAACCGTTTAAGATGATGATAGACGATGGCATACAGGCCATCATGCCGGCGCACGTGATCTACCCGAAAGTGGATGACAAACCGGCGGGCTTTTCGACGCGCTGGTTGCAAAAAATCCTGCGTGAGCGCTTGGGTTTCAATGGCGTGATTTTTAGCGACGATTTAAGCATGGAAGCAGCCACGGCCGGTGGCGATGTCACCACTCGCGCCTTGGCGGCCTTAAACGCCGGTTGCGACATGGTGTTGCTGTGCAATCAACCGGCCATGCAAGACGAATTGCTGGCTAATTTAACTTGGTCTATTTCTGCGCAAAGCATCGCTCGCCTTGCGCGCATGCATGGGCAAAAGCATCCGCCTAACTTGGATGCGCTGCATGAAGATGCGGAGTTTGTGCAAGCGGTGCATCAGGTCGGGCAGGTTGGGTTGCAAGAAGGCGAGTTGTTTAATTAGGCTACATTAGAAAAATAGTGCAATTGTCATCATTTTGCGCTTGAAACTTCTAGGCTTAGTCGCTATCTTATGCAGTGTGGTTTTTTCAATTAAAGGAAACAAAGCATGTCAGATCAAAATTCAGTGTTAGCTAGTTCAGTATCAGCACAACAAGTGACCAATAAGGTCTTGCGTAACACCTATGCATTATTAGGCATAACCCTAATCCCTACGGTGATTGGCGCCTTAATCGGCATGAGCATGAATTTTTCATTCGCCGCACAGCACCCATTTATTTTTGCGATTGGCTCCATGGCTGTTTTATTCGGGCTGTTTGCTGCCATCACGGCAAATCGCAATAGTAGCGTAGGCGTGGTCTTGCTATTGGCGCTAACCTTCTTGCTAGGCTTGATGCTAGGCCCTATCTTGCAACACGCCTTGCACTTGCGTAACGGCGGCCAAATTGTAGGCTTGGCTGCAGGTGGCACCGGCATCATCTTTTTAACCTTAGCCGGTATCGCTACCACCACTAAAAAAGATTTTAGCTTCATGGGTAAATTCTTAATGGTGGGCATTATCTTGCTAATCGTTGCCTCCTTGGCCAATATCTTTTTACAAATCCCAGCCATGACCTTAGCCATGTCAGCGGTAGGCGTGATTTTGTTCTCGGGTTTTATTTTGTATGACGTGAGCCGCATTGTTAACGGTGGTGAAACCAACTACATCATGGCTACCTTAAGTTTGTACATGAGCATCTACAATCTATTCACCAGCCTATTGCAGTTATTGATGGGCTTGTTAGGTGGCAACAACGACTAATTTGACGGGGTGTTAAGCCCTCGCTAAATACAAAAAGCCGACACGATGTCGGCTTTTTGCTTTTCTAGGGTCTGATTTCTTATGCCCATATTTTGCTGGGGCATTACTTCTTGCGTCGCGCAGAAAAGAAAGCCGACAAGTGGGCGCCGCATTCTTCCGCCAATACACCGCCGGTCACCTCGGTATGGTGGTTGAGTTTGGCTTCCGCCATGAGGTTAAGCACGCTGCCGCAACAGCCGGTTTTAGGATCCTTGGCGCCAAACACCAGCCTGGCTATGCGTGCATGTTGCATGGCGCCGCTGCACATGGCGCAAGGTTCTAAGGTGACGTAGAGGGTGCAATCCACTAAACGGTAATTCCCCAGATGCTGGGCGGCCTCTCGCATGGCCAGTATCTCGGCATGGGCACTGGGGTCGTGATTGGCGATAGGCGCGTTGCTACCACGCCCAATGACCACGCCGTCCTTGACCACTATGGCGCCGACAGGCACTTCACCTGCTTGCGCGGCTTGTTCGGCTAAAGCCATGGCTAAGCGCATGCAGCGCTCGTCCGTGCTATTTTGTTCGGTTGTGCTGTTTAAATTGGTTGGGTTCATGCTGGTCAGGCTTGCTTTAACGGTTTCTTATACGGCGATATAAGGGCGGTGAAAATTTCTGCACGTATGCCTCTTGATTGATTGTGATTGTACTGCCTTTACGGTAAAATTTGTTCCCGTCTAGGTAGTTATAAACAGCCTTCTAAAAAGTCTTCTACAAAGTTAATTTAATGACTAAATATGTATTCGTAACTGGCGGTGTGGTTTCTTCTCTTGGTAAGGGCATAGCAGCGGCCAGTTTAGGCGCGATTCTTGAGTCACGCGGCATTAAAGTGACCATGCTCAAACTGGACCCTTATATCAACGTGGACCCGGGTACCATGTCGCCTTTCCAGCACGGTGAGGTGTTTGTCACCGACGACGGTGCAGAGACGGATTTAGACTTAGGCCACTACGAACGCTTTATTTCCCAACGCATGGGCAAGCGCAACAACTTTACCACCGGTCAAATTTACGAAAGTGTCATTAAAAAAGAACGCCGCGGCGAATACCTAGGTAAAACCGTACAAGTCATTCCGCACATTACCGACGAAATTAAAGCGAGCGTTAAACGCGGCGCAGAAGGCGCGGACGTTGCCATTATTGAGGTGGGCGGCACGGTCGGTGACATTGAGTCCTTGCCATTCCTGGAAGCCATCCGTCAAATGGGTTTTGAAGAGGGTAAAAACAACGCCTGTTACATTCATTTAACGCTATTGCCATGGATACCAACGGCCGGTGAATTAAAAACCAAACCGACCCAGCACTCGGTGAAAGAGTTGCGCGAAATTGGTATTCAGCCGGATATTTTGTTGTGCCGTGCTGACCGCAACATTCCTGAAGAAGAGCGCAGAAAGATTGCCTTGTTCACCAACGTGCCATCCGAAGCGGTAATCAGCGCAATCGACGCCGATTCCATCTACCAAATACCCGGTCTATTGCACGACCAAATGCTGGACGAAATCGTCTGCCATAAATTGGATATCTTGGCTAAAGCCGCGGATTTATCCAGCTGGGAAAAAATTGCTTACGCCTTAAAAAATCCTAAACACTTGGTCAACATTGCCTTTGTTGGCAAGTACATTGATTTGGCCGATTCCTACAAATCCTTGACTGAAGCCTTAATACACGCCGGCATACACACCGAATCGAAAGTTAAAATTCACTACATAGACTCCGAGGACATAGAAGCCAATGGCACGTCTGCCTTGGCCGACATGGATGCTATTTTGGTGCCAGGTGGCTTTGGTAAGCGCGGGACGGAAGGCAAAATTGCCGCCATTGCCTACGCCAGAAAAAACAAAGTGCCTTACCTGGGCATATGCTTAGGCATGCAATTGGCGGTGATCGAGTTTGCCCGCAATGCGGCCAAATTAAACCTAGCCAACAGCACGGAATTCGACCCAGAAAGCCCGCACCAAGTGGTGGGTTTAATCACTGAATGGCAAGCGGCCGATGGCAGCAAGGAAACCCGCTCGGAAGATTCCGATTTGGGAGGCACCATGCGTTTGGGCGCGCAAGCTTGCCCCATCGTGCCCAATACCATGGCTGCCGATATATACGGCAAGCAAGTCAACGAGCGTCACAGACACCGCTATGAGGTGAACAACCATTACGTGGAGCAATTGAAGGCGGCCGGTTTGATTATTTCTGCCAGAACGCCAACCGAAGATTTGTGTGAAATCATTGAATTGCCTAAATCGGCGCACCCTTGGTTCATGGCCGTGCAATTCCACCCGGAATTCACCTCCAATCCGCGTACCGGTCACCCTTTGTTTACCGCTTTTGTTAGCGCGGCCTTGGCGAATAAAAAACACTGATGACGTCTGTGTCGGCGGTTCGCTAAGCGCTGCGCTATAAAAAGGCCTTAAATGAAATTATGTAATTTTGAGGTGGGCCTAGACCACCCCTTATTTTTAATAGCCGGACCCTGCGTCATCGAATCCGAACAAATGGCCATCGATAGTGCTGGCCAGCTAAAAGAAATGGCAACGGCTTTGTCCATGCCGTTTATATACAAATCGTCTTTTGATAAAGCCAATCGCAGCGCCAACAGCACGTTCAGAGGATTGGGGCTAGAGCAAGGCTTGAGAATTTTAGATGAGGTGCGTCGCCAAATTGGCGTGCCGGTGCTGACCGATGTGCACACTGAGCAGCAAGTAAATGAGGTGGCTGCCGTGGTCGATGTGCTGCAAACGCCGGCTTTTTTATGCCGCCAAACCGATTTTATTATGGCTTGTGCGAAATCCGGTAAGCCGGTCAACATAAAAAAAGGCCAGTTTATGGCGCCGGCTGACATGCGTAACGTGGTGCAAAAAGCCCGAGAGGCCAATGGCAACCAGGACAGCATCATGGTGTGTGAGCGTGGTGTGTCGTTTGGCTACAACACCTTGGTGTCGGACATGCGAGGCTTGGCCATCATGCGGGAAAACCATTGCCCGGTGGTGTTTGATGCGACCCATTCCGTGCAGCAACCTGGCGGTCAAGGCGACAAGAGTGGCGGGCAACGCGAGCATGTGCCGGTATTAGCCAGGGCAGCGGTGGCCAGTGGCATAGCCGGCATTTTCATGGAGACCCATGCGGATCCTGATCGGGCTTTGTCCGATGGCCCCAATGCTTGGCCTTTGCATAGAATGCAGGAGCTGTTAGCCGTGTTGGTGGATTTAGATAAGCTGGTGAAAAAAGCCGGCTTCATAGAAAGTACATTATAAGAACTAGCTAAAACGGTTTAAGCCCATCGATTCGTGGCTAAACCATTAATTTGAGGAGTAAGTGATGAGTGCAATTGTTGATATTATCGCCCGCGAAATTTTAGACTCACGTGGCAACCCGACGGTGGAGTGCGATGTCTTGCTGGAAAGCGGCGTGATAGGCCGTGCGGCCGTGCCTTCAGGCGCCTCTACCGGTGCCAAGGAAGCCATGGAGTTGCGCGATGGCGACAGTGCTCGTTATTTAGGTAAAGGCGTGTTGCAGGCGGTGGAAAACGTCAACACCGAAATCACCGAAGCCATTATTGGTTTGGATGCCGAAGAGCAAAGTTTTATCGATAAAACCTTGATTGAATTAGACGGCACGGAAAACAAAGACCGATTAGGCGCGAATTCCATTTTAGCCGTGTCCATGGCCTGTGCTCGTGCCGCGGCCGAAGAATCCGGTTTGCCTTTGTATCGCTATTTAGGCGGTTCAGGCGCGATGCAATTGCCTACGCCTATGATGAACATCATCAACGGTGGTGCGCACGCCGATAACAGCGTGGACATGCAAGAGTTCATGATTATTCCCGCCGGTTTGCCTAGCTTCCGTGAAGCCATGCGTTGCGGTGCGGAAGTGTTTCATCAATTGAAAAAAACACTGCATAAAAAAGGCCTGGCCACCACGGTGGGCGACGAAGGCGGTTTTGCGCCTAATTTGCCTTCCAATGAAGCGGCCATACAGCTGATTTTAGAAGCGATTTCTGCTGCCGGTTACGAGCCAGGTCGCGATGTTTACTTGGGCTTGGATTGCGCCAGTACGGAATTTTATAAAGACGGTAAATACCACTTGGAGTCGGAAGGCTTGGCCTTATCATCGGCTCAATTCACCGATTACCTGGCCACTTGGTGCGATAAATACCCAATTATCAGCATAGAAGACGGCATGGGCGAGTTTGATTGGGATGGCTGGGACATTCTAACCAAGCGCCTAGGCAAAACCACGCAATTGGTCGGCGACGATTTATTCGTGACCAATAGCAAAATTTTGCGTGAGGGCATACAACGCGGTGTGGCTAACTCAGTATTGATCAAAGTTAACCAGATCGGCACCTTGACCGAAACCTTCCAAACCATAGAAATGGCAAAACGTGCCGGCTATACCGCGGTGGTTTCGCATCGTTCTGGTGAAACCGAGGACACCACCATCGCCGACATTTCAGTGGCAACCAATGCCTTGCAAATCAAAACCGGTTCATTGTGCCGTTCTGAGCGTATTGCTAAGTACAACCAATTGTTGCGCATAGAAGAAGAGTTAGGCGACGCCTCTAGTTACGCCGGCATGGGTGCGTTTTACCAATTGTTTAAATAAGCCTTGTGAAAGCGCTCACCCTCATTTTCATTACCCTTATTGCCTTGCTGCAGTACCCACTGTGGTTGGGCAAAGGCAGTTGGCTGAGCGTGTGGAAGTTAAGCCGTCAAATCAGTTTGACGCAAGAGACCAACCTCACCTTAAAGGCGAGAAATCAAGCCTTGGATGCCGAGGTGCTGGATTTGAAAAGTGGTCGCGCCGCCATTGAAGAACGCGCTAGAAGTGAGCTGGGCATGGTCAAACAAGACGAAGTCTTTTATCAAGTCTTAGACGCCGCCAAGCCCACCATCCTGCCTAAAGCCCAGCCTTAATCAGCGCTCAAGGCGTAGGGTAGGCTGCGCAGTTCAAGCTTGACGCCATTAATGAAAAGATCGCCGGCCTCCATGCTGTCTAAGCGGATTTCAGCCAAGACGGCGTAGCCACCATTGGGCGCGGGCGCCGCTCTGACTACCTTGCCTACCGCTTCCTGTTTGTCCGTGACGACGTCCATCCCTGCTTGTGCGGGCACCGAGGTCGCTAGGTGGAGTAAATGCGTCCTGCGTTTGACTTTACCTAAGTAGTGGGTTCTGGCGACAATTTCTTGCCCGGTGTAACAGCCTTTCTTGAAGTTAATGCCGTTAAGGCAATCCAAGTTAACCATCTGCGGCACAAATTCTTCTTGGGTGGTCAACTGTATGTCCGGAATGCCGGCTTGTATTTCCAACCATTCCCATGCGGCTTTGCCTACCGGCTTGCAGGTTTTTTTCAACTCCGACCAAATGCGTTTGGCGGTGTCGGTATGGCAGACGATTTCAAAGCGCGGTAATGGCCCGCTCAAGCGAATTAAAGTGCCATTTTCATTGTGGCTGAGTTCTAAGGCTAGGGCAGGGATGGTGCTGAAAAAAGCCGACAAAGCTTGCTCGGCATTGGGGCCACTGATGCCCAGCTTCACGTTAGCGTCGCTGACGTTGTCTAAATTGACCTTAGAGCGCATGACGTACATTTTTAGGCGTTTGGCTATGGCTTCGGCCAGCTTGCCATTTAGCTGCAAGTGGACGGTTTGTGCCTGACGGTAAGCTAAAAACAAGGCCAATAAACGCCCTTTAGGGCTGCAGTATCCGCTGTAATGGGCCTTGTCTGTGCCTAGCAAATTAACGTCGTTGGTCACCTGGCCTTGCAGAAAAGTCAGCGCGTCGTCGCCGCTTAAAGCCAGCGTGGCCAAGTGCGACAAGTCACATACGATGTCAGCTTGTGCTGCGCACAACAGTTCATTTTGTATGTTGCCAAATGAGACTATAGTTTCGTTATTAAAAACCGCGCCTTGTATGAATTGAAATTCTTGCCAATCGTTGTTTGCCATGGGTCACTCGTAGTGGGTAATTAGGGGGCTAAAGGCATTATATATTGAAGCGTCATACGCAGCATAAATTTAGCCGCTATGCGCTCTGCTGAGGGAATATGCACCACATCCAATTAGTCATCAGGCCATCCATTGCTTTGTGTTCGCTATTGGGCGCCATGAGTTTGTTGGGCATAGTTTCTCTAAGCGTGTTGCCTTGGCCCTGGCCGTGGCGAGTGGTAGCTTGCCTAGTGCTGGCGGCGGCCACAAGTCATGCCATCTTGCTGCATGGCTTAAGGCGTTTAAAGCATTCGGTCGTGGCCTTGCAGCTTATGCCAGACAACAGCGTCACTATTGATCTAAAGGATGGTCGTAGGCAGGCGGTGCGTGTCATGCCTAGCACCGTGGTCACGCCCTTGTTGTCAGTGGTGCATTGTCGCTTGCAAGAGGCGGCGTGGTATTACCCTATGCGCTACGTGCTGATACCTGCCGATGCGGTGGATGCTGAGGAATACCGACGTTTACGCGTATACCTAAGGTGGGCGACGCTGCCGGTTTAACGGATTTGATTGTCGTGGGCAATGCTGGCTTCGTTAGCACTGACTCGATTTTTTAATAATTCTTTTTTGTAAAACTTTAAGCTCGATTGTATTTGCGCCCAGGGGTGTTTGCCCACATAGGCAAGCAGTAATAATAGTGCCGCAAGGCCAGCTAACACCCTGCTCAAATTATACGGCGCTATGTCACGCCTAGCCGGTTTTTGCTTTTTCATGGCATCCAATACATTATGCAGGTCATCGCCATTCACGTAGTCACCGCCAATTTCCTTGGCGACGTTTTTCATGTACTCGCTGTCCAGCTTAGAGATAAACCTATCGTTGGCGCCCGCCACGCTGTCATCCCGTGTGCCTAGGTTGGATTCGGAAATTTGCGCGATGCCCGGTTGCAGGGCAAAGCTGTCGTTAGACCAATAGCCTATGAGTTGATTTTTTTCAGTCAATTTAGGGATGGCCGTGCCTTTTTCTGAGCCCACGCCGACCAATAACCAGTCATCCGCACCTTGGAAACTCGTTAAATCTCTGGTGTTGAATGCATGCAGCTTGGGCGCTTCTTCGCCGTCCGTTACCAAGACCACTTGCGCTGGTTCAGGAAAACCGCGCACGGCTCTAGCGATGCTGTATAAGCTTTCGCGCACGCGGCTGTTGCCGGCCCAGGCGTTACGCCAATCTAGGTGATCTATGGTGTCTTGTATGGCAGCGAAATTTTCACACACTTCAATAGGGGTGTAGAGGGCCGCGACACTTGTGCCGGCAAATAAGCCTATGCTGACTTTGGTGTCACAAGGCAGCGATGCCACGGTTTCATGCATTAAATGCTGGGTGTAAGCGATACGCGATACCGGTTTGCCGTTGATGCGCATGTCCACCGCGTTCATGCTTTGTGAAATATCGGCGACTAGGAAGTAGCTGTAAATATTGTGCTTAAGCGGTATGGTGGGCTCAAGCATGGCTAACAATAGCAGCAGCATGGCGCTGCTGAGCAAAGCCGTGTCACGATTGGACTTAAAATAAGCGATGAGTTTTTTCACGGCAAGCCATTCGGTATATTGCCCATGATCAGGCCAGGGGAGTCGGATTCGCCCACACCAGGGGTAGGATTTTCTGGTAATAAGGTGATGACGCGGTCAAGGTTGCGACGCGTGCCCCAATTGCTGTTGTCTTGCTTGAGCGCCTGCTTATAAGAACTGTGCGCCTGCATCAGTAAGTACTCGACCTCGTCGCGTACTTTAGGATCGTTGCCGCCACTGACTTGCAAGGCTTTTAAAAAGAACATATTGCCTATATTGTGCTGCACTGCTGCCCTTTGCGCTGGCGTGCCTTTTTGTGTCAGTTGCGAATAGAGCAAAGTGGATTCTTTATAGCGTTCGTTTTTAGCTAACCAATAGGCGGTGGCATACTTGGCTTCAAAACTTTGCTTGTCGGTTTGCGGGTTTTTACCTGTGCTTACCGCCCGATTGAAGGCGTAGATTTGCCGGATGCGGTTGACCTCATAGGCAATCGCAAGACTGGCCAAGGTGGCGATGACGACTAAGAGTAGCGTGAGTGTTTTGACGCTGATAGATGGGAATTTAAGGCTCATGGTTTTGTGTTCCAGGTTCTAAGCTCGAAGTATTTGACGCTAAGCAAAAGGCCTATCATGAGAGCCGCAATGAAATAACAGAGTTGCGTGTAATCATGACCAGGAATTCTTTGCATGTATTTGATGGGTTTCTTTTCTTTTTGATTGATGTCGGCTATGGCCGCCGCTAAAGATTTTGGGTCTTCCGCTTGGTAAGCGTGAAAGGGCGTACGCAGTAATTTGAAGTAGTTATACAGTTCCACTTCCGATGGCAGCATTTCCTCATAATGGTCTTGGTATTTTGGGTCGAAAATATCGACGCCAGCCGGTTGACGTAACACCACCCAATACAAAGACAGGTTGTAACGCTCTAACCAGTCACGTAATTTTTGTTGCACTTCTGCCCCGACGCGTCCAGCACCGTCTGATATTAAGATAATGGCCCTGGAGCCGGAATCGGGCACGCGTTCAAATAAACTGACGGCACTGGTTAAGCCACCGCCAATATTGGTTTGAAATAATGAGTTGCCGGCCGTGGCGCTTATGGCCGCCAGTACCGCTTCGCGACTGTCGGTTAATGGCAACACGTACATGGCGGAGTTGCTGAAGGTCACCACGCCTATCATGTCATTTTTACGCTGGCTGACGAAATCGCTCATTATTCTGGCTGCGGCCACCGATTTGGTTTCCCCGACTCGGCCCTCTGCCGTGCCGCCTGAAAAAGGGTCGTCCATACTGGCGCTGCGGTCTATCACCATGCCTATTTGCGCGCCTACGCCTATGCGTTGGATTTTTTGTTCCAGACTGTGCGGCCCAGCCAAGCCTAAAATAATGCAAAACAGGCTGATGGCAGCCAGAATTTTCAGCAGCAAGCCGATTAAGTTAGATAGCGGGTCGCTAGGCAACATGGCTACCCATGAGTAGCCACGGCTATTGGCCCTATCCAGCAGGATAGGCAGGGCGGCCAAAGGCAGCAGCCATAATAGCAGTGGGTGAGCAAAGCCCATTACTGGCTCACTTTGTTTTTAACGTTAGGCAACAATCCGCGCTCGCAATCGCGCAATTGCCGGCAGAACTGTTGCAGCCATAGCTTAGGGCTAACACCCAAATGGGTGTGGGCCACGGGCGCAAAAAACACCAAGCTTGATAGACTGAAAAAGCGTTCTAATTCCTGTTTTAAGGGTGCGTACGCCGGTTTGTTTTTTATAAACTGGTCTAAGTTGCTGTTAAACAAAACGCCGCCTGCGGTTTTGTTTAAGGCCGCATGCAAACGCGTGGCGGCTTCTTGTATGCCAGCTTCGTTGTCTGGCATTTTACGTATGTCACGGTAGGCTTTGGCGAATGGGGCGCCCATTCTTGGCAGCCAGGCATGCACGCCAAGGATGTAGAGCAGGCCTAGCAAAGATAGGCTTAGGGCTGCTATGGCAAGGGTTAGCTGCAGCAGGTCTGCTTGATCATCCAGAAACAAGGCAGGCACAAAGGGGCTCATTTCTTCTTTTAATTTAACCGCGCCGAACACCGACAGCGGTGAGATGCGGAATGAATAGGAGGGGATGCGGTATTGCACTATTTCTTTGCTGTTGGTGTTGCGTAACTTAACAATTTCCGCGCGCAGGGCAGCCGGTTTGGCTAATTTGCCGGTGGTGAATACTTGATAGCGCAATTGCAACTCGTGGTTGACGCCTTCGCTGCTAGCGCTTTCTTGGTGGCTGATTTTGATCAGTTCTATGCCGGAAATCTGACCACGGTAGCGGTGTTCGTAGCCCTCTATGGGTAGGGATTCTTTAACCAGCTCGTAAGGCTTTTTCACATTTAAAATGATGGTCCTGTCCAATACGTCACCGACCACGTAGCCTGCATCACGGCTAGGGTTGATTTGTTTAAGGCTTACGTATTTGGCGTCCACGTCCGGCAAAATGATGTCGGCGTATACCGCTTGTGTGGCCAAGGATAATGCGCATAGCGCTAATAAAAATCGGGTTCGCATAAAAATACTCATTAATTTAGGCTGCCACGTACTGGTGGAAATAGTCGGTAAGTAAATCGGCATCAAAGTGGTTTTCCACAAAAAAAGGCTCCATGTCGTAGCGCGAAAACAAGGATTTGATGAGTTCGCGGCGTTCAGCAAAGCTTTGTAATATTTGCTCGCGGTAAGCTTTGCGCAAAAACAGCGTGCGTTTGGCGCCAGTTTCTGGGTCGGTGACATTGGTGATGCCAAATTCTGGCAAATCCGTGTATTCAGTGGAGTCCCATAAAACCACCGGGACAATATGGTGGCGTTGCATTAATACCAAGGATTCTTCTAAATCGCTGATGGGCATGTGAAAGTCGGACACCATAAAAATCAGCGAACGTTCACGAGGCAATAAACGAACGGTGTCGATGACGCCGCGACTGCCCACTTCGGCGGCTTGGTAATCACGCAGGTTTTCTGCCATTTCCACAGTGCTATGCGGCCTGGCGGATAGCGTGCACAGCCAATCTTCCCTAACCACGTCATCAAAGCCTATGAAGCCGACCAAGTCGCGATTACGCGTAGCCGATTGGGCGACCGATTGGGCTATGTCAGCCGCTACGGCTAATTTTTTTTGTTTGGCGCCGTATTGCATGGAACCGGATAGGTCGCACAGGACAAACACCGGGGTAACGCTTTTTTGGTTAAACAAGCGCACATGGATTTGCTCCAATGGGTCGCGTATGGTTTGCCTGATGTCTATGCGTCTAGGATCCGGGTAGGCTAATAGCGTGGTGTGACCACGAAACTCCATGCCCATGCCACGCTGGTTGCTTTTATGGCGACCAGGGCGACGCGAGCGCGAACGCCAGCCGATGTGGTAGCTAAACTCTTTGATGTGCTGTTCAGACATTAAATGGCCGCTGATGATGCTAGCTTAAGGCGTGGCAATCGCGTTGATGATGCCGCTAAGCATTTCTCTAGCAATTTCCGTGCGACGCATTTCGTAAACCGGGCTAAATACCAAGCGATGCGCCACAGTGGAATGGAACACAGCGTGAACGTCTTCTGGTAATACCGCAGTGCGATTGTTCAACCACGCGTTGACCCGAGCGGCGCGTAAGACCATACCCATGCCTCGAGGGCTGGCGCCAGATAGCACTAAGCGGTTCATGTCCACGCCAGCGATCTTCACGCCAAATTCAGTAGGCGTTTTGGTTGCGCGCCATAAATCCAAGACGTAATTGCGTAGGGTAGGGCTAGCGCTGATGCTGTTTTGCAGTGTGGCGGCAAAGCCATTGAGTTGATCAAACTGCAACAAATCCTCGGGCACTTTGCCAACCAAGGCATCGACATCATGATAGCGCGTATCGAAGACCAGGGATTCCAATATGGCTGGGTCGGATGGCACGGCAATGGGGATTTCCATCATGAAGCGGTCGCGAGCCGCAGACGGGATGTCAAAGGTTTCTTCTTTTTCAACTTGGTTGCGGTCGGCAAATACCAGCATGTGCGGGAAGTAATGTTCTTTATTGAATGCCGTGAGTGAGCGTTCCGCCATCACCCTTAGTAGCAATGAATGGACTTGTGGGCGCGCGCGGTTAATTTCGTTAAAGAAAAAGATCGATAAATTCTCACCCGACATCAGCAAGGGTCCTGCACTAACGTGCGGTTTGCCGTCTTCACCTAAATAGGTGTGGTAAACCAGGTCGTTAGGCATCAAATCGATGGTGCCTTCAATACGCTGGTAAGCGCCACCTATGCCACGAGAAAAAGCGCGTAGCAAAGTTGTTTTACCCACCCCTACGTCACCTTCTAGCAATACGTGGCCGCGGGCAAAAATCGACGTGGTGATCAATCGCACAGGGGTTTCTTGACCCACAACCACTTTGTTGACTTCGGATTCTAAGGTGAGGGCGTGGTTGCGCCAGTCGGCTAGTTGTGTGTCGCTCATTTAAGGTGTCCCTGTAAGTGATTTGTTAAGATTTGTAACATAATGTGACCAGTCTACTGGTTTTGCCTGGACTTGGGTATGGTCCAGTTGTAACTTGATCACTAAAAAAGCACTGTTAATATAAACCAAAATATAAAAAGTGTATACAGACTAGTATATTTTTCGTGGATTTGTAGGACGGTAGGAAAATATTCCACTGGAAAGCTGTTGGGGGCTGTTCAGAATGAAGCATATTGGATGAAAATAGTGGATAATTCCACACGCGCGCTGCAGGTATAAAATTTGTGGCTTTTTCAATTACTATAACTTTGCCCTAGATAAAAAATAATGACAAAACAAAATAGCTTTACCAAAGAAGAATTGCTTAAATGCGGCCGTGGTGAGATGTTTGGTGCCGGCAATGCGCAACTGCCATTGCCACCCATGTTGATGTTTGATCGCATTGTGTCGATTACCGAAGACGGTGGCAAGTATGGCAACGGTCAAATTATTGCTGAATTGGATATCAATCCGGATTTATGGTTTTTTGAGTGCCATTTCACCGGTGACCCAGTGATGCCTGGTTGCTTAGGCTTGGATGCCATGTGGCAATTGGTTGGTTTTTATTTAGGTTGGGCAGGGGGCCCTGGTCGCGGCCGTGCATTGGGTGCTGGCGAGGTGAAATTTACTGGCCAGGTCTTGCCTAGCGCTAAAATGGCAACGTACACTATCGATCTGAAGCGCGTGATCATGCGTAAATTGGTGATGGGTGTGGCCGATGCCACCATGAGTTTAGATGGCCGTGAAATCTACGCGGCCAGTGATTTACGTGTGGGTTTGTTTACCAGGACGGATAATTTTTAATTCATCCGTTCAATAATAAAAAAAGAGTTTAAGGGAGCGCGAGATGCGTCGTGTCGTAGTTACGGGGATGGGGATTGTTTCTAGTTTAGGAAACAATCAATCGGAAGTTTTAGCTAGCCTGAAAAATGGTAAATCTGGCATCACTTTTCAACAAGAGTATGCAGACAATGGCCTGCGCTCTAACGTCGCAGGCTCAATTAAAAACCTCAATTTAGACGAGTTGGTTGATCGCAAATTATTGCGCTTTATGGCCAAAGGCCATGCCTATGCATGGTTGGCCATGCAAGAGGCGATTGCCGATGCCAAGCTACCAGAAGACTTGGTGTCCAACGTCCGTACCGGTTTAATCGTTGGCGCGGGCGGCACCTCCACCGAAAGCATGTTAGAAGCCACCGACACCTTGCGTGAAAAAGGCATACGTCGCGTGGGGCCTTACATGGTGACTAAAACCATGTCTAGTGGCATTGCGGCCTGCTTGGCCACTGGCGCTAAAATCAAAGGCGTGAATTACGGCATCAGTTCAGCCTGTTCCACCAGTGCGCATTGCATAGGCGCCGGCGTTGAGCAAATACAATTGGGTAAACAAGACATCGTGTTTGCCGGCGGTGGTGAAGAAGAGCATTGGACCATGTCTTTCTTGTTTGATGCCATGGGCGCATTGAGCAGCAAGTATAACGAGACCCCGGATAAAGCCTCGCGCACTTACGATGCCAATCGTGATGGTTTTGTTATTTCTGGTGGCGGCGGCATATTGGTGCTAGAAGAGTACGAGCATGCTAAAGCCCGCGGTGCCCGCATTATCGCTGAAGTGGTCGGTTACGGCGCCACATCGGACGGTTACGACATGGTAGCGCCTAGTGGCGAGGGCGCGGTGCGTTGTATGCGCCAAGCCTTACAAGGCGTGGACAGTAAAATCGATTACATCAATACCCACGGCACCAGTACGCCGGTGGGCGACACCAAAGAGTTGGAAGCGATACGCGAAGTATTCGGCGCCAATGGTTTAAATCAACAGCCGGCCATTGCCTCCACAAAATCCTTGTCTGGCCATGCACTTGGCGCAGCAGGCGTCAATGAAGCGATTTATACCTTGCTCATGATGCAACACGGTTTTATTGCCGCATCGGCCAACATTGAGACGCTGGACCCAGCGGCCGAGGGCTTGAACATTGTGCGCAGCCGACTAGACAACGTCAAAATAGAGACGGCTTTGTCCAATAGTTTTGGTTTTGGCGGCACCAACGCCACGTTGACCTTATCCACTAAAAATCTCTAGTCAAGCGTAAGCTTAAGTGGCGATGACGCGCTGTTACGCTGTTGTTTTACTGGCCGCCAGCCTGCTGGTGGCCTGCGTTAGTTTGCCAGAGCGCACTTATCATGTAAGTCCACAGCAAGTTCAGAAAAAAATACACGAGCGCTTCAACGCGCCCATTCCCCTGCTTAAAGTTTTTCAAGTGTCCTTACTCAATCCCGTGGTTAGGTTTGAGCAAAAAAACGGGCGCATGGAAACCCGTTTTGATGTGAAGCTCAGCCATACCCCAAGCGGTAAAGCTTATAGCGGCAAGGTTATGGTCTCGGGCGAGTTGCAATTTGACGCCGTGGCCAATGCCATTGTGTTAAACGAGGTGGAAGTGGATCAGCTTAGTTTAGACGGCGAGAAGACTAGCCACATGGAATTTGCTAACGTGGTAGCGCAAAGCTTGGCTGCGGAAAAATTAAACGGTGTCAGTCTGTATGCCTTCAAGTCTCAAGATTTGAAATTCGGCACCGATTACTACCAAGTCAAAGCCATGCAAATTACCGATCGCGGTTTGCAGATTACCTTTAGCCGCATCAGCCAGCCATAAGCAGTCGTTTTAGACCATCAAGGCGGCCATGACTTGCCGGCCCTCGCTCATCAAAATGTTATAGGTTCGGCAGGCGGCGGCCGTGCTCATGCATTCTATGGCGATGCCTTTTTCTGCTAGCGCGAAGTAAGGGGCACCCGTCAAAAAATGCTGCTTTTTTCCTGTGCCCAGTAGTAAGACTTCTATCTTATGGTTGCGGTGCAATTCGATCAGCTTAGCGACTTGGCTAAGCCCAATCTCAGTAGAGTGTTTGACGTCCCAATCGTGCAAACACAGTTCTGGCATGACGATAAGGCTGTGGCCAAAACGCTGCTTATTGATTTCGATGTAAGTCTCGCTGTAGGCGGTAATTAAATTTAAGTTTGCCTGCGTGTTTAAGTGCAATTTCATGGGCGTTGCTGATCTCTATTAGTGCCGGTCTTAACGGGCTTACATTGAACCAAATGGCCATTCTAATGTAAACTAACGCCTTTAACTATTGCGCTTTATTAATTAAAAATTAATAAGCTGGCCTGGCATCATGCAAGCATCCAATCAAAAAAAATTAGAAAAATCCAATAAGCTGGCCAACGTCTGTTATGACATACGCGGCCCGGTCTTGCAGCGTGCCCGTCAAATGGAAGAAGAAGGCCAGCGCATCATCAAGTTGAACATAGGCAACCCGGCGGCATTTGGCTTCGAAGTGCCTGAAGAAATTCAGCAAGACGTCATACGCAATATGGCTAAAGCCGGTGGTTACACCGATAGCAAAGGCTTGTTTGAACCACGCAAAGCCATCATGCACAGCACGCAAGCCAAGCACATTAAAGGCGTAACGGTAGACGACATCATTATTGGTAACGGCGTGTCTGAGCTGATCGTGATGGCCATGCAAGGCTTGTTAAATAATGGCGACCAAGTGCTGGTGCCTATGCCGGATTACCCTTTGTGGACAGCCGCCGTGACCTTGGCCGGCGGTACCGCGCGCCATTACCTGTGCGATGAAGCCAGCGGTTGGATGCCCGACCTAAAAGACATAGAGTCCAAAATCACCGCTAACACCCGCGGCATCGTGGTGATCAACCCAAATAACCCAACGGGCGCATTGTACCCACCGGCGATATTGCAAGGCATCATAGAGATTGCTAGGCACCACGGCTTGGTTATTTTTGCCGATGAAATTTACGATAAAGTGCTCTACGATGGCCACACCCATACGTCCATCGCGTCCTTGGCCGATGACATCTTATTCGTCACCTTCAATGGTTTATCTAAAAATTACCGTACCTGCGGTTACCGTGCCGGCTGGATGATATTAAGCGGTGAAAAGCAGCACGCTAAAGATTACATAGAAGGCCTGAATATGTTGGCCTCCATGCGCTTGTGCGCCAATGTTCCGGGTCAGTTGGCCATACAAACGGCACTGGGCGGTTACCAAAGCATAGACGATTTGGTGGCGCCAGAGGGACGCTTGTGCAAGCAGCGTGACGTGGCTTACGAATTACTAACGGCCATCCCTGGTGTTACCTGCAGTAAGCCCGCCGCAGCCATGTATTTGTTTCCCCGTTTAGACCCGGCCATTTACCCGATTGAAAATGACCAACAATTCATTTTGGATTTGTTGTTAGAAGAAAAAGTCTTGTTGGTGCAAGGGTCTGGATTTAATTGGCATGCGCCGGATCATTTCCGGGTGGTCTTTTTACCCAATGTCGATGACTTGACCGAAGCGATCCATCGCATCGCCCGCTTTTTGAAAAACTACAGAAAAAAACACGCAAAATCAGATGGAGCAAAAGCTTGAAGCAACTTAATGTAGGGATATTAGGCCTGGGTACGGTAGGCGGCGGCACCTATGCCGTGTTAACACGCAATGCCGCTGAAATTACCCGTCGTAGTGGTTATGCCATCAATGTGGTGCAAGTGGCCGATAAAAATTTAGCCCTAGCGCAGAGCGTAACTGCCGGCAAAGTGCCGCTAACAGACGATGCGTTTGCGGTGGTCAACAATCCGGCAGTGGACGTGGTGGTTGAGTTGATAGGCGGTTACACCTTAAGCAAAGAATTGGTGTTGCAAGCCATCGCCAACGGCAAGCACGTGGTGACTGCCAACAAAGCTTTATTAGCCGTGCACGGCAATGAAATCTTTGCTGCGGCGCAAGCGCGTGGCGTGATGGTGGCCTATGAAGCTGCCGTAGCCGGTGGCATACCCATTATCAAGGCCTTGCGTGAAGGATTGGGCGCCAACCGAATTGAATGGTTGGCCGGCATCATCAATGGCACGACCAATTTCATCTTAAGTGAAATGCGTGAGAAAGGCCTGTCATTTATCGATGTGTTGGGTGAAGCGCAACGCTTAGGCTACGCCGAAGCCGATCCCACATTCGATGTGGAGGGCATAGACGCCGCACACAAGTTGACCATTATGTCGGCAATCGCATTTGGTATGCCGATGAAGTTCGATCAGGCCTACACCGAAGGCATCAGCAAATTACAGCAAACCGACATTAAGTACGCGCATGAGCTGGGCTACAGTGTGAAGTTGTTGGGTATCACTAAACGCAGTGAGGCCGGCGTGGAATTGCGCGTGCACCCTACACTGATTTCAGAAAAAAGATTGGTGGCCAATGTCAACGGCGCCATGAATGCGGTCGTGGTTAAAGGTGACGCTGTTGGCCCAACCTTGTATTACGGCGCAGGCGCAGGCGCAGAACCCACAGCCAGTTCGGTGGTGGCCGATTTGATGGACGTTGCTAGATTGGCGGATGCCAGCGCTGCGCAACGCGTGCCTTATCTTGGTTTCCAAGCCGGTCAACTCAATGACTTGCCTATCTTGCCGATAGCCGCCATCCACAGCGCCTATTATTTGCGCTTGCGCGCCAGCGACAAGCCAGGTGTGTTAGCCGGCGTGACCAAAATTTTAGCCGACCGCAACATTTCCATTGATGCCATGTTGCAAAAAGAGCCGGCTGACAATGAAACCGAAGCGGACATCGTGATCTTGACGCATTTAACCCAAGAAAAAAACATGGATGCCGGTATCGCCGAAATCGAAGCGCTGCCTGCCATCGTCGGTAAGCTGGTTAAAATTCGTATGGAAGAGTTAGGAAAATAAATCGGCCTAAGCGGCTGGGTGACGACTGGGGTCAAATCACCCCTTAAATTGAGAGATTTAAATGAAATACATCAGTACCCGTGGGCTATCACCTGCATTAAGCTTTAGTGAAATATTATTGGGTGGTCTAGCACCGGACGGTGGCTTGTATTTGCCTGAGCACTACCCGCAGTTTAGCGATGCCGATTTAAGCGCCATGCGCGCTATGAATTATGCCGACTTGGCCTTTGCTATTTTAAGCCGTTTAATTGACGACATTCCTGCGGCTGACTTAAAAGCCATCATAGATAAAACCTACCGCGCCGATGTTTACGCGTACGCCCGTCCAGGGCAAAACGCGGCCGACATTACCCCAACCTTAAAGCTAGAAGAGCAACTGTACTTGCTGTGTTTGTCGAATGGTCCAACCTTGGCCTTTAAAGACATGGCCATGCAATTACTAGGAAATTTATTCGAGTACGTACTGGCTAAAACCGGAAAAACCACCAATATCTTAGGCGCAACCTCCGGTGACACTGGCTCGGCAGCGGAATACGCCATGCGCGGTAAAAAAGGCGTGAGCGTGTTTATGCTGTCGCCGCATAAAAAAATGAGCCGTTTCCAAGCGGCGCAAATGTTCAGTTTGCAAGACAAAAACATACACAATATAGCCGTTAATGGCGTGTTTGATGATTGCCAAGACATGGTTAAAGCGGTATCCAATGATGCCCAATTTAAAGCCCAGTATAAGATAGGCGCCGTTAACTCCATCAACTGGGGTCGCATTGTGGCGCAAGTGGTGTACTACTTTAAAGGCTATTTTGCGGTGACAACCAGCAACGCCGAAAAAGTTAGCTTTTCTGTGCCATCGGGCAATTTTGGTAACGTCTGTGCCGGCCACATCGCGCGCATGATGGGCTTGCCCATCGATCAATTGGTGGTGGCGACCAACGAGAACGACGTGTTGGACGAGTTTTTTAAAACCGGCGTGTATAGACCACGCGGCTCGGCGAATACCTACCAAACCTCCAGCCCCTCCATGGACATCAGTAAAGCCTCTAACTTTGAACGCTTTATTTTTGATCTTGTTGGGCGTGACAGCGCTAAGGTGCGCGAATTGTGGGCCAGTGTCGACCAAGGCGGCGCCTTTGATATTCATGCCTTGATGGCTAAGGTGGCGGAATACGGCTTTGTTTCTGGCAGCAGCAATCACCAGCAGCGTATGCAGACCATACGCGACACGCATAAAAAATACGCTGTTAGCATAGATACGCACACGGCCGACGGTTTGAAAGTGGCATTGGAAAAACGTGACCCCAAAGTGCCTATGTTAGTTTTGGAAACGGCCTTGCCGGCTAAGTTTGAGGATGCCATGGTCGAGGCGCTAGGCGCCGTGCCGGAACGCCCTAGTGCATTAATTGGTATAGAAGCCTTGCCGCAACGATTTGATGTGATGGATTTCGATGTGGCGGCCATTAAACAATACATAGTCAACAAAGTGAGCTAGCGCATGCAGGTTTATCACGATTTACTCAAGCACGTATTGCAACACGGCCATAACAAAGAAGACCGCACCGGTACTGGCACAAAATCGGTATTTGGCTACCAGATGCGTTTTAATTTGGCAGACGGCTTTCCCTTATTGACCACGAAAAAAGTCCATTTAAAATCCATCATCCATGAGCTGTTGTGGTTCTTGCAGGGCAGCACCAATATTGCCTATTTAAAAGAAAACGGCGTGCGCATATGGGACGAATGGGCTGATGAAAATGGCAACCTAGGCCCAGTTTACGGATACCAATGGCGTAATTGGCCCAAGCCGGATGGCAGCCACATAGACCAAATTAGCCAAGTGGTGCAGGCCATTAAAACCAATCCGGATTCACGGCGCTTGATCGTGTCGGCTTGGAACGTGGCCGACGTCGATCAAATGAAATTGCCCCCATGCCATGCTTTCTTTCAGTTTTATGTGGCCGACGGCAAACTAAGCTGCCAACTGTATCAGCGTAGTGCCGATATCTTTCTAGGCGTGCCGTTTAATATTGCATCCTATGCCTTGTTGACCATGATGGTGGCCCAGGTATGCGGCCTCAAGTTAGGCGACTTCGTGCACACCTTAGGCGATGCGCACATATACAGCAATCACATGGAGCAAGTGCAAGAGCAATTAAGCCGTGAGCTGCGTGCTTTACCAACTATGCGCATTAATCCTGCGGTCAAGGACATTTTCAGCTTTAAGTTTGATGATTTCACTTTAGAGAATTACGATCCGCATCCAGCCATAAAAGGCCTGGTGGCGGTTTAGCATGGCCCTTTCTTTGATCGTGGCGCTGGCCAACAACCGTGTCATAGGCGTCAATAACACCCTGCCTTGGCATTTGCCTGAAGACCTTAAGCGTTTTCGCGCCTTGACCACTGGCCACCACATTATCATGGGAAGAAAAACCTACGAGTCTTTGGGTCGTTTGTTGCCTAATCGGACCACGGTCATAGTCACGCGCAATCCTAGCTATCAGGTGGAAGGGGCGTTGATCGCTCATAGCCTAGAACAAGCCTTAGCTTTATGCCACGACGACGACGAAGCATTTTTAATTGGCGGGGCTGAACTGTATCAAGCGGGCTTAAACCTGGCACAAAAAATGTACGTAACGGCCATCGATTTAGATGTGGCAGGCGATGCGTATTTTCCTGAGTGGGATGTAAAGCAGTGGCAACAAACTGGCAGTGAAGCGCACACTAGCGCAGAAGGCCTGCCTTTTTGCTACCTAAGCTACCAACGTCAAGTTAGCTAAAGCCGGCTCCTCTGGCACTACTGCGCTACGCAATCCACGTAATAATTCGCTTTGCCATCCACCACTTGTTTGACCAAGCCGTGGTTGTCTGTCTCAAAGCCGGGGAACTTCTCATTGAACTCGCGGGCAAACTTCAAGTAATCAACGATCACCTTGTTAAATTGTTCGCCTGGTATAAGCAAGGGGATGCCCGGTGGATAGGGCGTGAGCAAGACCGCGGTAATTCTTCCCTCTAAGTCGTCTATGGCCACACGGTCAATTTCTCTATGGGCCATTTTGGCAAAGGCGTCGGCTGGTTTCATGGCCGGTACCATGTTGGACAAATACATTTCGGTGGTTAAGTGCGCCACGTCATTGGCTTTGTAGACGGCGTGAATTTGTTCACACAAATCCCGTAGGCCAACTTTTTCGTACCTAGGTTGTTTTTGGATGAATTCCGGCAGGACTTTCCATAGCGGTTGATTCTTATCGTAGTCGTCTTTAAATTGTTGCAAGGCGGCCACCATGGTATTCCAACGGCCTTTGGTGATGCCTATGGTGAACATGATGAAGAAAGAATACAAGCCGGTTTTTTCAACGATGACGCCGTGTTCAGCTAAGTATTTAGTGACAATAGCGGCCGGTATACCGAATTTGTCGGAAAAATTACCTTTGATGTCCAGGCCAGGCGTGATGATGGTGGCCTTGATCGGATCCAGCATATTAAAGCCTTCGGCTAAATCACCAAAGTCATGCCAGGCTTCATTGGCTTTAAGCATCCAAGCATCGCGCTCTTCTAGGCCTTCTTCGGATAAATCGTCTGGGCCCCATACTTTAAACCACCAGTCGGCACCCCATTCTTCGTCCACCTTGCGCATGGCGCGGCGGAAGTCCAAGGCTTCCATTAAGCTCTCTTCAACCAAGGCCGTTCCGCCTGGCGCTTCCATCATGGCCGCGGCCACGTCTATGCTGGCGACGATAGAGTATTGCGGGCTGGTCGAGGTGTGCATCAAGTAAGCTTCATTGAAGATGTCACGGTCCAACTGATTATTTTCTGCATCTTGCACCAATATTTGGCTGGCTTGGCTTAAGCCCGCTAGCAATTTATGGGTGGATTGGGTGGAGAACACCATGCTCTCCTTGCAACGCGGCCGGCCTTCGCCTATGGCGTGGTAATCGCCGTAGAAATCATGGAAAGTGGCATGCGGTAACCAGGCTTCATCAAAATGCAAGGTATCGATCTTGCCGTCCAGCATTTCTTTTATTTCTTCTACGTTATAAAGCACGCCATCGTATGTCGATTGCGTGATGGTCAGCACGCGCGGTTTGGCTTTTTTGTCGGTAATAAAGGGATTGATATCGATTTTCTTTTGGATGTTTTCCCAAGCAAATTCGCTCTTCGGTATCGGGCCTATGATGCCGAAATGGTTGCGCGTTGGCATCAAAAATACTGGCACCGCACCGGTCATGATGATGGCATGCAATATGGATTTATGGCAATTGCGATCGACGACAACGACGTCACCCGGCGCTACCGTGCTGTTCCACACCATTTTGTTGGAGGTGGAGGTGCCGTTGGTGACAAAATACAGGTGGTCGCAATTGTAGATACGGGCGGCATTGCGTTCGGAGGCAGCAACTGGGCCGGTGTGGTCGAGTAATTGACCGAGTTCATCGACCGCGTTGCAGACGTCGGCGCGCAGCATGTTTTCACCAAAGAATTGGTGAAACATTTGCCCTACCGGTGATTTTAGAAAAGCCACGCCGCCTGAGTGACCCGGGCAGTGCCAGGAATAGGAGCCATCGGCCGCGTACTCGGTTAGCGCTTTAAAGAACGGTGGTGGCAAGCTGTCTAAATAGGTGCGTGCCTCGCGCAATATGTAGCGGGCAACAAATTCCGGGGTGTCTTCATACATGTGTATGAAGCCATTGAGCTCGCGTAATATTTCATTGGGAATGTGCCGTGAAGTGCGCGTTTCGCCGTGCAAAAAGATAGGAATTTCTTCGTTGCGGTAACGTATTTCATCAACGAAGCTACGCAAGTTATCCAATGCATCGCGGTTTTCTTCCACGAATTCATTATCGTCTATGGACAAGATGAACGCTGAGGCACGACTTTGTTGTTGCGCAAACGAGGTTAGGTCGCCGTAACTGGTGACGCCTAGCACCTCAAAGCCCTCAGCTTCTATCGCCTTGGCTAACATGCGTATGCCTAAACCTGAGGAATTTTCTGAGCGGAAATCTTCGTCTATGATGACGATAGGAAAGCGAAACTTCATGGATGGAATTTCCTAAAATTAAATCTTGGGTAAGGTGACGCCAACTTGACCTTGGTATTTTCCGCCACGGTCTTTGTAGCTGGTTTCGCAAACGTCGTCGGCATCGGCTTCAAAAAACAGCACTTGGGCACAGCCTTCGTTGGCGTATATTTTTGCTGGTAGCGGCGTGGTGTTACTGAATTCCAAAGTAACGTAACCTTCCCATTCTGGTTCAAACGGCGTCACGTTGACGATGATGCCGCAGCGTGCGTAAGTGGATTTACCCAAGCAAACGGTCAATACATTGCGAGGAATTCTAAAGTACTCGACTGTGCGGGCTAGGGCAAAAGAGTTGGGTGGAATAATGCAGTAATCGGCATTCACCTCAACGAAGGAATTAGGGTCAAAATTCTTAGGGTCGACGATGGTGCTGTTGATGTTGGTGAACAGCTTAAATTCTTTACTGCATCTAATGTCGTAACCGTAGCTTGAGGTGCCGTATGACACCAAGCGTTCGCCTTGCGCATTCTGCTTCACTTGTTTAGGCTCAAACGGCTCTATCATGCCGTGTTGTTCAGCCATGCGGCGTATCCATTTATCTGATTTTATGCTCATAGTGGGTGCTTTTTTTGTAGGTTAGAAGATAAAAAAGCGGAGTAACTAACTCCGCTTTTTGCCCGACTTTAGTAAGTGCAAATAATAGCAATAAATTGGCGCGACGTTACACTTTTTTAGTGCTTATCGCCGCCTAATTCTATGCTGTAACGCCAGAATTGATCGGTGGATTCAAAAATGACAGCAGACTGCTCTGGATCACGGCTGCCAGCAGGGTATTGGTGCACGGCAGATTGGTCTTCGGCCCATGCTTTAACGATGGGGTCGATTAGACGCCACTGGGCTTCGACTTCGCTGATGTGTAGGTATAGCGACGGGTCGCCTTCCATCAGATTGAGCAATAAGGATTCGTAGGAGTCTATGCTCTCATCGCCGCTCTGACGTTGCGGTGCATCTATGCTCAAGGTGCGGGTGGCAATGTCTAAGCCTGGAATCTTCGATTCAATTTCCATCTTGATGCATTCGCGTGGTTGGATGTTCAAGGTTAGCCAGTTTTGATGCTGGCCCTCAACCAATTGCATGGGGGCTTTTTTAAAGCGGATGGAGACGGCCGTGTTGCCTTCGTGCATGCGTTTAGCAGTGCGCACATAAAACGGCACACCTTGCCAGCGCGGGTTATCGATAAACAGTTTCAATGCCGCATAGGTCTCGGTAACGCTAGCTGACACGCCTTCTTTTGCCAACTCATCCAAGTAGCCGGCCACGTTTTCCCCATGGCCATCGCCGACGCAAACGCGTCCTGCTGAATACTGGGCACGGAAAGCGTGCTTAGCTAGGTCCTTAATGGGCAGCGGGCGTATGGTTTGCAATAGTTTAATTTTCTCGGCACGTATGCTTTCGGGTGATAAGTCCTGTGGCTTTTCCATCGCCACCAAGGCTAAGGTTTGCAGCAAGTGGCTCTGCACCATGTCACGCAGGGCGCCGGTGTTGTTATAAAACTCCGTGCGGTCGCCCACGCCTAATATTTCATTGTTGGTGATTTGCACGTGGTCTATGTATTGATTGTTCCACAACGGTTCAAACATGGTGTTGGCAAAGCGCGTTAGCATGATGTTTTGCAGCGCCGATTTACCTAGGTAATGGTCTATGCGGTAAATTTGACTTTCTTTTAAATGCTTGGTGATGGACGCCTGCAGCGCTTGCGCAGAAGGCAGGTTGGTGCCAAACGGTTTTTCTATCAAAACACGGCGCCAGTATTGGCTTTCGTCCAGTAAACCGACCCCGGACAACTGCTCGACGATGGGCGCGAAATCAGTAGGGCGCACCGATAAAAAGTAGGCAAGGTTTTGTGGGAAAACTTGCTCGTTACTTAAGGTCGCTTTCATTTTTTTGAAGGCGTCGGCATCGCTAGGCGGATTGGCATGGTAATGGTTGCGTGCAATAAAACGGTCAAATACCGCTTTGTCGTAACCGTCTTTAAATTTGGTGTCCAACATCTTTTTGATGTCAGCCTGCCAGGCTTCTCGCGTAACGTCACCGCGACCGACCGACAGGATGGCCATGTGCTCTGGCAGGCGGCCTGCTGCATCTAGGCGAAATAAGCCTGGCATTAATTTGACGCGGGAAAGGTTGCCGCTCGCGCCAAATAGGACCAGCGTGCAAGGATCGATTTTTTTTACCATGGTAAACCTTAAGTTAGCTATAGACTGTAATGGCTCGTTAGCACGAGCGATCAAACAACGTTTTTATTTACGCCTAGATGCTGGCAGGCCAGTCCTAGGCGTGTGCAGTCGCTATTAATGGCGGCTTTCTGCTGGGGCACCGTCGGTGTCCGTGTCCAAATCACCCCAACCTAGGCGGCGATGGAACAATTCAAGCAATAAATCCCAGCTTAAACGGGATAGGGCAGGGTCGTAGCGGTGGCCTTCATCGCGCATAAAAGCATGTTGGCCGTTAAATTCATGCCAGGTATAACGGGTGCCGACTTCATCCAAGCGGGCTTTAACCATGTTGCGACCTTCTAGTGGTACGTGCGGGTCTTGACGGCCCCAAATATGCAGCAACTCGCCTTTTATTTCGCCGGCGCGTTCCAATGAATTGTCATTTTTGCCTAGACCTAAGGCGCGTTTGTGGATGTCGGTGGCGTAGAAGCAGACGGCAGCAAGCACGTCTGGGTTCATGGCAGCACGGAAGGCCAAGTGACCACCAACGCATATGCCCATGACACCCAAGCGACCGGTGCAATCATCACGTGATTTTAGGTAATCGAGAACGGCGCGTGCATCGCTATCGTAGGCGTGCACTTCCTTAGTGATTTTATGTGCGTTACCGCGGGTGGTGCCTTCTTCGTCGTAAGAAAGAACCGTGCCAGCCGGTTCTAATTCATGGTAGATCTCGGGGCAGGCCACGATAAAGCCATGGCCAGCTAGCATGGCGGCAGTGCGACGTATTGGCGCGGTGACTTGAAAGATTTCTGAAAACATTAAAATGCCAGGGTAATTGCCCGGGGCAGCAGGGCGGAAAATGTGCGCGCGCATTTCGCCGGTTGGCGTATTAAGGTCTACTACTTCACTGTCTTTAATTAACATTTTTAGTCCCGATTATTGCGTTTTGGAATAGCCATATATGATAAAGCAAGCAGGCTTATTCATACAGTGTTTTGATGCAAAAAATATAAAATGCATGACAAGATCGGCGTTTTAGTGTCAAATTCGGCCTTACTTTTTTGATGTGATTAAGAATGAAAATGCAAGAACCCTCAGTCCGCTGGCAGCCCTTTGAAAGTATCGATTGTTTGCGGCATGCTGTCTGCAATGCCATTGCTTTAAGCGCCAGTCTAGCCATCGCCCAGCGCGGTCGTTTTGATTTGGTATTAGCCGGGGGCAATACCCCGCGCGCCATCTATCGATTGTTGCGTGATATGCAGACAGATTGGTCCAAATGGCATGTCTATCATGGCGATGAGCGATGCTTAAGCCCAGATCATGAAGACCGAAATAGCTTGATGGTGCAGCAAGTCTTGCTTGATCACGTGCCCATCCCGTCACAGCAAGTGCATCACATTCCAGCCGAACTTGGCCCACTTGCAGGGGCTAGCGCCTACGCGAAAACCATGCGTAACGTAGCTAGTTTTGATCTGGTCTTGCTAGGTTTGGGTGAGGATGGCCATACGGCATCGCTGTTTCCCGGTCACGCCGTGGACAACAGCGCCGATGCCGTGCCGGTATTTGATTCGCCTAAGCCGCCTTCAGAGCGCATCAGCCTAAGCCAAAATAGGTTAAGCGATGCCCAGCAAGTGATCTTTATCGTTAGCGGCGCTGGCAAGCAGCAAGCCGTTAATGACTGGCGTGGGGGCGTGCCCATTCCGGCTACCTTGATACGCCCAGCGAATGGGGTCGAGGTGTATGCTTACGAGGTAAGTTTGGCTTGATTTTTTTCTATCAAGACGCCTATTAGTCGCAGCTGTTCTTTCTGTATGGCCATTAATTCTGACCATTGGCCTTCACGCAGCAAATCCACTTTTTCGTGCAACAGCATGATTTCCAATTCGGCTTTAAGGTTGACCTCGTAATCGTGTTCAGCATTGAGCCGGTCTTTTTCTGCTTGCCGGTTTTGTGACATCAAAATAATGGGTGCCTGTATGGAGGCGAGCATGGACAAGAACAAATTCAATAAAATATACGGGTAGGGGTCAAAGCTTTTATTGTAGTTGGCCAATATCACTGAATTAAGTATTACCCAGCACAGCAGCGTGACGGCGAATAGGCCGATGAAAGCCCATGAACCGCCAAATTTAGCGACCGCATCGGCGGCCCGTTGGCCGCTGCTGATGTGGCTATCTATGGCTTGCGATGGCGCGGTGGATATGTGTTTGCGCTCGGTAATATGCCGCGCCACTTTTTTGGTGCGTGCATCCATGTTCTCATAGCTTGCGCCCAATAGTTTTTCTGCAATCGGGTGTTTTTTAGCTGTCATGGCGCGCGCCTTTAAGTTAGCTGTTTTGGATGACTATATTAGGAAATTTAGCGCTGTGATCCAAACTGCTGTTGGCTATTTTAATAGCAGCAGTACGGGCTATTTTTTTATAAATGGCCGCGATTTTCCCGTTTGGGTCGGCTGCCACAGAGGGCTGGCCGCCGTCTGATTGCAAGCGTATGTTAATGTCTAAGGGCAAGCTGCCCAATAAATCCACTTGGTAATCCTGGCACATGGTGGCACCACCGCCTGCACCAAAAATGTGTTCTTCAAAGCCGCATTGCGAGCAAATGTGGGTGCTCATGTTTTCAACGATACCCAAAATAGGAATGCTGACTTTCTCAAACATTTTTAACCCTTTGCGCGCATCGAGTAGGGCGATGTCTTGTGGGGTGGTGACGATGATGGCGCCGGTCACCGGTATTTTTTGTGCCAGCGTTAATTGTATGTCGCCTGTGCCCGGGGGCAAATCGATGATTAGGTAATCCAGATCGCGCCATTTGGTGTCGCGTAGCAATTGCTCTAGTGCGCCGGTGACCATGGGGCCGCGCCATACCATGGGCGTGTCGTTGTCGATAAGGAAGCCGATGGACATGGCTTGTATACCATGCGCTTGCATGGGGTCCATGGTTTTACCATCGCTGCTTTCTGGGCGGCCGCTGATGCCCAGCATATGCGGTTGGCTAGGACCGTAAATATCGGCATCCAGCAAGCCGACCGTGGCGCCTTCAGCAGCCAGGGCTAAGGCTAAATTGACGGAGGTGGTGGATTTGCCTACCCCGCCTTTACCAGAGGCAACGGCGATGATGTTTTTTACATTGGGTAATAGCGTCACGCCTTGTTGGGCTTTGTGCGCGACTATGCGGCTGCCAATATTGACCGTGACCTTGCTTACACCAGGCAGGGCAGCCAGCGTATCGCTGACCAAATTTTGCACTTGGCCCATGACCGATTTAGCTGGGTAGCCAAGCACGATGTCCAAGCTGACCTCGCTGCCATTTATTTGGATATTTTTGGCTGATTTGCTGCTGATGAAATCCTTGCCGGTATTCGGGTCTATGCAGACTTTTAAGGTGCTTTGGATGAGAAGTTCGGTGACGGCCATGCGTGCAATTCCTGTTAGTGTTTAGTTAAAAATAAACTTGAGTAAAATGATAAGGTATTTTAACCGATAGTCCTGCGGGCTTGGGTGATATTTGCATAGCTTGCTAAGTTAGCACTAAACAGGCTGACGCATAAAATGCGCAATCAACGCTGGGTTAAGCTGGCGGCATTTGCTAGAATACCGTTTTCGCTAAATAGATCCATTTATCTCATGGCCACCGCACACACAGCACGCAAGATCCTCGTTACCTCAGCCCTTCCTTATGCCAATGGCAGTATACATCTAGGCCATTTGGTTGAATACATACAAACCGACATTTGGGTGCGCTTTCAAAAAATGCAAGGGCATACCGTGCATTACGTTTGTGCCGACGATACGCATGGCACGCCGATTATGTTGCGGGCGGAAAAAGAGGGCATCACGCCAGAAGCCTTGATAGCCGATGTGCACAAGCAGCACAGCGCCGATTTCAATGAGTTTTTAGTGGGCTTCGATCACTACTACTCGACCAACGCCCCAGAAAACAAAGCCCTGTCACAGAGCATTTACTTGGCGCTCAAAGGCGCAGGAAAAATAGCCAGCAAAGTGATAGAGCAGTTTTATGACCCGCTTAAAAACATGTTTCTACCGGATCGCTTCATTAAAGGCGAGTGCCCTAAATGCCATGCCAAAGATCAGTACGGCGATTCCTGTGAAGTGTGCGGCGCGACCTACAACCCCACCGAGTTAATTAATGCCTATTCTGCAGTATCCGGTGCTGCACCGGTGCGCAAAGAGACCGAGCATTACTTTTTTAAATTATCGGAGTGCGCTGATTTTTTAAAGGAATGGACTCGCTCAGGCACCTTGCAGGGTGAAGCCGCCAATAAAATGTCGGAGTGGTTTGAAAGCGGCTTAAACGATTGGGATATATCACGCGATGCGCCGTATTTTGGTTTTGAAATCCCGGATGCGCCTGGCAAGTATTTTTACGTGTGGTTGGATGCGCCCATAGGTTACATGGCCAGCTTTAAAAAGCTCTGCGCGGACACCGGTTTGGATTTTGATGAGTACTGGGCCCAAGATGCCAAAACGGAGTTGTACCATTTTATTGGTAAAGACATCCTGTATTTTCATGCCTTATTTTGGCCAGCCACATTGGAATACAGCGGTTACCGCAAACCAACGAAAATTTTTGCCCATGGCTTCTTGACCGTGAATGGTGAAAAAATGAGTAAATCGCGCGGCACGTTTATTACTGCACGCAGCTACTTAGAACACATTAAGAATCCGGAATACTTGCGTTACTATTACGCTGCCAAACTCAATAGCAGCATGGAAGACATCGATTTAAGCTTGGATGATTTCGTGGCCAGGGTAAACAGCGATTTAGTCGGCAAGTACATCAATATAGCCAGCCGCACTGCCGGCTTTATTAATAAACAATTCGACGGTCAATTACGGCCCTCCGCCAACAACCCGGTGGTGGCTGAACTTAAATCCAGTGCGGCTATGATAGCCGAGGCTTTTGATAACAGGGAATACGGTAAGGCCTTGCGTGAAATCATGCGCTTGGCAGACAGTGCCAACGGCTTCGTCGCAGAAAAAGCCCCTTGGGTGATGGCCAAGCAAGCAGATCAAACGCAAGCCTTGCAAGAAGTGTGTTCCGATGCCTTGGAATTATTCCGTTTGCTTACCCTGTACTTAAAACCAGTCTTGCCAAAACTGGCTGGTGAGGTAGAGCAATTTCTCAATCTAGAGTCATTAAGCTGGGCCAGTGTTACGGCGGAATTAACAGCCGGGCATCGCATACAAAGCTACCAACATTTAATTACCCGTATCGACCCTAAATGGATACTAGACATGACTGAAGCCAATAAAGAAAACCTCACTGCCAGCCCAACGGTAGCGCCAGTAAAGGCTAGCGTTACGCCTACTGCGACCAGTGGCATGGAAATCAGCATAGACGACTTTAGCAAGGTGGATTTGCGCATCGCTAAAATTATTCATGCTGAACACGTGGAAGGCGCAGAAAAATTACTCAGATTGAGTTTAGACATAGGCGAAGCTAAGCCTAGGCAGGTGTTTGCTGGTATTAAATCGGCTTACGATCCAGACCAATTAATAGGCCGATTGACTTTGATGGTGGCCAATCTGGCGCCACGTAAAATGAAGTTTGGCCTCAGCGAAGGCATGGTGTTGGCGGCCAGTGACGAGAGCGGCGGTCCGTTCATTCTTAGCCCTGATGCCGGCGCGCAATTGGGTATGCGGGTAAAGTAATAACCCAATCGCTAAATAAGCTTAAGGTTTCTTAGACGCTGCTTTTTGTGACGAGGGCTTGATGGCAATGGGTTTTTCGGTGATGCCCTGTTGTTTAGCCGGATTTGCTTTGCCTAGCTGTGAGATGCCAGTCCCTGACTTGCCAGGGTTAACGCCACCGGCCTTGACCTTCACGGGGCTTACTTTAGCCGGTGCTGGCTTAGTGGGCGCGGCACTGGTTGCTGTAGTTGCTGGCTTAGGGCTGACTATCGTTTTGGCTGGCACGACAATAGCCTTGTTGGCACGTGTTGGCTGAATCGGCGTTTTAAGCAGCGTTGCTGCAGGCGCAGCCTGCTTCAGTGTTTTCTTGCTATCCGCATGACTTTTTGGATAGGCGCTAAGGGCTGTAGGTTTGCTCGTCGCGCTGGCATCAAGCACGATATCGTTTCGTGCATTTTTTAGGGTAACCGGGCCTATGCCATCGACTCTGGTTAGCTCGTCTACGCTTTTAAAGCCACCATTCTTTTTGCGGTATTCCAATATGGCTTTGGCTTTAACCGGGCCTATGCCAGGCAGGCTTTCCAATTCAGTTTGGTTGGCCGTGTTGATGTTGACAGCGGCTTGTGCGGAGTAGCATAAGCCTAGCCAGCATAATACGAGTATCAAGAAGGTTTTCATTTAAGCACTCCCCACTGATTGGTCGGCTGCGTAGTTGTGCTGACAGCTAGACGACTGACCCCCATCATACGCTTTTATGCCATGAGGAGTAGCCGTTTTTCTAGTTATTTCAATTGCTTAGCCGGGTATTAGGCGCATTCGTCGTGGATGGCGATCAGCGCTTTGAGCGGGTCGGCAGCTTGCGTGATCGGTCGGCCTATGACCAAATAGCTGGCGCCATTTTGCAAGGCTAGTGCTGGGGTAACGATACGAGATTGATCGTCTTGACTGGCGCCGGTTGGGCGTATGCCTGGGGTTACCAAGCAAAATGCCTGGCCTAATGCTGCGCGCAACATAGCGGCTTCCTGAGCAGAGCAAACCACGCCGCTCAGTCCTGCTTGCTGGGTGAGCTTGGCTAAGCTCATGACGTGGCTAGGCAAATCCGCCGCTACGCCAATTTGCGTCAGATTGGCTTGGTTCATGCTGGTTAATACCGTGACAGCGATGAGGATGGGCGGTTTGGCTTGTTCGTTGACGGCCGCTTGTGCGGCTTGCATCATTTCTAGGCCGCCGCTGGCATGCACGTTTAGCATCCAAACGCCTAGATTGCTGGCTGCACTGCAAGCTTTGGCGACGGTGTTAGGAATATCATGAAATTTTAGGTCTAAAAACACACCGAAGTTGAGCTTAGCCAATTGTTCAACAAACTGCGGCCCGGCTGCCGTAAACAACTCCTTGCCAACCTTAAGTCTGCATAAACTCGGATCTAGCTGACGCACCAACGTGAGTGCGCTGGCGGCATCGGCGTAATCAAGGGCCACGATAATTTTAGGGTCACGTTTGGTTTGGGTGTTCTGAGTGCTGGTCATGGAGGTTAGCTTTAAACGTTGGTGGGTTCAGCAGGCAAGGATTCCCATGCATTGCAGGCTGGGCACTGCCAATGGTGGTACTTGGCTTTGAAGCCACATTGCTCGCAGTGATAGGTGGTTCGGTTGCCAATCGCATGGCGCACCGCTTGTTGCATGAGTTGCGTGTCCTGGGATTTTTGCGTCTTGCTGTCATCTAATATGGCCCGTGCTTGCAATAGCTGATCTAGGGTACTCAAGCTGGGTTTTTTTATTAACTCATTGCGAGCAAGTTTAGCCGCCTGATCTGCCCCTTGCTCAGCCAGGGTAGCATCAAACAGCACTTTTAACATGGAAGGCAGTTGGTAAGTCTGTAAATAAGCTTGTAGCAAGCTTAAGCCGTCTTTTGTTTGGTCAAGGCACTGGTAGCTATGCAATAGTTTAGGTGCGATTAAGCCTAGGTATTCGGGCTTTTGATACTCAATGCGCTTCCAGGTGGCGATCGCAGCTTTATGGGCTTGATCTTCAACTAACATGTCGCCCAATAGGACGTTGGCCCGTACGCAATTTTTGTTGGCGTGCAGGGCATCTGCAAGTGAGGATTGGGCTGCCGTTAAGTCATTGGCCAATTGGAATTGCACGGCCAGTTCACAGTGGTAGTGAGCCACTTCAATGCGAAATGGCACGCCAGATAAACGTTCTAATTCCGTGGCGGCTTTAATCGCTCTTAGCCATTCGCGTTCACGTACGTAGATTTCCAGCAAGGCGCGTAGCGCAGGTTGCCGGTAGCGGTTGTCGTCCAGGGATTCAAACAATTCTTCTGCACGATCGAGCAAGCCGGCTTTTAAATAATCTTGCGCCAGCTCGGCAGTAACGGCTAATTTTTGTTGCGGCTCCAAGGCTTTTTTTTCCAGTAAATGCAGATGCAGGTGGATGGCTCTATCCACTTCGCCACGCTTTCTGAATAAGCTGCCTAGGGCGAAATGCAGTTCCAAGGATTCGGTGTTGGCTTGCACCGCTTCGCTGAAAGCCTCTATGGCTTTGTCTTGTTGATTGGTAATGAGGAAATTTAAGCCTTTGAAGTAGGCGGCAGGCAGGGCGGTTGATTCGGCCAGCAATTGCTTTAAATCCACCCTAGCGGCTAGCCATCCCAGGCTAAAGAAAAGCGGTAAGACCAGCAACCACCAGAATTCAAATTCCATGGTTGATCCTTCTGCAATAGGCTAGATGGGATGAGGCGTTCATATGCTGGTCATTTTAACTTAAATTTAAAATCCAGTAAGCGCTTAATGGCACGCGCATAAAAAAACGGCAGCCATCGGCTGCCGTTTTGTATTGCTTAGCTAGGGCTAGCAAGCCGCATCTAACCTAAGTTAAATCGACGCGCTCACGCAATTCCTTGCCTGCTTTAAAGTGCGGTACGTGCTTTTCTGGCACTTGCACTTTGCTGCCGGTTTTCGGGTTACGTCCCAAACGTGGTGGACGGTAGTTCAAACTAAAACTACCAAAGCCACGTATTTCGATGCGTTCTCCAGCCGCTAGGTTGTCAGTCATCGCATCTAGGATGGCTTTGACTGACAGCTCCGCGTCTTTTACAACCAATTGCGGAAAACGCTCCGCAAGCAGCGTAATTAGTTCAGATTTGGTCATGCTTATTGCCTTTATCTTGTCACTAATTACACTTATTTCTTGCTATCTAATTTAGCTTTTAATAGAGCACCAAGGTTAGTTGTACCTGCAGTTGCGCCGTCATCCGCCACTTTAGCTGCCGTGTCTTTAGTTTTGGCAGATTTAGCTTTTGGTTTGGCTTCGGATTTATCGTCTGTGCTGCTGGTTGCGCCAGATGGATCGGCAACCAATTGTTTAACGCCTAATGAAATGCGCTCTTTCTCAACGTCTATGGCCAAAATGACAGCTTGCAATTCGTCACCTTTTTTGAAGTTGCGGATGGCTTCTTCGCCAGTTTGTGTCCAAGACAAATCAGACAAGTGCACTAAACCGTCTATGCCACCTGGCAAACCAATGAACACGCCGAAGTCAGTGATGGATTTGATTTGACCTGATACTTTGTCGCCTTTAGCGTGAGTGGCAGAGAAATCATCCCATGGGTTGGCTTGGCATTGTTTCATACCCAATGATAGACGACGACGTGCTTCGTCGATCTCAAGGATCATGACTTCTACTTCGTCACCTAGTTGAGCCAATTTGCCTGGGTGGATGTTTTTGTTAGTCCAGTCCATTTCTGACACGTGTACCAAACCTTCAATGCCTGGTTCGATTTCAACAAACGCACCGTAATCAGTCAAGTTAGACACTTTACCGAATAAGCGTGTGCTTACTGGGTAACGACGGGTTAGGGCGATCCATGGATCGTCACCCAATTGTTTGATGCCTAGTGAAACGCGGTTTTTCTCTTGATCAAATTTCAAGATTTTCGCTTCCACTTCTTCACCTACCGTTAATACTTCTGATGGGTGTTTTACACGACGCCATGCCAAGTCTGTAATGTGTAGCAAGCCATCGATGCCACCTAAATCAACGAATGCACCGTAGTCGGTGATGTTTTTAACGATACCTTTAACCACTGAACCTTCAGCCAATGAACCCATTAAGGCTTCACGGTCTGCGCCAGCACTGACTTCCATCACAGCGCGACGAGAAACAACGATGTTGTTGCGTTTGCGGTCAATTTTAATAACTTTTAAATCGCACTCTTTGTTTTCAAATGGGGTAGTGTCTTTAACAGGGCGCACGTCTACCAATGAACCTGGTAGGAAAGCCATGATGCCATTAACAGAAACACGTAAACCGCCTTTAACTTTACCGCTAACAAAACCTTTAATGATGCGACCTTCGTTCATGGCATCTTCTAAGTCTAACCATGTTTCCATGCGTTTTGCTTTTTCGCGTGACAGTAAGGTAGAACCAAAACCGTCTTCCAGTTTTTCGATCAATACTTTAACAAAGTCGCCGACTTTAACTTCAAGCTCGCCTTGTGCATTGTGGAATTCAGAAGCAGCGATCACGCTTTCTGATTTTAGACCGGCGTTAACAATAACGTGGTCGCTATCAACAGAGATAACCTCGGCGGTGATTACTTCACCGGAGCGCATTTCTTGATGGATTAAGCTTTCTTCAAAAAGCGCTGCAAATGATTCCATTGAAGAAGGGGTGGATTTAGAAGTAGAAGCCATTAAATAAAAGTACCTAAAAGTAATCCCACCTAGCAGTGGGGTAATTAATAAAACTGCGTATTAGTGTAATGCGCAGACGAAAAAAATTTCACAAAATTTGAAAGAATGTGATTATAACTAAAACATTGAAAAATAAAAGACTATTTATAGTATTTAGGCAGAAAATTATACCAAAGCTTGATAATTTTCTAACACCCGCTCTACCGCTTCCACTATGCTCAAATGGTCGGTTTCAAGCAATATGCCATCCTCAGCCATAAGCAAGGGCGCGCTGGCGCGATTTTTATCTCGGGCATCGCGCTCCAACAGATCTTGCAGTATGGCTTGGTAATCAGCTGCTTGTTGTTTAGCCAATAATTGTTGATAACGCCTTTGCGCGCGGACTTCTGTGCTGGCGGTGAGGAATACTTTTAAAACGGCATCGGGAAAAATAACCGTGCCCATGTCGCGTCCGTCAGCCACCAAACCCGGCGCTTGCCGGAAATCGTGTTGCACACTGCTTAATACTTGACGCAAGGCTTGGTGCACGGCCACTTGCGAGGCGCCTTTGCCCATCGCTTCGCTGCGTATGGCCTCGGAAACGTCCTGATTGTTAAGCCATACTTGCTCATTCTCAAAGCGCAGGCTGAGTTGCTTCGCACACATGGCAACCGCTTCGGCGTCCGACCAAGCGATACCAGCTTGTTGCGAAGCCAGCGCCACAATCCGGTATAAGGCCCCGGAATCCAAATAGTGGAAACCCAAATGCCTTGCCACGCGCTGGGCCACGGTGCCCTTGCCTGAAGCAGACGGCCCGTCTATGGCAATGACTGGGATGGGCTTGTTCATCGCGCTATCTTGGCAAAACAAGAAAAGTAATCTGGGAAGGTTTTGTTGACGCAGGCCGGGTCATTGATGGTGATCGGCACGCCAGCCAAAGACACCAATGAAAAGCACATCGCCATGCGGTGGTCATCGTATGTGTCTATGACCGCATTGGGCTTGATAGCGGTCGGCGGGGTAATTTGCAGGTAGTCGCTGCCCTCTACAACCGAGGCGCCTACTTTACGCAGTTCGGTGGCCATGGCCGTCAGCCTGTCGGTTTCCTTGACTCGCCAACTGGCGATGTTTCTAAGCGTGCTGGTGCCGTCGGCAAACAAGGCCAAGATGGCCAAGGTCATAGCGGCATCCGGTATGTGGTTGCAATCCAAATCAATGGCTTTGATTTTGTTGGCTTTTTTAGCAGTAATGTGATTTTCACCGTAGCTGATTTCGCCGCCCATTAAGCTAAGCGCCTCGGCAAACCGCACGTCCCCTTGTATGCTGTGTTGCCCTATGCCATCGACCGTCACTGAGCCGGCTATGACGCCTGCCGCAAGAAAATAGGAGGCACTGGAGGCGTCGCCTTCAACGCATATATGACCTGGGCTGGTGTAAACGCTGTTTGCTGCAATGCTGAAGCGTTGCCAACCATCACGCTCAACCTGCACGCCAAATTTAGCCATTAAGTTCAGGGTGATTTCGATGTAAGGCTTGGATATCAGCTCGCCCACCACGTCTATGCTGGCTTGCTGTTTGCTCAAAGGCAAGGCCATGAGCAAGGCCGTCAAGAATTGACTGGACACGTCACCGCGTATCTTAATTGGTAAACTTAAATCCGCTTGGGCGGGGGCTATTTTTAAGGGTGGAAAGCCAGGCTGCCCTAAGTAGCTAATGTTGGCGCCGGCTTGCTGTAAGGCGTCGACTAAATCGCCTATGGGTCGCTCGTGCATGCGTGCGACGCCAGACAATTGGTAGTCGCCATTAGAAAAAGCCAGCGCAGCCGTTAGCGGCCTAAAAGCCGTGCCGGCATTGCCTAAAAACAAATCTGCCTGCTTGTTGTGAAAGTTGCCGGCGCAGCCGTGCACGCGCCAGTCATGCTCACCAATCTGGTCTAATTTAACCCCAAGCTTAGTGAGCGATTCCAGCATGCGCGCCGTGTCATCGGATGCCAATACATCACGAATTTCGGTATTGCCGCTGGCTAAGGCGGCGAGCAGCAAGGTGCGATTGGATATGCTTTTAGAGCCAGGTAGGGTAATGCGACCATCGGCATGACTGGCAGGGGAGAGGTTAAGTTGTTCCATGGCTATTCTTTAATGTAAAGCTGACGACTAGAGTTTGCCGTCTGACCAGGCGTTTCTGGCCAAACTGGCGCGGCTAAACAAGGCTTCAAGCCCAGCGCCGTCTTGATTTTGCAGCAAAGTTTTTAATCTTGCTAGTTCGTCTTGGTAGGCGGCCAATTCTTTGAGTAAAGCGTCTTTGTTGGCGAGGCTGATGTCGCGCCACATTTCTGGGTGGCTGCCGGCTATGCGCGTGAAATCCCTAAAGCCACTGGCGGCAAAGCCAAATAATTCGGCTGCGTTTGGTCTGGCGGCTAGCTCGTCAACCAAGGCAAAAGCCAGTAGGTGAGGCAAGTGGCTGACGCTGGCAAAAATTTCGTCATGGGCTTGGGCTGGCATGCTGCTGACCTTGGCGCCGCAAGCTTGCCAAAACTCGGTGACGCGCGCTAAAGCCTCAGCTTGCGTGTTCGTGGTAGGCGTTAACACCACATTTTTACCTACAAACAAATCCGCTCTGGCGGCGGTCACGCCACTTTTTTCTGCACCAGCGATAGGGTGGCCGCCGACAAACTGATTAAATTGCTCGGCTAGAATGGTTTGGGCGCAGGCTAAGACGTCGCTTTTAGTGCTGCCGGCATCGGTAATCACGGTACGTGGATTAAGGTGCGGCTTGATGCGGGCTAATATACCGCTTGTTTGTGCGACCGGCGCGGCAATCAAGATGACGTCGGCATCGGCAAGGCTAGCTTGCAAATCGGCTTGATCAATGTCTAGGCCTTGGTCGATAACGCCTAATTGCAATGCGCTGGCCAGGCTAGCAGGATTGCGGCCTAGCCCTATGATATGTATTGAGCCAGGCTTAGTTTGGGCTTTTTTTAATGCTAAGGCGACCGAGCCGCCTATCAAGCCCACGCCAAAAATGACAATTTTTTTCAAAGAATAGTGCTCAATGTTTTTAGTTATGCCGATTGTAACATTCTTAACAATTAGGCAGAGTTGGCGGCGGCTATTTTTTTACAGGGCTGTCCTCGCGCCATTCGCCGTTAATGCGTTTTTCCAAAGGCTGAAAGTTTTGTTTGTAAGCCATTTTTTGGCTGTCTTTAATCCAGTAACCCAGATAGAGATAAGGCCGCTGCAATGCTTTCGCCCAAGCAATTTGCCAAAGGACGTTGTAGGTGCCCAAGCTGGCTTTTTTGTCATGCGGGTCGTAAAAGGTGTACACCGCTGACAGGCCATCGGCCAGCACATCAATGACGCTGACCATTTTTAATTGATGGCCGTCTCTAAATTCCACCAGCACCGTTTCCACATTGCTTTTGCATAAGAATTGTCGGTATTGCTCGGCATCATCGACCTCGCTGTCTTGGTCGCTGCTGTGCTTGGCATGCCTAGCTTGTTGGTATTGGGCATACAAGGCGTAGTGTTCTTCATAAAAGTCAGCTGCTAGCACGGTGGCGCTGAGCGTTTCATGTTGTTTCATGGCGCGTTTTTGGCTACGACTCGGTACGAAGTCAAGGACAGGCAGACGCACTGGCACGCATGCCTGGCAGTTTTCGCAATGCGGCTTGTAGACGAATAAACCGCTGCGTCTAAAGCCTTGTTGCATGAGCTTGCTGTAAATTGGGGTGTCGATTAAATGCGGCGGTGCGGCGATTAGGCTGATCGCTTCTTTATTGGCTAGGTAGCCACAAGGGTAGCCACTGCTGATATAAAAGTGCACTCCTTGGTGCATGACTGGGTTGGCTAGGTTCATGGCTGCTGGGTTAATTCGGCCAGTTTGCTATTGAAGGCCTCACGGCTAATTTCGCGGGCGCCAAAGCTGCTTAGTAGAGGCGTGTTCATTTGGCAGTCTATCATCCCAACCCCATCATTTTTCAAATGTTGCACTAGGTGCACAAACGCCACTTTGGACGCATCGCTGACACGGTGAAACATGCTTTCACCGTAAAAGGCTAGGCCAATTCTAACCCCGTAACACCCACCGACCAACTGCTTGTTTTGCCAACACTCCGCGCATACGGCGTGACCGGCATCAAACAACGCGCAGTATGCGTCCACCATGTCGGCGCTGATCCAAGTGCCATTTTGCTCGGTGCGTTTAACTTCACTGCAGGCGTTGATGACCGCGCGAAAGGAGGTGTTAAAGCGCACCTCAAACCGCTCTTTTTTTAAGGTTTTTTTAAGCGAATTGGCAAGCTTTAATTCATCGGGGAACAACACCATGCGTGGGCTAGGGCTCCACCATAGTATCGGTTCGCCGGCGTTGAACCATGGGAAAATACCGGCGCGATAGGCGTTTAATAGTCGACCTAGACTGAGGTCGCCGCCTATGGCCAATAAACCGTTAGGCTCGTTTAGCGCAAGATGGTTGGGCGGAAAGTCTGTTTCGCCGTCTACGCAGGCGACCCGACCGTTGGGCAATTGATAATACGCGTTTGCCATGACCGGCCTTAACTTAAGGGTAGAATGAAGAATTAAGCACGGAACCAATCTTAAACAATTAAAGCCCTAAGCGAAAGGTAAAGCATGCACTATCTGATCATCAAATACTTAATTACCGCTGGCCTAGTTGTGCTGGTATCGGAGTTCGCCAAACGCAGTGATAAATTAGGCGGCTTGATAGCAGCGCTGCCCTTAGTGACTGTGCTTGCCCTTATTTGGCTATACATGGAAGGTCAGCCTACAAGTAAAATTGCCAATCACGCTTACTACACGTTTTGGTATGTGTTGCCGACCTTGCCGATGTTTTTGATTTTCCCTTATCTGCTAAGTAAATGGGGCTTCGTGCTGAGCTTATTGGCTTCGGTGCTTATCACGGCCTTGGTTTTTTTCTTGTTCGCCTTGGTCTTGAAGCCATTCGGGGTAGACTTGTTATAAGCAGGGTTAATTGCTGTAAAATTTTTATAAAAAAATCATCTTAATCATGCCATTAGCGCGTAAAATGCGCGTTCTTTATAGTTTGCACATATACCTTGGAACACTACACCAACTTACTTGCTAAGCCCATACAAAGCTACCGCCCTTATTGGGCAAAACGCTTTGGTTCGGCCCCTATGCTGCCCATGTCGCGTGCAGAAATGGATGCGCTTGGTTGGGACAGTTGCGACATCATTTTGGTTAGTGGCGATTGCTACATAGATCACCCCAGCTTTGGCTCGGCTTTAGTCGGCCGCCTACTGGAAGCCCAAGGGTTTCGGGTAGGCATCATTGCCCAACCGGATTGGCAAAACGCCGACGCCTTCAAAGTCTTGGGTAAGCCTAATCTGTATTTCGGTGTCACCGCTGGCAATATGGACAGCATGGTGAACCGCTATACCGCCGATAGAAAAATACGCAGTGACGATGCCTACACGCCGGATGCGGCACCTAATAAACGGCCTGATCGTGCGGTGTTGGTTTACAGTCAGCGTTGCCGTGAAGCCTATGCCGATGTGCCATTGGTCATAGGCAGCATAGAGGCCAGCTTGCGCCGCATTGCCCATTACGATTATTGGAGTGATAAAGTACGCCGCAGTATTTTGCTCGATTCCAAGGCCGATATTCTGCTGTACGGCAATGCTGAGCGCGCATTAATAGAATTAAGCCACCGTATTGCCAAAGGTGAAAAAGTCGTCGATATTCAAGACATACGCGGCACGGCTTTTTTGCGTAAAAAGATACCAGAAGGCTGGAGTGAAATCGCCAGTACGCAACTAGACCGTCCCGGAGTGATTGATAAGCCGGTTGACCCCTACGAAATGAAAATGGGTAAAGCCGACGCCAGTTGTGCAACGGAGCTTAAGCCCGAGCAAGCTGCCTTGCCTGAAGGCACGCAAGCCATTGCCCTGGTGCGTAAACCCAAGGCCGACCGAGCCAAGCAAGTGGTGCGTTTGCCAGCCTTCGAGGCGGTAGCGCAAGACCCAGTGCTGTACGCGCATGCATCACGCGTGTTGCACTTAGAAGCCAACCCAGGTAACGCACGGGCCTTGGTACAAAAACACGGTGACCGCGAGGTGTGGTTAAACCCGCCGCCCATTCCATTGACCACCAAAGAGATGGATTACGTCTACGACATGCCTTACGCGCGCAAGCCACATCCGGCTTATGGTGATGCCAAAATTCCAGCCTGGGAAATGATACGTTTTAGCGTCAATATCATGCGCGGTTGTTTTGGCGGCTGCACCTTTTGCAGCATTACCGAACACGAAGGACGGATTATCCAAAGCCGCAGTGAAGCAAGCATCTTGAAAGAAGTGGAAGAAATACGCGACAAGGTGCCTGGTTTCACTGGGGTCATATCCGACCTGGGTGGGCCGACCGCCAATATGTACCGCATCGCCTGTAAGAGCGAAGCCATCGAAAACGCCTGCCGCAAACTAAGCTGCGTCTACCCCGGTATATGTGAAAACTTAAATACCGACCACAGTGCGTTAATTCAGCTGTACCGTAAAGCCCGTGCCATTAAAGGCGTGAAGAAAATACTGATAGGCAGTGGCGTGCGTTACGACTTGGCGGTGAAATCGCCTGAGTACGTTAAAGAATTGGTGCAGCATCATGTGGGCGGCTACTTGAAAATCGCCCCTGAGCATTCGGAAGAAAACGTATTAAGCAAGATGATGAAGCCTGGCATGGAGGCCTACGACGAATTCAAAGCCATGTTTGAGAAATTCAGTCTGGAAGCGGGTAAAAAGCAGTATTTAATCCCTTATTTTATTGCCGCCCACCCTGGCACCACTGACCAGGATATGTTGAATTTGGCGCTGTGGCTAAAGAAATACGACTTCAAATTAGACCAAGTGCAAACCTTTACCCCAACGCCTATGGCCATGGCCACCGCCATGTATCACTCGGGTAAAAACCCCTTGCGTAAGGTGACGGCCGACTCAGAACAGGTGGCCATCCCTAAGGCCGGCAACGTGCGTAAATTGCATAAGGCTTTTATTCGTTATCACGATCCGAATAATTGGCCTATGTTGCGCGAGGCCTTGCAAAAAATGGGTAGAGCCGATTTGATCGGCAATAGCAAACAGCATTTAATCCCGGCCTGGCAACCGCTATCTGGCAAGCCCACCACCACGGTCCGCGGTCAGCCATTGGAGCGAACTATTCGACCCAGGCGCGTGTCCGAGAACAAACGCAAATACTCCTAGTGTAAATTTGGCGTTTATTTGCTTCTACGCTCACATTGCTTAAGGGTCTTACATGCCAACTAATCTCATAAAATCACTTAGCGCTCTGCTGTTAAGCCTATGCTTATTGGCGGCTTTCAATACCGCTAGTGCCGAAACCGGTTTGTTTTGGAAAGCCGAATCCAAGCTATCTAAAGACGTATACCTATTTGGCACCATACACACCGATGACAATCGCGTGACAAATTTTGCGCCGATGGTGACGCAAGCGATCAAAGCATCCGATGCGTTTATGATGGAAACCTTGTCACCCAATAACCCCGGCGTGTTCATGATGGCCGAGGGGGATTTGCGCAGCATGCTCACTGAGCCAGAGTTAGAGCAAGTGTATGCGCTGGCAGAATTTCACGTCATGCACCGCGATGCGGCTTTGCACATGAAGCCTTGGTTATTGGCCGTGGTATTTGATTCACCCAGACCGTTGACGCCGTTTGCCCAAGACAATTTACTGATGACGCAAGCGGAAGACGTAGGCAAACAAATCATAGGCATAGAAGACACGCAAGAGCATTTTGGCATCATGGATAGCTTTAGCCTGGACGAGCAGCTGGTCATGTTGCGCGCGGTGTTGAAACGCAGTGCAGCCGAAAAAGAACAAGGCTTTGCTTCTTTGGTGCAAGCGTATTTAGCAGGGGACAGCGAGGCCATCGCCGCCTTGGACGATAAAATAACCGGCAACATGCTGCCTAAAGCACTGTGGGACAAGATGCGCACTAAGTTGGTGGACGATAGAAACGTGCTCATGGCACAACGCATCATGGACGAGGCTAAACAACAAAAAGTCTTTGTGGCTGTCGGGGCTTCGCATTTGGCCGGTCAAGGCGGTTTGCTTGCCCGCCTGCGCGCAGCCGGCTACCAATTGAGTCCGCTAAAATAAATCCCTATTTGACGTGCGGACCGGCTTTGTATTGAATGATTTCGCTGGACTGTTTTACGTGAATTAATTGCTCGGTGGCGAAGCCCATTTCTTGGGCTTGAGCGATTAAGTGTTGCTTGATGGGGTAGGTGAGTTGCGGGGTGCGCGACAATATCCATAAATAGGATTTATCCGGCCCGCACACCATGACGTAGTTGTAATACGGTTTATCCAAGACCATGATGTTGTAAGCGCCATAGAATGGCCCAAAGAAAGACACCTTGAGTTTGCCGGTGTTGGTTTTGTCGGCATTGATGGGGTCAACAAAATAGGCTTTGCCTACGGCTTCTTGCCAGGTTTTTGTCTTACTATTAAAGCCGCGGTTGGTCACTTTAATGCCGCCATCATCACGCAGGCTGTAGTTGGCCGTAACGTAATCCAAATCCCGTTCGAATGAATGGTCCAGTCGGGCAATTTCATACCAGGTGCCCAAGTATTGTCTGGCATCCACGCTGTCCACCACTTTTACTTTGTCCGGCACGCCCATGCAGGCGCTTAGCATTAAGGCGCTTAGCCAAAGCAGCCACTTTAGGCTGATTTTTTTGTCTGTCATGCGGGGAGTGCTCCTAGATGCTTCATGTCGGTCTCGCTTAACCAGCGCCATTGGCCTGGGGCTAAATCCGCGGGCAATACCAGCTCGCCAATTTGGATCCTTTTCAGGGCTTCAACACGGTTGCTGATGGCCGCTACCATGCGTTTTACTTGATGGTATTTGCCTTCGGCCAAAGTCATGTGCAGCACGTGCGCATTGATGCGTGTGCAACTTAATGCGGCTATCGGTGCGTCTTCATCTATCAATTGCACGCCTTGGCAAAGATGCGCTATTTGCGCATCGCTTACTGGGTGCTTGCAAGTGACTTCGTAGACTTTTGGCACTTTGTGTTTGGGTGAGCTCATGCGGTGTATGAATTGCCCGTCATCGGAAATGAGGATTAAGCCGGTGGTGTCTTCATCCAACCGACCTATGCATTGCACGTCACGCACCACCAAGGGTTGCGGTAGCAAGCTGTATATAGTCGGGTGGTGTTGGGTCTTGTGCGAGCATTCGTAATGGCTGGGTTTGTGCATCATTAGATAGGATTGCTCGCGGTAATCCCAAGCCTCGCCTTTAACCGTGTAATGCAATTGTTCTAAATCAAATTCTGCATCGGGGTCATCGCAAACTTGCCCATTTACCGTGACTTCCTGATTCCATATCATGAGCCGGCATAATTTTCGGGCACCAAAGCCTTGATTGTGAATAATGCGTTCTAATGCTAATTTTTTACCCATGCGCCCATTATAGCGTCTGCATGCAAAAATCCCAGTTGCAATGAAAATGCTATAGTGTGGCTATGTCGCCTAAGCCTAGTTTAGAAAAAAATCGTATTGGATTACGCCTGAAACTGCTGTTGGTAGTGGTTTTGGCTATGCTGATGATGTGGGCCATGCTGGCGCTATTTTTAGTTAGGCCAGATTGGTTGGGCTTAAACGATTTTAACTCCAGTGGTTTTAAATTCAACAGTTTGCTTCTATCGACATTGATTACCGCCTTGCTCGTAGCGCTATTGGTCTGGTTGTTTGATGCGGTGTTTTTGTTGAGGCTGGAGCGCCTTTCTGCTGATGTGGCCAGAGTGGCGGCTGCGGGTGACAGGTTTAGCCGTGTGAAAACCCTAAGTGGCAAGGATGAGTTAGCCGGCTTGGCGCATGGCATCAATAGCATGTTGACTAGTTTGGAAGAGGCCCAATACGCTTTGCAGTTAGAAAAAGACCGCGCGCAATTGACCTTGGAAAGCATAGCCGATGCGGTGATTACCAGTAATAAACAGGGTCAGGTGTTGTCCATGAATGCCGTGGCCGAACGATTGTGTGGCATTGAGTTTAGTCGATTAAGCGATAAGCGCCTGGACGCTTTGTTCCACTTAAAAACCGAGGATAAGCAAACCGATGTCGACAGTGCTTGGTTGACCGATCCATACAGTCCCTTGGACGAGGTCAGCTTGCTGCGCGCCGATGGCTTGGCCTTCGTCATTCGCAAATCCGCTTCACCGCTCTATGATAGAGACGGTCAAACCTTTGGCATCGTGACGGTGCTGCACGACGTCACTTTGCTGCGCAATTTATCCAACCAATTGACCTTTCAAGCCAAGCACGATGCCTTGACTGGGCTCATGAACCGTTACGAATTCGATCAAAAGGTGCAGTTGGCCATAGACGCAGTTCATCAAATAGACGAAGTCCATCAAATAGGTGAAGTGCATCAAGCTACGCGCACTAAACATTGCATCGCCTACTTGGACTTGGATCAGTTTAAGTTGGTCAATGACAGTTGCGGGCATCTGGCTGGCGACATGCTCTTGCAGCAATTAGCCGGCCACCTTAAAGCTAAAGTGCGTTCATCCGATGCCTTGGCGCGTTTAGGCGGCGATGAATTCGCCTTGCTGCTAGTGGGGTGTGACCTGGCCAAGGCCGAACAAATCGTCAGCGACATACTCAGCACGGTGTCTGAATACCGATTCAGTTTTGATGATAAGGTTTTTAAAGTAGGCGCCAGCATAGGCTTGGCAGAAATAGCGCCCACGCACAGCGCCACCTTGGGCGAAGTCTTGGCCGCCGCCGATGCTGCTTGTTATACCGCAAAAGAACAGGGTGGCAACCGCATACAGGTATACCGTGCTGACGATGAGCAAATCCATCAACATAATAATCAGTTGGAATGGGTGTCACGCATCCATTTGGCTTTGGAACAGCATCAGTTCGTTTTGTATGCGCAAGCGCTAAAAAGTTTAAAGCCGAATGGCGAGCCGCATTTGGAATTGCTAATTCGTTTGCAGGGCGTGGATGGTGTGCTGTATCCGCCTTCCTACTTTTTACCGGTGGCAGAGCGATACCATTTAATGCCCAAGATAGACCGTTGGGTGGTGTCGGAAGCCTTAAGGATTATGGTTGCCAAAGGCCCGCATTTTAAAACCCTATGCGCAATCAATTTATCCGGTCTCAGTTTGTCGGATGCGGCCTTTTTGGCTTACGTGGTAGCCGAGATTAATCGCTATAAAGTGAACCCGCGCCAGTTGTGTTTTGAAATCACCGAAACCGCTGTCATTGCCAACTTAGACCGTTCAAGGCAATTTATACAAACCCTACGCGAGATGGGCTGCCGTTTTTCTTTAGACGATTTTGGCAGCGGCTTGGCGTCATTTGCTTACCTGAAGAATTTGCAGGTGGATTTCTTAAAAATAGACGGCTTGTTTATCAAAGGCATCAGCAACAATGCCATAGACAAAGCCATGGTGGAATCGATTAATCATGTCGGGCAGATGATGGGCTTGGCCACCATTGCTGAATTTGTTGAGGATGAAGCAAGCTTGGCTATGGTGAAAGCGATAGGCATCGATTATGCCCAAGGTTACGCCGTGGCTGAGCCTGCCTTGTTTGACGACAGTTACTTCATCGCATCACGCGATTTGGATTAAGCCTGAAGTGGGTGCTAAGGGTTAATAGCCGTAAGTGTGCACCGGCGCTAAGTCTTTTAGTTCTTCGTCGTTGTACAAACGACCTCGCGTAATAAACGCTAAGCCGCTGCCGCAATCCAATGAAAACGAACCGCTGGAACCGGGCAAGGCATCGACTATGGTGTGGGTGTTTTCTGAGAACTGAAAGTGGTTATGGCCCATGTAAAAAACCGCTCCTTCAATTTCGCCTACCACCACATCCGATGGGCTGGGTTTGAATTCGTGGACCGGCATGCATAGTGGGACGCTGCCTTCACAGCAACCGCCCGATTGAAAAAACAGGATAGGACCGTGTTCGGCGGTGAGTTTATGTATGAGTCCTATGGCGGATGGGGTAGCGGATACGCGTGCTGTCGGCATGATGGATTCCGTATTAAAGTAAATGGCAATATCAAGGCACAAAAAAAGAGGCGGAATTAATCCGCCTCTTGATTCTAAGCCCGTTTAAATTTCAAAACAAGCCTAAGCTGGTTTCCCAAAAATTAGAAGAAACCTAGTTTTTTCGGGCTGTAGCTTACCAATAAGTTTTTGGTTTGTTGGTAATGGTCTAGCATCATTTTGTGTGTTTCACGACCAATGCCTGACTCTTTGTAACCACCGAATGCAGCGTGGGCAGGGTAGGCGTGGTAGCAGTTGGTCCAAACGCGACCGGCTTTGATGCCACGGCCCATGCGGTAAGCACGGCTGCCATCGCGTGTCCATACGCCTGAACCTAGGCCGAATATGGTGTCGTTGGCAATCGCTAAAGCATCTGCTTCGTCTTTAAAGGTCGTTACGGCAAGCACTGGGCCAAAAATTTCTTCTTGGAACACGCGCATTTTGTTGTGGCCTTTAAGCAAAGTAGGCTGGATGTAATAACCGTCAGCCAACGCGCCACTTAACATGTTGCGCTCGCCACCAATTAATAATTTAGCGCCTTCTTGCTTACCAATGTCCATGTAAGACATGATTTTGTTTAATTGGTCTGCTGAGGCTTGCGCACCTATCATGGTGTTTGGATCCAATGGGTTGCCTTGTTTAATGGCTGCCACGCGTGGTAATACGCGTTCCATGAATTTGTCGTAGATGGATTCTTGTATCAATGCGCGAGATGGGCAGGTACACACTTCACCTTGGTTAAAGGCAAACAATACCAAGCCTTCAACGGCTTTATCAAAGAAGTCGTCGTCTGCATCGGCAATGTCTTCAAAGAATACGTTAGGGGATTTGCCACCCAATTCCAATGTAGCAGGAATCAAGTTAGATGCCGCCGCTTGAGCAATCACGCGACCGGTACCGGTAGAGCCGGTAAAGGCAATTTTACCGATACGACGGCTGTTGGCTAATGGGGCACCTACATCGCGGCCGTAACCGTTAACGATGTTGATCACGCCTGGTGGCAAGATGTCAGCGATGGTTTCCATTAAAATCAAGATGCTGATCGGTGTGAATTCTGCTGGTTTTAATACCACGCAGTTACCGGCAACCACGGCTGGTGCTAATTTCCATGCCGCCATTAAAATAGGGAAATTCCAAGGAATGATTTGACCTACCACGCCGATAGGCTCGTGGAAGTGGTAAGCCACCATGCTGTCGTCAATTTCACTCAAGCTGCCTTCTTGTGCACGCATGCAACCGGCGAAGTAGCGGAAGTGATCGATGGCCAATGGAATGTCGGCGTTCAATGTTTCACGGATAGGTTTACCGTTGTCTATGGTTTCTGCGGTAGCCAATAACTCAAGGTTGGCTTCTAAGCGATCCGCAATTTTTAGTAACAAATTAGCGCGTTCACCTGGGGCGGTTTTGGCCCATTTGTCTGCAGCAGCGTGCGCAGCGTCTAATGCTAATTCAATGTCTTCTGCACTGGAGCGAGCCGCTTTGGTATAAGGTTTACCAGTGATAGGCGTAATAACATCAAAGTATTCACCCTTAACTGGCGCAACCCATTTGCCGCCAATAAAATTATCGTATTTGGCTTTGTAAGGTATTTTTACACCAAGGCCTTTTAAAAGATCTAAACTCATACTGACTCCTCTAGTTTTGCTGTTGATTATGTAGTGTTTCTATCGGGTAACCCGCATTGTTCTGTAGACAATTTCTTATTATTAATAAGCTAGCTTAATTCTTTGCAAGGCCTTATTACTTAAGGTTCTAAGAATAAAAGCGCGAACTAAACAATAAACCTTAGATGCCGGCAAATCAAGCAATAATTAAATGATTTCCTGTCTTTTTACAGATATCTTATGTTTTATATAAGACTTAAGATATTGACTTGCCCATGCAATATTATTTCTTACGTTTCTCTGCTAATTGGGTCTCGCCTATGTGTATTTCGCCACGCTGTTTAGCCAGCGCCACTTGTTTTTGCCGTTCGCTCAAGCGTGCGCGTTTTTCAGCGGACAAGCTGGCGATGCAATATGGGCAAGAGATGCCGGCGCTGTAATCGGGACTTTGCATTTCCGCGGGCGATAATGGGTGGCGACAGGCGTAGCACTGATCAAACTCGCCAACGGCTAGGTTGTGTTTAACCGCCACGCGTTGATCAAACACAAAGCATTCACCTTGCCAAAGGCTGTCGCTTTCCGGCACGGTTTCCAAATACTTTAATATGCCGCCTTGTAAGTGAAACACTTCCTCAAAGCCTTGATCCATCATGTAGGACGAGGCTTTTTCGCAGCGTATGCCGCCGGTGCAAAACATCGCTACTTTTTTGTGTTTGGTTTTATCAAAATGCTCGGCGATGTATTGCGGAAACTCTCGAAAAGTCGTGGTCTTGGGGTCGATTGCGCCTTTGAAGGTGCCTATGTCCACTTCGTAACTGTTGCGCGTGTCGATTAGCAGTACCTCGGGATCGGATATTAAGGTGTTCCAATCGGCAGCGGCCACATAAGTGCCGACTTTTTTGGTGGGGCTGACACCGGGCACGCCCAAGGTCACGATTTCCTTCTTCAATTTCACCTTCATGCGGTAAAAAGGGTGTTCGTTGGCGTAGGATTCTTTGTGTTCCAAGTCGGCCAAACGGTTTTTAAATATGGGGTCCAGACGCAAAAAGCTTAGTAAACCGCGCACGTCATCGGCTAAGCCGGCGATGGTGCCGTTGATGCCTTCTTCCGCCAGCAACAACGTGCCTTTGATGCGATGCGCTTGGCAGGCTTTAAGTAATGGCGCTTGCAAAGCTTGGTAATCGGGCAAGCTGACAAACTTATACAAAGCAGCGGTTAGGTAGGTAGTAGGACTGGTCATGGCTATCGTTTTTTTGCAAAGCGCTATGTTATCACTAGGGCGTTATAGCGTTCATGAGAATTTAAAATGCAAGTAATAAAGACTAACACTTGTTAACAATAAGTATCTCACCATTGCCTTTATTGGCCGCATCGCCCAACCAGCGTTCAGCGCGCAAACTTTTTAGGCTGGCAAAAGCTAGGGAATAAGGCGCGAAGGATTTAAACAGCAGGTTTAAAAAGGGCAGGGT
>ERZ1034363.53-NODE-53-length-74646-cov-7.363542_pt1 | contig 74646 bp, 65 predicted proteins | sample MGYA00520616_ERZ1034363 | MGnify/ENA primary metagenome ERZ1034363 (study PRJEB33736, sample SAMEA104284506) | Azolla filiculoides | biome: Urban; feature: Water surface; material: Ditch water | place: Netherlands | collected 2015-10-28 | depth 0-0.1 m ...
GCAGCATCTTCATGACCACAGCCTGCACCACGGTCAAACCGACCGACAGCAACAACGACACCAGAATACCGAGCAGCAGCATCCAGCGCTTGCCCGCGCTGGCCAACAAAGGGGTCAACACGCGCCCAAAGAATGACTGCAACCCACGTGTGACCCGCCCCGGCCCGTGTGCGGCATGGCCCACACCGGTCTGTGTGAGTTTGAGCGCCAGCCAGGGCGTGACCGTGAAGGCAATGCCCAGTGACAAGGCCATGCCCATGCTGGAATTGATGGGAATAGGGCTCATGTATGGCCCCATGAGACCGCTGACGAACGCCATGGGCAGCAAGGCGGCAATCACCGTCAGGGTGGCCAGAATGGTGGGGCCGCCCACCTCGTCCACCGCGCGGGGAATGATGGTGGCCAACGGCACATCGGGCGTGAGCTGGCGGTGGCGGTGGATGTTCTCCACCACCACGATGGCATCGTCCACCAAGATGCCAATTGAAAAGATGAGAGCAAACAAGCTAACACGATTAAGCGTGAAGCCCCAGGCCCACGATGCAAACAACGTGGCCATGAGCGTGAGGATGACCGCCCCACCGACGATGATGGCCTCGCGCTTGCCCAGCGCAAAACCCACCAGGATGATGACGCTGGCAGTGGCAAACGCCAGCTTCTGAATGAGCTTGTTGGCTTTTTCGGCGGCGGTTTCGCCGTAATCACGCGTCACCGACACCTGAACCCCTTCGGGGATGACCGTGTTCTTCAACTCGTCCAAGCGTGCTCGCGCTGCGCGCGCCACGTCCACCGCGTTTTCACCCGGTTTTTTGGTCACTTGCAACGTCACGGCGGGGTAGACCTGTCCGGCTGCCGCCACGGGCACATCGGAGCCAGCGGCGGCACCGAACGCCGCGCCCGGCGTGAACCAGACATAACGTTGCGGCAGTTGCGCCCCGGCCTCCACCTTGGCCACTTCGCGAAGGTACACGGGGCGGCCTTTGCTGACAGCGACCACGATGTCGCCGACCTCTTCGGCGGTGCGCAGGAACTCGCCTGTCTCGACCGTCAGCATGCCCGGCCCGCCGACACTGCGATCGGCCACGGCACCCGACGGCAAACCCAGGTTGGCAGAGGCAATGGCCTGCTGCATTTGCTGCACACTGACGGCGCGATCACGCATGCGGGCAGGGTCCAGCCACACGTGCACGGCCCGCCCTGGTCCACCGATGGTTTGCACCTCGCGTGTGCCTTTGACGCGCTTGACTTCCGCCTCGACGCTGCGCGCCACACGCTCCAGGTCTTCAGCAGCCTGGCCGTCACGGCTCCACAGGGTCACGGCCAGCACAGGCACGTCATCAATGCCCTTGGGTTTGACGACCGGATCCATGACGCCCAGTCCTTGGGGCAACCAGTCTTTGTTCGCATTCAGCACGTCGTACAGGCGCACAAGTGCCTCTGTGCGAGGCACACCCACCTTGAATTGCACCGTCAGCACGGCCACGCCCGGGCGGGAAACCGAATAGGTGTGCTCGATGCCCTGAATTTGCGACAAGACCTGCTCGGCAGGAGCCGCCACCATTTTCTCGACATCGGTACTCGATGCACCGGGGAACGGGATGATGACGTTGGCCATCGTCACGTTGATTTGCGGCTCCTCCTCGCGCGGTGTGACGAGCACGGCAAACAGCCCCAGCCCGACCACCGCCCATTGCAGGCTATGCGGGCTGACGCTGACCGGCCCGAGCGCCAGCAAGGGGCGCGGGCTGAAACCCGCGCCAGCGCGCGCCAGCAGCACCATGGCCGCCACCACCCCGAAACCCGCTCGCAAAACGCCACGTTCCCATGCCCACAGCAGCCCAATTAAGCCCAGTAGCAATAGCGACGCCAATTGATTGGGCTGCGCCATATTGGCAAACGCACGATCTGCAGGGCTCGACATCACCAGCATGCCCAAATGGTCGCCGTCCAGTAGTTGGTACCACTGCAGCCCCACGGACAGCACGGCGGCCAGTGACAGTGCAAAAAACCATACATCTGCCACAGCGTGACGAGATAAACGCTCCCAGTGCGCCCCCAGAACCATCGCCAGGGCAAAACCTGCGAGACATAGGCTGTAGATCCAAGCGTAGCCTTGAAATGGAAGCAAACCGGTCGCGTATTGCAACCACGGCAGAAGGGCTACCACCAGCACGATCACCGGTGCCAAAGTAACTGCAAGGGCTTCACGGCTGGAGGCCACAACGACCACTGCCGCAAGCAAAACCAGGGTACTTAGCCAGGCATCTGAAAAAAACGACAACCACGGCCGTTCGTGTGGCGGTAACAACCAAGTCAGCGCCAAGGCGCAAGCCCATGCCCATCGCCAGAACACAGGATTGGTTTGACCTGATAGCCTGAACATCAAAAAGTGTCCTCAAAAGTCAGTGCGCGAAAGTGAGCACATCAGAAACAAGCCGGGCTCAGGTGTAACGACTAATCTGCACCAAGAAAAAAGCCCACCGAACTTCGGTGGGCCTAGTTACGCAATAAAGCGCGCTTAGCTTAGGTCTTAGGTAGGTACTTTGTAGGAATATTGCCTGTGGAGGTTACCGCCCACGTACACTGAGCACCAGTGAGACAGGTCATTGTGTAGGTAACGTCTTTGGAGTCAATGGAAGTGTTACCTGTTGCCTGCATAACCACTACCACTGTTCCTGTGGTCGCGCTGGTACCCGACGCCGTCACCGAGGTCACGTACTTGCTTTTAATATTCGTGGCAGTCTCAATGCCCAAAGAAGCATTGTTAGTTCCGTTCAAAGTACCTTCATTGAACGCTTGGGCTAGAGCACCCCTCGCGGCTTCCGACATGGCACTCGCTTCAGACACCTTCGCCTTCAAGGTGTAATCCTGGTACGCCGGCAACGCCACCGCAGCCAGAATACCAATAATCGCCACGACGATCATCAGTTCGATCAGGGTGAAACCCTTTTGCATAGAACGTTTCATATCAGCTCCTTGAGTGAAAAAGTTAAGGACCCTTCTATGTGCAGATTCTGTGCCATGCCATTTGGGTTTCGCTTTTACTGAATTGGCCGCAATTAGTGACCAAATGCGCGTCACATCCCATTAACACCTGACAAACTTCGACAGCCGTGACAATTTTGTCAGCCCCGCCCGTCACTTGATGCAGACCTGCCGGACCATCTTCAGGTCGGTCAGGCCCATCATGATCTTTTCCATGCCGTCCATCTTCAGGGTCCGCATGCCACCTTCGACGGAGGCGGCAAACAGTTCGGCGACGCGGGCGCGTTCCTGAATCAGCTTTTTGACGAGATCGTCTGCCACCAGCAATTCATGCAGGCCGACGCGGCCTTTGTAGCCGGTCTTGTTGCACTTGTCGCAGCCGACGGCGCGGTACAGCCGGATCTGGCCGTTTTCGCCGTAGGTCTGGGTCCACTGGTCGACCATCTTTTTGCTTTCGCCGGCGTAGTCGGCGGTCCAGGCCTTGGAGTGACGCAGCTCTTCGGCGTATTCGGCGGCAAACAGGCGCAGCTCTTCGGCGTCCGGCACGTAGGCTTCCTTGCAGTCGCACAGACGCTTGGCCAGTCGCTGGGCCAGGATGCCCAACAGCGCATCGGCAAAGTTAAACGGGTCCATGCCCATGTCCATCAGGCGGGTGATGGACTCGGGCGCCGAGTTGGTGTGCAGGGTCGAAAACACCAGGTGGCCGGTGAGCGACGCTTCCACGCCCATGGACACGGTTTCCTTGTCGCGCGACTCGCCGACCATGATGATGTCCGGGTCGGCACGCAAAAACGCCCGCATGATCAGCGCGAAGTCGATGCCGGCCTTCTTGTTGATCTGCACCTGGCGCAGGCCTTTTTGCGTAATTTCAACCGGGTCCTCGGCCGTCCAGATCTTGGTGTCGGGCGTGTTGAGGAACTTCAGGATCGAGTGCAGCGTGGTGGTCTTACCCGAACCGGTCGGGCCGCAAACATAAAACAGGCCATACGGTTTGCTGACCGTGGCCTCCAGGCGCGTCTTGTTGTGCGGGGTGAGGCCCAGCTTTTCCAGCGGAATCGGTTCGCCCGCAGCCAGAATCCGCATAACCACGTCTTCCACACCGCCAGCCGACGGGATGGTCGCCACCCGCAGCTCAATGTCGAGCGGGCCGTATTTTTTAAACTTGATCTTTCCGTCCTGCGGCTTGCGGCGCTCGGAAATATCCAGGTCGCACATGATCTTCAGGCGCGTCACCATGGCCTGCCGGAAGTGGGCCGGCACTTCAATATACGGAATCAGGCTGCCATCAATGCGGAAGCGAATGCCGGTCTTGAACTTGCCCGGCATCGGTTCGATGTGAATGTCCGACGCCTTCTGGTTGTAGGCATCGATGATGACCTTGTTAACAAACTTCACCAACTCGTTGTCGGCTGCAGCCGACTCCAGCGAGTCGTCGTTGCTGCCGTCATCGATCGGGCCGCCATCCATATCGGCCAGCAACTGGTCAATCGAGGTGTTGTCGATGGCTGCGCCAAAAAGCTGGGCCAGGGTCAACTCAAAGTCATGCAGGGTGCTGACCCGGTACGCAAACTTGGTAATGCGCGGAAACACCTGTGGAACGATGCGCGAACCGCGCACGGCCTCCGGGTCGCGGCACATGACCAGCAGCCCCTCCGGCGAATCTTCCAACGGAATCCAGCCCTGCTCTTCCACAAACTCGCGCTTGAGGACGCCATGCATCGACTCCGAGCGAATGCGTCCCGCATTGAAGGGTTCATACGGCACGCCAAAGAATTTCGACAAGGCGGCGCCAACCTGAACCGGCTTGATTTTGTAGTTGCGAATCAGCAGCGCCTCGACGGACTCTTCTTCCTTGCGTGCGTCATGGACGCATTGCACCAGTTCTTCTTCGGTCAGCAAACCGTCGGCGACCAGCCCATCAAACTTGGTCGCTTTGCGGCGCGGCCCGTCTTCTACCTTGGTGGCACGCTGCCGGATGGCGGTGGCCAACGTCTTGCAGACCTCAGCAACGCCATCAAGTTCGAGCGCCCCAAACGGTTCGTCACTCTTGTTGTTAATGACCTGCAACACCCCAAGCAGGGTTTCGCCATCCAGAATGGGCGCCACCAGCATTTGGCGCGTACGGTAGCCGGACCGGCGGTCGACCTCCTTTAAGAAAGTAAGGGACGGATGAATGCGCTTGAGCGCATCGTCGTCATACACATCGGGCAGGTTCAGCGCCTTCTTGCTGTAGGCCACATAACCCGCCAGGCTTTGCGGCGAAATGGGCAGCTTGAGGTCGCGGCTGCTGTTGAGGCCGGTCTTGATCTTGGACACGATCGACATCCGGTCTTCATTGACCGCGTACAGCGTCAGCCGGTCTGCATTCAACAGCTTGCAGATGTCCTGGCTGGTCTCGAGCATGATCTGCTCGACGTTTTCGGTGTCGTGAATACGCGCCGTGACCTGGTGCAACTGGCGATAAAACAGGGCTTCAAAGGTCATGCCCCGCTTTTGTGAGGGCAGCTTTTGCGACTCAAAAAAGGCCAGTTCCGCCGAATTTTCAGCGCCCATGTTTGGCAGCACGGCGCTCATAGCTCGAACTCCTGACCGGCACGCAACCAGCGAATGTCGTGCGTCACATGGGCGCCGAACGGCATGGTCTGATCGAAACGCTGAATTTCCGACATGATCATGTCGGTTTCTTTCGGCTTGGTATGGGTGATGTAAATGGGGAAGCGCTTTTCTTTGTCGATGCAATCAAGCTCTTGCGCCAGCGACTCGGGCGACAAATGCAGGCTGCGCCGGGCCAGATCTTTTTCGCGGTTGCTAAAGGCAGTCTCTATGACCAGCATCGCCACCCGCAATTGATTGACCCGCTGCCAGAAGGCGGCATTGCGTTCGGTGTCACCGCTGAATACCCAGCAGCCGTTGCCCGAGGCAATCGCATAGCCCACGGCTGGCACCGTGTGCACCGCCGGGAGCACCTCGACCACCTTGTTGGCAAACTCCAGCGTCTGTCCGCAACTGATCTCGTAAAAACGCACAAACGGGTTATCCACCGAGGGAATGCGCGTGAAGTCCGGCCAGATGACGTCATTGAATACATGGGTTTTCAGTGCGGCAATGGTGCCCGCCAGGGCATAGACCTTGAGCGGTTCCTTGCGCAGGGACGCCACCGTATCCAACATGAGCGGCAACGCGGCCACATGGTCCAGATGCGAATGGGTCAGCAGCACGCTGTGCACGCGCTGCATTTCGTCGATCGTCAGGTCGCCCACGCCGGTTCCTGCATCCACCAGCACATCGTCATCAATCAAAAACGACGTGGTTCTGCAGTCTTTGGCAATAGCGCCGGAACAACCGAGTACGCGGACTTTCAAGACACTGGCCTCATTTGGTTTCAAAGTTGGTGGCGCCGTCCCACTCAGGGTCAAACGGCAGCAGGCGCATCGATGCGACACGCTCCGAGTAAAGCTGATAAAGGTACTTGTTGGGGTTGATGCGCATCAAATTCACCAGCATCAATTCTGCTTGATCCCAGTCCTGATTGCGATACGCTTTGAGAAACTTGCCCCAAATAGACAGCTCGTTTTGTGCACCATCGCTCAACTGGCTGACCGGGCCGAGCGGGTAGAAAATGGCAACGGCCTGCGCCTTGCCCTTCACGCGCACAAGGTCCAATTCTTCCCAGGCAAACTCCGGGGCCAATTGGCGGGTTGAGTCGCTCACCACAATTTCTACCCCGTAGGCTTTGGAAAGGCCTTCCAGGCGGGAACCCAGATTCACGCTGTCTCCAATCACCGTGTAGGCCCGGCGGATGTTAGAACCCATGTCGCCCACGCACATGGGCCCCGTATTCAGGCCAATCCCGATGCCAATTTCCGGCAAGCCCTTGGCGCGGTGGTCGGCATTGATATCGCGCACGGCAAACGTCATTTCAATCGCCGATTTCACGGCCAGCCGGGCGTGATCCGGTGTTTCCACGGGCGCGCCCCAGAAGGCCATCACGCAGTCGCCCATGTACTTGTCAATGGTTCCCTTGTTTTGACGGATCAGCGAAGTCAGGTTGCTAAAGACACCCGTCAGCAAGCCCTGCAGTTGGGTGGGCTCCATCTTTTCAGACATCTTGGTGAAGCCGCGCATGTCGCAAAACATGACCGTAAGTTCCCGGTTACTGGCCTTCATGGAATAGGCGTCGGGGTCTTTGACCATCTCATCCACCAATTCCGGCGGCACATAGGTGCCAAACAAATTGGCCAACTCGCGCTTGGTACGGCTCTCCACAAAGTAGCCATAACTCATGTTCAGGCCAAACGCCGTCAGCGCCATGCTGAGCGCCGACGCCAACGGTAGCACCAGTCCATAGGCGTCATACAGCCAGAAGTTGAGGCCGGTCATGGCCAGCGTGACGGCCACGCTCAAACCCACGGCCTGCAACGCTGGCAACAAGGGCAAACCAAACGCCAGAATCAAGCCGGCGACGATCAGACTCAGCACCTCGTATCCCAGCACATAGTCGGGCCGCAACAGCGCGTTGCCATCGAGCAGCCCGGAGATGAGATTGGCATGGGTTTCCACCCCGGGGTAGGCCTCGCTCATGGGCGTCACGCGCAGGTCGAGCAAGCCGGGGGCCGTTGTGCCCACCAACACGATTTTGTCCTGCAGGCTGGCCGCAGGCAGGCGTTTGGCCAAGAGATCGGAGGCCGATATGTATTTAAAGGAGCCCCCCGTCGCACCGCCACGCCCCCGAAAGGGCACCAGCGTTGCCACCCGCGCGTCGACCGGAATCGCCAGGCTCTTGTCACCTTTCTTGAGCAACACCCGGTCCATGCCCTGGTAGGTCTGCGACAGGAAGCGCTCATTGGAAAAGCCCGGCGCCACCGTGGGTGATCCGGCAATCATGCGAAACATGCTGAGCGCCAGCGACTCGTAGTAGTGGCCCTTGTATTCCGCCAGCAACGGCAACGAGCGCACCACCCCATCGGGATCGGTAATCGAATTGAAAAATCCAGCGGCAGGCGCCGCCTGGGCCAGCACCTCGAGGTTGGAGCCAAACCCGGTCCACGAAGTAGAAGGAATGACCCGCCCGGCCAACGACTCCGCGAGGATGACCGGCTCGGGCAATACCCCGCTGGTATGGGCCTTGGCGTCACTGTTCAGGTAATAACCCAGCACCACCGGCCGGTTGGCGAGCGCCCGTGCAAACTGACCGTCGTAATCGAGCTGCGGTTGCAAGGTTCGCAGACGATCCACAAAGGCCGTCTGGTCCTTGAGCTCCTTGCTGGCCAGCGCCTGAAGTTGCGGCAGACCGGAGCTGCCATCGGCCTCGGCAAAGACCACGTCAAATCCGACGATGGCAATCTTTTGTTGCTCAAACAGCTCCTCCGTGAGCTGCGCCATGCGATTGCGTCCCCAGGGCCAGCGCCCCACTTCGGCCAAGCTCTTTTCATCAATATCAATGATGACGATGCGCTCATCCAGGGTGTTGGGTGCGGTGGCCTTTAATCGCGCGTCATAAATGATGTCATCCAGCTTTTGCAGCACCGTCAGGTGCCATAAGCCCACGGCGTGCAGCAGAGCCAGTATCAGCGGCAGAAGAGTGACTGCAATGCGCGGCCAGTGCTTGGAAATGGTTTGCATCGAACGCAATCCAAGGGCTTGACTGGGCTGGCCGACTATCCAGCGCCGGCGTTCAGACTTGCACGAACTGCATCTGGGTACCCGCCAGTTCGATCACGTCGCCATGCTTCAGGGGGACCGGATCGGAGGTAATGGTCTGCCCGTTCAAGGTTGGGCTACCGCCACCTTCTACATGGTGCACCACAAAGCCGTGGTGGCGTTTGGTGATCGCGGCGACCGCAACCGCCGGCTTGCCAATGGTGGTTACCACCTTGGTCAGGGGTACTTCGCGTCCCGCGGCAGCGCCGGTTAGCACCTTGATCGAAGCGGCCTTCAAGGGCGCCACGGACTCAGGCGCGGGCGGCGCACTGGCAGCAGGTGCTTCTGCAGCCGGTGGTCGTACCGGTGCGGCGCTGACGCCAGGCATCTGGCCGGGTTGTACCACCATGGTTTTGTCAAAACTGGTGGAAGAGACATCGCCGATAAATTTGATCTTGTATTTACCAACGTCGATGGAGTCGCCATTGAGCAAGGCCTGCTTCTTGATCGCCTTGCCGTTGACATAGGTTCCATTGGTGCTGTTCAGGTCCTCCAGCACCACCTCGGATCCGCTCATAAGAATGACCGCGTGTTCCCCACTGACCGCCAGATTGTCGATCACGATATCGTTATAAGGCCTGCGACCCAAGGTGGTTTTGTCCTTGGTAATCTGCACTTCCTTAATAACCACTTCGTCGATCGAAACGATCATCTTCGGCATGACCGGCTCCTTTTCCTGTAATTTGATTCTGGAAATCTAAAACGCGCGCTATTTTCCTAGCAATCTCGCGATTAGACCCCGCTTTTCACTGGCCTCGGACACTTCGGTCATCAGAACAGAAATATTGTCCCGCCCACCATTGGCATTGGCGGCATCGATCAGCATCTGTGCCTTGTGCTCCAGTCCGGTCTCGGTTGCCAAGATTTTAGCGATGGACGAATCCACCACCATGTCCGACAAGCCATCGGAACACATCAGGTAAACGTCGCCGACCTGCACCGGAATTTCATTGACCTCGAGCAAAACCGACTCTTCCACACCCAAGGCCCGGGTCACCAGATTGCGGATATTGGAGGTTTGCGCCTGTTCGGGCGTCACCAGACCGGCATCGAGTTGCTCCTGCAGCAGCGAATGGTCGCGGGTGATCTGCTCCAGAACGCCGGCGCGAAAACGGTAGCAACGCGAGTCACCGATGTGGCCCAGCATCAGGCCATCTTCGCGGAACACGCCAACCACCAGGGTCGTACCCATGCCCGCGTACTGGGAGTTGCTGTGGGCCGCGTGCAAGATGGAAGCGTTGGCGCTTTCCACGCAAATTTCCATGGCGCGCCGTACATCCTTGGAGCGTGCCACCGCACCGGCCTCTTCCAGCCAGCGGTGCAGCTCGGACTTGATGAAGGCCGTAGCCATGCCACTGGCGACTTCACCTGCGTTGTAGCCCCCCATTCCATCGGCCAACACCGCTACTTGCATTTCTTCGTCAAAGGCAACAGCGTCCTCGTTGTTGTCACGGGCCCGTCCGGTATCGGTTTTTGCGCAAAATTTGTAATGCATCAGTGTCTTTATATTTCAATATCGGTGCTGCGGGCCGAGGGCGCTGGGCTGGCCGGCATGTTGGGAACCGTCGCATCAAAGGGCATGGTCTGCTCCATGCCGTTTCGAATCTCCTGAGCCTGATTATCTGGCAGCCGCGAAGCAGTTTGGGCGCTTCCGCCATCAACCGCACGCAAATCTGCCGCAAACTGGTCTCCGGTCTGGTAACGCGTCTCGGGCCGCTTGCTTAAAGACAGCGCCACGACATTGGCCAGGCTTTCCGGCAGCTCGGGGCGCACCAAGCGAATGTCGGCGGCTTCTTCATTGGCAATCTTGAACATCAATTCCGACATCGACTCGCCCCGGAATGGCAATACGCCAGCCAGCAACTGGTACAACATGACGCCCAGTGAGTACAGGTCGGAACGGCCATCGACCTTCTTTCCGGCCAGTTGCTCCGGCGACATAAAGCTCGGCGTACCCAGCACCAATCCCGTCTTGGTCTTGCTGGAGTCGGTAATGCGGGCGATACCGAAGTCGGTCACCTTGACGGTATCACTGGCCCGCTCATACATGATGTTGGCCGGCTTGATATCGCGGTGCACCACGTTCTGGCGGTGGGCGTAGGCCAGCGCCTCGGCCACCCGCGCCACGATGCTCAGCACCGTCGCAACCGGCAGCAGTTGATCGGCCTTGCAGTGTTCGGCCAGATCACGCCCCTTGAGAAATTCCATGGCAATAAAGGCCAGGTCGTGCTCTTCACCGGCATCAAAGATGGTCACGATGTTCTGGTGCTGCAGACGCCCGGCGGTTTCGGCCTCACGGAAGAAGCGCTCGCGGGCGTCCACCAGTTCGTCACCCGAAAACTCCTGGCTCAAAGCCATGGTCTTGATGGCGACGACGCGGCCAATCTTGGGGTCCTTGCCCAGATACACCACGCCCATGGCGCCCTTGCCCAGTTCCTTTTCCACCTGGTAGCGGCCCAGCATGGGTTTTTCGACGGCACCGCTGTCCAAAATCAGCGTCCCTCCTGCATGGCCGGTGTTACCGCCCAGCATCACAGTCTCCGAAAGGTTTTTGGCGCGGTTAAGTTTGACCTGAATGTCTTTGTAATTCGCGTCAAAAGCGGCCATATGGGAATACACCGCCTCGGCCTTGTTGAACTGGCGCTTGCGCTCAAAGTCCAGCGCCAGGCTATACAAGTTACCCATTACCGCCTCGCCCATGGGAACGCGACGGAAACGGTCAAAGGCCATATCGAGTTGGCCCTGCCCCTGCAGTGCCAGCCCCATCATGCGGTTGGTTTCAGCCGATTCTTCGTCTGACTTGGCCTTGCCGGCTTCGGTCATCAGGAAGCGTTTGGTCGTCAGCGCCAGGTGCCCCAGCAGCAAGGCCACCGCCGGAAACACCAGCTTCAACCAGGTCGCCGACGCCGACAACAGGCCGAACTCCGCTACCAACAGTACGGCAAACAGGACCAGCGTGATGAGTGCCGCCTTCCCTGCGGTCAATCGCGGCAAGGCAGCCACCACATAGGCCGCCACCAGCAAGAAGGCTCCCAACGAAGCCCAAATACCCCAGGACGGTTGCACGATGAAGTGCTCATTCAGGATGCTGGAGGTGATATGCGCTACCGTTTCGGCAGGCGACAGGCCCGGGCTACCCGGCACCGGAAACTGCACACCCACACCGGCCGCCGTAGCGCCAATGATGACGATCTTGTCGGCATATTTGGCGGCTGGAATCTTGCCGGTCAGCACGTCGTAGAACGAATCCACAGCAAAAGCCGGACGACCATCGCGGCCCCGATAGAACTGCGGCAACATCAGGGCCGACGCATCGGTGCGCACGTGCAGTTTGCCCAACTGCACGGCTTCTCCCGCCTGCAGCTTGATATCAGACGGGCCCAGGTTCAAACTTTTCATGGCCGCCAGCAGCGAAAGCGAAGGAACGTCCTTGCCAAAGTAGTTCACCAGCAGCGGTTCGGTTCGGACGGCACCATCCACATCGGGAAACTGATTCAAATGCCCGACGCCAGCCGCTGCATTGCCAAACGTCTCCAGTGGATGCAGCCCGCGTGTCGCACTGATGGAATAACCATTGACATCGTCAAGCGCCATCTTGAGGGCAAACGGCGGCAAAGGCGTGTCGGCCTTGCCCTGCTGCTCGCCCAGCGTAAATACCGACGGCAGCAATACATTGCCCGCGCGTTGGATGCTGTCCGCCAACTGCGCATCGGTATCCAGCGAAATTTCCGCCTCGGCAATGACCGCCCCTAACTGCTCATTGGGCCCGCCGGCAGCAGCAGAACTACCCAACGCTTCCTTCAACTTGCGGATGAATAGCAGCCCCCGATCCACCTGCGGCTCAAAGAAGAAGGCCGTATGGACCACGGTTTTGGCCTTGGCGGCACTGAGTTGATCAATCAGTTTGGCGTGAATGTCGCGCGGCCAGGGCCAACGCCCCAGGTTTGCGATGCTTTGGTCGTCAATGGCAATAACCGCAATGCGATCCGAGGGCTGGCGTGCGGTGCTGGTGCTGGCAACGTCATAGAAACGGCGCTCCAGAGCGCCAATCATGTCGGTTGACAGGTGCAGAAACACGGCTGCCAGCAAAACCATCAATCCGGCGAAACCGTCGGTTCTCCAGAATGATCCTGCACCCGATTTTGAAGACTTCTTCAAGTACCACCCCTGCCACAGTAATGAAACCGCGCAACTCCGGCATGCCGTCGGGCGGATATGAAGGGTTGCACCGCGTTAGATGCCTACGTTATCAGAGGGGCGCCACAGGGACAATAGCAGGCGCCCCCTATTGGCTGCAATTTCGACTAATTGCCGCTTTTTTCGGACAAAAAGAGCGCACAAGTAAAAAAGCCCAAGCAAACTGCTTGGGCTTCTTCAGGTGTGGGGACAAGCCCCGGACCCAGGACGGACGCTTACAGCATCGCCTTCAGCAACTTGGCCATTTCAGACGGGTTGCGTGTGACCTTGAAGCCGCACTCTTCCATCACGGCCAGTTTGGCATCCGCGGTGTCAGCGCCACCGGAGATCAGGGCACCTGCGTGGCCCATGCGCTTGCCGGCAGGCGCGGTCACGCCAGCGATGAAGCCAACGATCGGCTTCTTCATGTTGGCCTTGCACCAGCGAGCGGCTTCGGCTTCGTCCGGTCCACCGATTTCACCGATCATGATGACGGCATCGGTATCGGGATCTTCGTTGAAGGCGCGCATCACATCGATGTGCTTCAGGCCGTTGATGGGGTCGCCACCAATACCGACGGCAGAAGACTGGCCCAGACCGATTTCGGTCAATTGCGCCACGGCTTCATAAGTCAGGGTACCGGAGCGGGAAACCACGCCGATACGACCCTTGCGGTGGATGTGACCGGGCATGATGCCGATCTTGATTTCGTCAGGGGTGATCAGACCGGGGCAGTTCGGGCCCAGCAACAGGGTCTTCTTGCCGCCGGCGGCTTCCTTGACCTTCATGCGGTTGCGCACTTCCAGCATGTCCTTGACCGGAATGCCTTCGGTAATGCAGATCGCCAGATCCAGATCGGCCTCAACCGCTTCCCAGATGGCGGCTGCAGCGCCTGCCGGGGGAACATAAATCACCGACACCGTAGCGCCGGTTTCAGTCGCGGCTTCCTTGACGGAAGAATAGATTGGGATATTGAAGATGGACTCGCCAGCCTTCTTGGGGTTCACGCCCGCCACAAAGCAGTTCTTGCCGTTTGCGTATTCCTGGCACTTTTCGGTGTGGAACTGACCGGTCTTGCCGGTAATACCCTGGGTGATGACCTTGGTGTCTTTATTGATGAAGATAGACATGTTTCTTGCTCCGCCTTACTTGACCGCTGCCACAATTTTTTGGGCCGCTTCGGCCATGGAGTCTGCGCTGATGATGGGCAGGCCGGATTCGGCCAGCATCTTCTTGCCCAGGTCTTCGTTGGTGCCCTTCATGCGCACCACCAGCGGCACGGACAGGTTCACTGCCTTGCAAGCCGTGATCACGCCGGTAGCGATGGTGTCGCACTTCATGATGCCGCCGAAGATGTTGACCAGAATGGCCTTGACCTTGGGGTTCTTCAACATGATCTTGAAGGCTTCGGTCACCTTCTCGGGGGTGGCACCGCCGCCCACGTCCAGGAAGTTGGCGGGTTCAGCGCCGAACAGCTTGATGGTGTCCATGGTGGCCATAGCCAGACCAGCGCCGTTCACCAGGCAGCCGATGTTGCCGTCCAGGCTGATGTAGGCCAGGTCGAACTTGGAAGCTTCCACTTCAGCAGGATCTTCTTCGTCCAGATCGCGGTAAGCCACGATTTCGGGGTGACGGAACAGGGCGTTGGAGTCAAAGTTGAACTTGGCGTCCAGAGCAATAACGTTGCCCTTGCTGTCGCGGTTCAGGGGGTTGATTTCGACCAGCGCTGCGTCGGTGTCCATGTAGCACTTGTAGAGCTTTTGGAAGATGTCCACGGCTTGGGCAGTGGAGTCAGCAGGCATGCCGATGGCGTCTGCAATCTTCTTGGCTTGTTCAGCACCCAGACCGGTCAGCGGATCGATGAACTCGGTGACGATCTTTTCGGGGGTGGAGTGGGCCACTTCCTCGATGTCCATGCCGCCTTCGCTGGAAGCAATGAACGCCACCTTTTGCGATGCACGGTCGGTCACCACGGAAACGTAGTATTCCTTCTGGATGTCGGCGCCGTCTTCAATGTAGAGGCGACGAACTTTTTGGCCTTCGGGGCCGGTCTGGTGGGTCTTGAGCTGCATGCCCAGGATTTCGCCAGCGATGCGCTTGACGTCATCAATGGTCTTGGCAACCTTCACGCCGCCGCCCTTGCCGCGTCCACCAGCGTGGATCTGGGCCTTGACAACCCACACGGGGCCGCCCAGTTTTTGTGCGGCTTCTACAGCCTCCTGCACGGTGAAGGCGGGGATGCCGCGGGGCACCGGTACACCGAATTGGCGCAAGATTTCCTTGCCTTGATACTCATGAATCTTCATAACATCTCTCTTGAGGCTGGACAATGTTCACCATGTATTCCGTGGCGGTAACCACGTACATGGCACTGGGCACATCAGGGCGGGACTGTATCATGCGACAGCGCGCCAAACTGTTTCCAGCCTTACAGCGCCGCTCTGTCAAAAACCTGTGTTACGACAAGGTTACCGAGCGAAAGTTTCTAGCTTCTTACTCTGTGCTTTGCAATGAAAAAAATTTTTATCGACGGTGAAGCCGGCACCACCGGCCTTCAGATTCGCGAACGACTGCAGGCCATGGCCGGCATTGACCTCCTCAGCATTGACCCAGCCCTGCGCAAAGACCCGTTAGCCAAAAAAGCGTTGATGGCGCAGGCCGATCTGGTGGTGCTGTGCCTGCATGACGATGCGGCGGTCGAGTCGGTGGCCATGGTCGATGCCATTGCCACGGAATCCGGCAAACCAGGCCCCAAGATTATTGACGCCTCCACCGCCCACCGCACGGCGCCGGGCTGGGTTTATGGCTTTCCTGAACTGGCTGCCGGCCAGCGCGAAGCCGTGGTCAACGCTTCCCGCGTGGCCAACCCGGGCTGCTACGCGACCGGCGCGATTGCGCTGCTTCGCCCGCTGGTGGATGCAGGTTTGTTGCCTGCCGACTTTCCTGTGTGTCTGCCGTCGATCAGCGGCTATTCCGGCGGCGGTCGCACCATGATCGAGGCCTACGAACAAGGCAGCGCCCCGCCCATGGAGCTGTATGCGTTGGGCCTCAAGCACAAGCACATTCCGGAAATCATGCGCTACACCGGCCTGACCCGCAGGCCTTTGTTTGTGCCGTCGGTCGGCAATTTTGCGCAGGGCATGCTGGTGCAGTTGCCGCTGCATCTGGACACCTTGCCGGGCAAGCCCACGGCGCAGGACCTGCATGCAGCATTGGCAAAGCACTACGCGGGCAGCAACTGGGTCACCGTGGAGTCCGTCACGGCGGATCTGAAGCTGGATGCGGTGGCACTGGCCAATACCAACAAGATGGAGTTGCGCGTTTTTGGCAATGACGCTGCCAAAGACGGCTTTGCGCATGCGGTGCTGGTCGCGCGGCTGGACAACCTGGGCAAGGGCGCCAGCGGTGCGGCCGTGCAGAACCTGCAGTTGATGCTGGGGATTTGAGTTTTTCCGCCTTGGAAACCCTTCGCTCGCTCGCGGCGAGGGGGTAGGCGCCCGGCCCTCATGGTGCGGGGGTACGCACAAATCGGGCCGAACGCCTACCCCCTCGCCGCGGAATCACTAGCTAGCCCAGGCTTCGACACAGGGGTCAAGCCGACCTTCAATCTTCATCGCTACCTGACACGACTTTGTGAATCGTGTCGCCACCAAAACCACGGCTGGCGAGGAAACGCATGTGTTTGGCGCGCTCGGTGGCGTCTTGGGGGGGCGTGCCGAACTTCTTTTTCCAGACTTCACGCGCCCGGTCTACTTCGGTGGCGCGCAGGGCATTGAGGGCGCTGGCGACGGCTTCGGGCTCGAGGCCCTTGGACTGCAATTCCTGCTTGATGCGCTGGACTCCCAGTTTGGCGGAGCGGCGATGTACGACGGATTCCACCACCCGGTTTTCGTTGATGAAGTCCTTGGCAGCCAGGGTGTCCAGCACCTTGGCCAGGGCGCCAGGCTCTTCTTCGTACTGAGCCAACTTGCGCTCCAGCTCCGCGCGGGAGTGCTCCCGCGTGGAGAGCAGGCGCAAGGCCCGGCCGGTGAGTGACAAGGTGGCCATGCTCTGGGTCAGATGGTGGAATGAAAAGGGCCGGGGGCGAATGGGTCAGCGCACCACTGGCGCGCCGACCCTGTGATTTCACTCTGCCTTGTCTGCTTTATCGGCTTTGTCCGCCTTGTCGGCCTTCTTGCCCTTGACCTTTTCCACTTCGGCCACAGGCAGCAGCGGGATGCCCAGGGAGTCACGCACCTTGTTTTCAATTTCCACCGACAGGTCGGAGTTTTCGCGCAGGAACTCGCGGGCGTTGTCACGACCCTGGCCAATCTTTTCGCCCTGGTAGGCGTACCAGGCACCAGACTTCTCCAGGATGCCGGCGTTCACGCCCATGTCGATGATTTCGCCGTGGCGGCTGATGCCTTCGCCAAACAGGATGTCGAACTCCGCCGTTTTGAACGGGGGCGCCACCTTGTTTTTGACCACTTTCACCTTGGTCTCATTGCCGATGGCGTCCTCACCCTTCTTGATGGTGCCGGTACGGCGGATGTCCAGGCGCACGGAGGCGTAAAACTTCAGCGCGTTGCCACCGGTGGTGGTTTCTGGGCTGCCGAACATCACGCCAATCTTCATGCGGATCTGGTTAATAAAGATCACCATGCAGTTGGTCTTCTTGATGTGGGCGGTGAGTTTGCGCAGGGCCTGACTCATCAGGCGGGCTTGCAGGCCCGGCAGGCTGTCGCCCATTTCACCTTCGAGTTCAGCCTTGGGGGTCAAAGCCGCCACCGAGTCCACGATGATCAGATCGACCGCGCCGGAGCGCACCAAGCTGTCCACAATTTCCAGCGCCTGCTCGCCGGTATCGGGCTGGCTGATCAGCAGGTCCTGCAGGTTCACACCCAGCTTTTGGGCGTACTGGATGTCCAGCGCATGCTCGGCATCGACGAAGGCACATTGGCCGCCCTGTTTTTGCATCTCGGCTACCACCTGCAGGGTGAGCGTGGTTTTGCCGGAGGATTCCGGGCCGTAAATTTCGACCACCCGGCCGCGCGGCAGTCCGCCAACGCCCAGCGCAATGTCCAGTCCCAGCGAGCCGGTGGACACCACCTGAATATCCTCAATCACCTCGCCTTCGCCCAGGCGCATGATGGTGCCCTTGCCGAATTGCTTTTCGATCTGGGCCAGCGCGACTTGCAGCGCCTTGGCTTTTTCACTGTTGGCGGCCATGCCTTTAACGGGTGCGTCCATGGAAATTCTCCTTATAAATCAATCGGTTGCTTCGGCTGTTCTGCATCTGCTATTAATTACAGGCTGGATGCTTGAACAGTAGTTTAACGGTGCTTATTGAAATTGGTAAACACAATTTTTAGTCAGTTTGCATTACCATTTGAGCATGGCCATTCCCCCCCTCCAAGCCAGCGAATCCTGGCGCAGCAGCCACCCCGGGCACTGGCTCCGGCTGGCGTTGGAACGCTTCGACGCGCGGGTGATGGCGTGCATGGCGCAACACCCCGGCGTCTCGCTGGGCCTCTCCAACCTGGCGGCCCGGGGGCAAGTGGCGGCCGCCCATGTTCACATCACGCGGCACCTCCCCATCCAAGGCGCCCGGCTGACCGAGCTGGCAGCGGCGGCCGGCATGACCAAACAAGCCATGGGCACCCTGGTCAACCAATGCGAAGCCTGGGGCATGGTGCGCCGTGAAGGCAGCACATCCGACGGGCGCGCCAAGCGCGTGGTCTTTACCGAAGTGGGGCAGGCCTGGCTGGCTGCCTACCAGGAAGCGGTGGTCCAGGCCGAGGCCGAAATGCGCGCCGCCGTGGGCGAGGAAGTGGCGACCGTGATTAGCCTGGGCCTGGAGGCATACAGCAGCAGCTAAAACCCTGCTGTACAGGCCTAGAATGCGTGCATAAAAAGGAGACCCCCGATGCGTATTTTGATAGCGGAAGATGACCAGGTTCTGGCAGACGGCCTGCTGCGCGCCCTGCGCAGTGCCGGCGCGGCGGTGGACCACGTGGCCAGTGGCTCGGAAGCCGACGCCGCACTGATGACCAACACTGAGTTTGATCTGCTGATTCTGGACTTGGGCCTGCCCAAGATGCATGGACTCGAAGTGCTCAAGAAACTGCGGGCACGCGGTTCCTCGCTGCCGGTGCTGATCTTGACCGCTGCTGACAGTGTGGAAGAGCGCGTCAAAGGACTGGACTACGGCGCCGATGACTACATGGCCAAGCCTTTCAGCCTGCAGGAACTCGAAGCCCGCGTGCGTGCTCTGGTGCGTCGCGGCATGGGGGCGTCCAGCAGCAGCATCAAGCACGGCCCGCTGATTTATGACCAGGCCGGCCGCGTCGCAACCATCGACGGCAAGATGGTCGAGCTCTCCGCCCGCGAGTTGGGACTGCTCGAAGTGCTGCTGCAGCGGGCTGGCCGGTTGGTGAGCAAGGACCAGTTGGTGGAACGCCTGTGCGAGTGGGGCGAAGAGGTGAGCAACAACGCCATCGAGGTGTATATCCACCGCCTGCGCAAGAAGATCGAGAAGGGCCCGATCCGCATCGCCACCGTGCGCGGCCTGGGTTACTGCCTTGAGAAGATTCCTGGCTAGCCTAGCGAATGAAAATATTCCAGCGTGAGCAGCGCTCCCTGTTCGGGGAGATTCTGGATTGGATGCTCACGCCCTTGCTGCTGCTGTGGCCGATCAGCCTGGTGCTTACCTGGCTGGTGGCGCAGGGCATTGCCGGCAAGCCGTTTGACCGGGCGCTGGAATACAACGTGAGCGCGCTGGCGCAGCTCATCACCATCAAGAACAACCACGCCCAGTTTGCCTTACCCCTTCCGGCGCGCGAACTGCTGCGGGCCGACGACGCCGACACGGTGTATTACCAGGTGCTCGGGCCGCAGGGCGAATTCCTGAGCGGCGAAAAAGGTTTGCCCCTGCCCGGCGATGAAGACAAGGGCGGGACCGGCGAAGTGCGTATGCGCGACGACGAGTACAAAGGCGCCGAACTCAAGGTCGCCTACATGTGGGTCCGGCTCGACATTCCGCATAGCAAACCGGCGCTGGTGCAGGTGGCCGAGACGATGGACAAGCGCTCGGTGCTGGCCACCGAAATCGTCAAGGGCGTGATGCTGCCGCAATTTGTGGTGCTGCCGCTGGCCGTGCTGCTGGTGTGGCTGGCGCTGGTGCAGGCCATCAAACCGCTGAACCGGCTGGAAGAACGCATTCGGGCGCGCGACCCGGACGACCTGAGTCCGCTGGAGGTGGAGGCAGTGCCGATGGAGGTGGCGCCGCTGGTGGTGTCGGTGAACGACCTGCTGCTGCGCCTGAAAGATTCCATCGTGACGCAAAAGCGCTTTCTGGCCGACGCCGCGCACCAGCTCAAGACGCCGCTAGCCGGCCTGCGCATGCAAGCCGACTTGGCCCAGCGCGAAGGCGCTAGTGCGGACGATCTCAAACAGTCTTTGCGCCAAATCGGACGCTCCAGCATCCGTGCCACACACACCGTGAACCAGTTGTTGGCGCTGGCCCGGGCGGAGAGCAGCAGCACGGTGCTGGCGCACCAACCCTGCGACGTGGCGCGCTTGACCATGGATGTGATCCAGGACGCGGTCCCGCGCGCCATGGACAAGTCGATCGACGTGGGTTACGAAGGCGCGCAGCCAAGTTCTGACGGGGTGATGGTGATGGGCAACCTCACGCTGCTGAAAGAAATGGTGCGCAACCTGGTGGACAACGCCATCAATTACACCCCTTCGCAGCCCGACAAGCCCGGCGTGATTACCGCGCGGGTGCTGATTGACCCGTTCAGTGGCGTGCTGGTGATTCAGGTGGAAGACTCCGGCCCTGGCATCGCGTTGGCGGAGCGTGAATTGGTGTTTCAACCGTTTTACCGCGCCCTGGGAACCGAGGCCGATGGCTCGGGCTTGGGCCTGCCGATCGTGCTGGAAATTGCGCGGCAGCACCGTGCAGAAGTTACGGTGGAAGATGCACGTCCCGGCCAGACGCCCCCGGGCTGCTGCTTTACCGTGCGTTTTGCTGCAGAAGCCGGCGTTCGCCCCGCGTCCGACGACTCAGTGACAGGCGTGTAGTGACTTGCCTGCCAGCGCGGCCTGCACGCCTTCCAGCTTGGGCTTGAGCGCTGCATTCACCGCCGGCAAAGTGAGCCGGTAAGCCATCCCGGCGGTCTGCTCCTGCAGCACACGCGCCGTGTGCAGGCCCTTGGCGGCCAACCGTACCAATGCGCCATCTGCCTCTGCCTTCGATGCAAACGCACCCAGCGAAAAGCCGGGCTCCAGGGTCGCATTTTTCAGGCTCTCGACCGACAGGTTCATGCCGGCCACCTCAGCGCGCTTCTTGGCCAGCACATCGGCATTGGCGTACTTACCCATGTAGATGATCCAGCGTGGCGCAATCGGCGCTTCGTCCACCTGCCAAGCCTCCGGCGGCAGGGCCTCGGCCAGGGCACGGCGCAGGCCTTCCGCCTGCGTCGCATCGAACGGCCCGGCCTGCAGACACTCCTTGTGCTCCTGCTCGGCCTTGACCTGGTCTTCAATCCGCTGGAATTCTTTGGCGCTCAGCAGGCGGATGGCATCCGGTTTGACCTGCTGCGCCAGCCGCTGCGGCTCGCTTTGTGCTGCCGGGCCGAAGCCATAGGGCAACAGATAGCCATGGGCCCAGGCGAAATACACACCATTGGCCAGCAGCAACACCAGTGCAAGTGCACGCAACATATCAGCTCGAAGCTCCAAAAGGGGCATCAGGCAAGGCGCCGGGCCGGACACTGACCTCCGCGCTGCTGATTTTTTGCAACCCGCCGGCAGTATGCACCAGCAAAGCACCGCCGGCATCCACCCCGCGCGCGACGCCCGTGGTGCCGTCGGTACAAGTCACCTCACGCCCATACAGCAGGTCGCGCGCATGGAAAGCGGTACGCAGATTGGCAAAGCCTTCCGCCTCAAACGCGCGCACCATGCGCACCAACTCGGGCACCACCGCCAGTAGGGCGGCCGCCGCGTCGACGTCCGTCAGCACTTCGGCCAGCGCGGCCGGCGGTGTGCGCAGCCCTTGTCCGTCACGCGGCAGGATGTTGATGCCGATACCGATCACAGCAAAACGCTGGTCGCCCACACTGGTGGTTTCAATCAGAATGCCGGCCAGCTTGCGGTCCTGCAGCCACACGTCGTTGGGCCACTTGAGTTGCAAGTCTGGATGCAGGCTTTGCACCACCGCCAGCCCCACCGCCAGCGACAGCCCCGACCAGTCGGCCGGCTGCAAGACAAGCCCCAGGGAAAAGGTGAGCGTGGCAATACCGGCTTGGGTGTCGCTTTGCCAGTCGCGCCCCAAGCGCCCACGGCCTGCGGTCTGGCGCTCGGCGACCAACAGCGTCGGCTCGGTCTGCCCGGCACGCGCGCGGCGCATCAGTTCAGAATTGGTGGAGTCCACCTCGGGCAACACCTCGACGGTGAAGCCCGGCAACTGCGGCACCACCGCCTCCCAGATAGCCTCCGCCGGCCAGCGAATCGTCACAGGTTGCATCCGGCGCGCAATGCCTTAATCAGGAATGCCGTGGAACCGGCTTAGCCGGACCAATGGCATTGCCCCCTGCAAGGGGCTGCGTGCCGCGGCTCTGAGCCTGACTGCGCAGGCTCGGACGGCTAAGCAGAGGCGCCGACTCTGGCGGTGCCACCGAAGCGGCCACACGCAGTGGGCAAGCCGGGGGGTGTGCATCACTTCTTGCGCTTCGGCGCCAGAAGTGTCCCTCGACATTTTTTGGCACCGCACCAGCAGGGGTACTCGGCCTTGAGCTTGGGCGTGTAGCGCTCGTCAATGATCAGGCCGTAGTCGTAGTTCAACTCTTCACCGGCCTTGATATTGCGGCGTGCCTTGATAAACACGCGGCCGTCCTGCTCGTCGGCTTCGCAGTTGGCATCGCATGAATGGTTGATCCAGCGCGAGGAGTTGCCACCAAACAGTGCGTCGATCACATGGTCTTCGTCGATGTGAAAGTAGAAGGTGTGGTTCGGGTCTTGGGGATCGTGCGGGTGGCGGCGTTGTGCCTCTTTCCAACTGATGACCTCGCCCACGTACTCGATGATGGTTTCACCCTCAGCGATATCCACCAGGGCAAACACGCCCTTGCCATGCACGCCGGAGCGGCGGGTCTGGATGCGGCGCTTGTCGGAAGCTGCCGGAGTTTTATTCGGGGTTTTTGCCACGGCGCAAAAATTTGGTATGGTGAATCGTATGGGCGCGCATGTGCGTGCCTGCGTATGTGAGCGCGCCTGCGCGCCCGCGAGAATTGGATTGTAGTCAGATGAAAAACGCCGTTTTCAACAAAACATTGGTTATTGCCGAAAAGCCTTCCGTTGCCCAGGACATCGTCCGGGCACTGACGCCCACTGCGGGCAAGTTTGAAAAGCACGACGAATACTTTGAAAGCGAGACCTACGTGGTCAGCAGTGCCGTGGGTCACCTGGTGGAAATTCAGGCGCCCGAGGCTTATGACGTCAAACGCGGCAAGTGGAGCTTTGCGCACCTGCCGGTGATTCCGCCGCACTTTGACCTGAAGCCGGTGGACAAGACCAAGACCCGACTGAATGCGGTGGTCAAACTGGCCAAGCGCAAGGACGTGGACAAACTCATCAACGCCTGTGACGCGGGCCGTGAAGGGGAATTGATCTTCCGCCTGATTGAGCAGTACGCCGGCGGCGCCAAGCCCCTGGGCAAGCCGGTCTCTCGCCTGTGGCTGCAAAGCATGACGCCGCAAGCGATTCGCGATGGTTTTGCGCAACTGCGCACCAACGCGCAGATGCAGCCGCTGGCCGATGCCGCGCGCTGCCGCTCGGAAGCCGACTGGCTGGTGGGCATCAACGGCACCCGCGCCATGACTGCCTTCAATTCGCGCGATGGCGGCTTCTTCCTCACCACCGTGGGCCGTGTGCAAACGCCGACCCTGTCGGTGGTGGTGGAACGCGAAGAGCAGATTCGCAAGTTCATCAGCCGCGACTATTGGGAAATCCATTCCACGTTCGCCGCCCAAGCGGGCGAGTACCCGGCCAAGTGGTTTGATACCAAGTGGAAGAAGAACCCCGACGACTCCGAGCTGAAGGCCGACCGCGTCTGGAGTGCGCGTGAGGCGCAGGAGATCGCCGACTATGTGCGTGGCAAGCCCGCCACCGTCACCGAGGAAAGCAAGCCCACCACGCAAGCCTCGCCCCTGCTGTTTGATCTGACCAGCCTACAACGCGAGGCCAATGGCAAATTCGGGTTCAGCGCCAAGACCACGCTGTCCATCGCGCAGAGTTTGTACGAGCGCCACAAGGCCCTGACTTACCCCCGTACCGACTCGCGCAACCTGCCCGAAGACTATGTGCCGGTGGTGAAGCAAACGTTCGAGATGCTGGCTGACAGCGGCATGCGCCACCTCGCGCCGCACGCGCTTACCGCGCTGAACAACAGCTACATCAAGCCCACCAAGCGCGTGTTCGACAACGCCAAGGTGTCGGACCACTTTGCCATCATCCCCACCCTGCAAGCACCCAGCGGCCTCTCCGAAGCCGAGCAGAAAATTTACGATCTGGTGGTGCGCCGCTTTATGGCGGTGTTCTTCCCGAGCGCCGAATACCAGGTGACCACGCGCATCACGACCGTGGCACCGCACGCCTTCAAGACCGAAGGCAAGGTGCTGGTCAAACCGGGCTGGCTGGCCATTTACGGCAAGGAAGCCGCCGACGAAGTGACTGACGCCAAGGATGGCGACAAGGGCCAGAACCTGGTGCCGGTGCAGCCCAATGAAAAGGTCACCGGCAACCCGGTGGACCCCAAAGGCCTCAAGACCAAGCCGCCCGCACGCTACTCCGAAGCCACGCTGCTGGGCGCCATGGAAGGCGCCGGCAAGACCGTGGAAGACGACGAACTGCGCGAAGCCATGCAGGAAAAAGGCCTGGGCACGCCAGCCACCCGCTCCAGCATCATCGAAGGGCTGATCGCCGAAAAGTACATGCTGCGCGAAGGCCGCGAACTGATCCCCACGGCCAAGGCTTTCCAGTTGATGACGCTCTTACGCGGCCTGGGTGTGGAGGAACTCTCCAAGGCCGAACTCACCGGCGAGTGGGAATACAAGCTCGCACAGATGGAGCAGGGCAAGCTGCGCCGCGACAGCTTCATGGCCGAGATTGCCGCCATGACCGAGCGCATGGTCAAGAAGGCCAAGGAATACGACCGCGACACCATCCCCGGTGACTACGCCACGCTGCAGGCGCCCTGCCCCAACTGCAGCGGCATCGTGAAGGAAAACTACCGCCGCTACACCTGCACCGGCAAGTCTGGTAATGAAGACGGCTGCGGCTTCAGCTTTGGCAAATCCCCCGCCGGACGGACGTTCGAGCAAGCCGAGGTGGAGCAGTTCCTGCGAGACAAACACATTGGCCCGCTGGATGGCTTCCGCTCCAAGGCCGGCTGGCCGTTTGTTGCCGAGATGGTCATCAAGTTTGACGAAGAGACCAAGAACTACAAACTGGAGTTCGACTTTGGCGACGACAAGGCCGGCGAAGAAACCGGCGAGTTGGTGGACTTCTCGGCGCACATAAGCCTGGGCACCTGCCCCAAGTGTGGCGGCTCGGTGTTTGAGCATGGCAAAAACTACGTCTGCGACCGCTCGGTGCCCACCCACGCGCACCCGACACCCAGTTGCGACTTCAAGAGCGGCCAGATCATCCTGCAGCAACCGATTGAGCGCGAGCAAATGCAAAAGCTGCTGGCCACCGGCAAGACCGACATGCTGGAAAAGTTTGTCAGCATGCGCACCCGCCGCGCCTTCAAAGCCATGTTGGCCTGGGACGCCGAAGCCGGCAAGGTGAACTTTGAATTTGCCCCGAGTAAATTCCCACCGCGCAAGACCGCCGCAACACGCCCGGCGGCCGCGGGCAAGGCGGCAGCCAAGACCACTGGCACCGCCGCCAAAAAGGCACCCGCCAAGAAAGCCGCGACCAAGTCGGCTGCAACCAAACCCAAGGCTCCGCGCAAAACCACAGCCGCCTCCGGCATGACCCCCAGCGCCGAGTTGGCCGCCGTGATCGGCAGCGAACCGGTGGCCCGCACCCAGGTCATCAAGAAGCTGTGGGACTACATCAAAGCCAACGGCCTGCAAGACGCCAAAGACAAGCGCGCCATCAACGCCGACGCCAAACTGCTGGCCGTTTTCGGCAAGCCACAGGTGACGATGTTTGAGCTGGCGGGGATTGCGGGCAAGCACCTGACGGCCTGATCGCCGCAGACCCGCGCGTGCCCCACGCCGTTTACCGTCTGCGCGCCGCCCGGCTGGCACGCAGCGCCAAGCCTTTTGTTGCGCGCGGCTCGCGCTCCGAACGGTGCGACCGCTGCCGCGTGCCCGCCAGCCATTGCGTGTGCGCTCTGCGCCCCAGCGTGCCCACGCGGGCTGGGGTTTGCCTCATCATGGGCGACATTGAGGCGCTCAAGCCCAGCAACACCGGCTGGTTGGTTGCCGACATGGTGGCCGATACCGCAGCCTTTGGCTGGGCGCGTACCGAGGTGGACCCTGGCTTGCTGGCGATGCTGGCCGACCCGCAATGGCAGCCCTACGTGGTGTTCCCGGGTGAATATGTGCAGCCCGAGCGGGTGGTCACCACGGTGAGCCCGCCTCCCGGAAAACGGCCGCTGTTTGTGCTGCTCGACGGCACCTGGGCCGAGGCGCGCAAGATGTTCCGCAAGAGCCCCTACCTCAACCACCTGCCGGTGCTGAGCCTGCAACCGGAGCAGCTATCCAGCTACCAACTGCGGCGCTCCACCCGGGGCGATCACCTGTGCACCTCGGAGGTCGCCGCCTTGTGCCTGGAACTGGCCGGCGAGACGCTTGCGGCAGAAACGCTGAACGCCTACCTCGACGTCTTTACCGTCCATTACCTGCAGGCCAAGCGGCTGGTGCCGGTGGACCCGGATGATCCAATGCACCGCCGCCTGAACGCCCTCAATGCGCGGGCGAGTGACTGCTGTTAAGCAGCTTGTCGGTATATGCAATGGCGATGGCGCTCAGCAAGAAGGTGACGTGGATGGTGGTTTGCCACATCAGCACTTTGACGTCGTAGTTGGCGGCGTTGATAAAGGTCTTGAGCAGGTGGATGGAACTGATGCCGATGATGGCGGTGCCCAGCTTGACCTTCAAAACGGACGCATTCACGTGGCTGAGCCATTCGGGCTGGTCGGGGTGGCCGTCCAGGTCCATGCGGCTGACAAAGGTCTCGTAGCCGCCCACGATCACCATGATGAGCAGGTTGGAGATCATCACCACGTCAATCAGCGCCAGCACCACCAGCATGATGATGGTCTCGTTGAGCGCGGTGATCTGCACCTCGGAGTGGTAGCCGATGCTGCTGATCAATGCCTGCAGCGCGGTCTGGCTGCCGAACGCTGCCTCCAGCAAATGCACCAGCTCGACCCAGAAGTGGAATACGTACACGCCCTGGGCAGCAATCAGGCCCAGGTAAAGGGGCAATTGCAACCAGCGGCTGGCAAAAATCAGGCTGGGCAGGGGGCGCATTTTGGGCGGGGTGGTGGTCTTCTTGTTTTCCATGACTTTCTACTGTTCGTGTGACTAAACCCGCATTGTAAGAAGGCAAGAAAATCTTCATATTGGCGCCGGATAATCCGCATATGAACTTTGCCGACATCGACGACACCTCCGAACACGCCATTCACACCACGGAAGAACGTGCGGCCGCCGCCAAGCGCAGCACCATGGTGAGCGTGGTGGTGAACCTGGTGCTGTCCACGCTGCAGATCGTGGTCGGCGTGATGGCCAAATCTCAGGCCTTGATTGCCGACGGCATCCATTCCCTGTCTGATCTGGTGTCCGACTTTGTGGTGCTGTTTGCCAGCCACCACGCCAAGAAGGATGCGGACGAAGACCACCCTTACGGGCACCAGCGCTTTGAAACGGCCGCCTCACTCGCATTGGGTGTATTGCTTCTGGCGGTGGGCCTGGGCATGGTCTGGTCGGCGCTACAAAAACTCGAATCGCCAAGCACGATTGCGACCGCGCACATCAGCGCCCTCTGGGTGGCGCTGGGCGCCATTGCCTCCAAAGAGTTGCTGTTTCGCTACATGCTGCGGGTGGCCAAGGCGGTGAAGTCGAGCATGCTGGTGGCCAACGCCTGGCATGCGCGCTCGGACGCTGCCTCGTCGCTGGTGGTCAGCATCGGGCTGATCGGCAATTTGCTGGGTTACCCGCTGCTCGACCCGATTGCGGCGCTGATCGTCGGCTTTATGGTGGGCAAGATGGGTTGGAACTTTGGCTGGGACGCCCTGCACGACTTGATGGATCGGGGCCTGGACGAAGCCGAAGTGCAGGCCATTCGCGAGACGCTGACTTCGGCACCGGGCGTTATGGGCGTGCACGACGTGCGCACCCGCAAGATGGGCGATATGGTGGTGGTCGATGCCCACATCGAGGTAGACGCCACCCTGACCGTGGAAGCCGGACACAACATTGCGGTGGCCGCGCGCCAGGCGGTGATGCAACGCCACCGCGTGCTCGACTTGATGACCCACGTGGACCCGGCCTTTCGGCCCGACGCAGACCACGCGCACTGAATCCCCGGCCAGCCCACACCGGCCGCTCGCATCCAACGAAGGAAGCAAACTCAGTCACTTGCAAGAAATTCTATATTTCGAGTATCATTGAAATATGGAATCAACCGATGTTGTCAAAGCCCTTGCGGCGCTGGCCCAAGCTTCCCGGCTGGAAGTCTTTCGGGCCTTGGTAGTGGCTGGCGAAGCCGGCCTGACGCCGGGCGCCCTGTCTGAAAGCCTGGGTGTGGCTGCCAATACGCTGTCGTTTCACCTGAAAGAGCTGGTGCATGCCGACCTGATCACCCAGGAGCGCAATGGCCGCAACCTGATTTACCGCGCCCAGTTTGACCACATGAATGCCGTGCTGGCTTACCTGACCCAAAACTGCTGCCAGGGTCAGGCTTGCCTGACCGACGCCGCGCCCGCTTGCCCCTGCTAACCCGAAGAATCGCCCATGTCCTCTGTTTCACACCCCATCAACGTATTGTTTTTGTGCACCCACAACTCCGCCCGCAGCATCCTGGCCGAAGCGTTGTTGAATGCCATCGGCCAAGGGCGCTTTCGCGCGTTTTCAGCCGGTAGCAGCCCGCGTGAGAACCAACGACCCAACCCGCTGGGGCTGCAGGTCTTGGAGCACGCTGGCATTTCAACCGTGGGCTTGAGCAGCAAAAGTTGGGACGCCTTTGCCGGGCCTGAAGCGCCGCAGATGCATCTGATCATCACGGTCTGTGACAACGCGGCGGGCGAAGTCTGTCCGGTGTGGCCCGGCCACCCGGCCACGGCGCATTGGAGCTACCCCGACCCCTCTGCCGGGGACGCCACCGACGCCCAGAAACTCGAAGCCTTCCGCCTCACCATGCTGGCGATCAAGCGTCGCCTGGAACTGTTTTGCGCCCTGCCCGATGACAAGCTGGAGCATGCCCTGCTGCAGTCCAGTGCCCGCCAACTTGCCCACACCTGATTAGCCCCCATGACTGCCAAGACTCTCGTATCTGCCGCACCGGCGGCTCCCGCCCCCATGAGCGTGTTCGAGCGCTACCTCACCGTCTGGGTGTTTCTTTGCATCGTGATCGGTATCGGGCTGGGACAGCTCGCGCCCGATGTGTTTCAGGCCATCGGCCGGATGGAAGTGGCCCAGGTCAACCTGCCAGTGGGCCTGCTGATCTGGGTCATGGTGATTCCGATGCTGATCAAGGTGGACTTCGGCGCCCTGGGCGAGGTGCGCAAGCACATCAAAGGCATTGGCGTGACCTTGCTGGTGAACTGGCTGGTCAAGCCGTTTTCCATGGCTTTTCTGGGCTGGCTGTTTATCCGCCACTGGTTTGCGCCCTTGCTGCCGCCCGACCAGCTCGATAGCTACATCGCCGGCCTGATCCTGCTGGCGGCCGCACCCTGCACGGCCATGGTGTTTGTGTGGAGCCGTCTGACCGGCGGCGATCCGCTGTTTACCCTGTCGCAAGTCGCCCTGAACGACAGCATCATGGTCGTGGCCTTTGCGCCGCTGGTGGGGCTGCTGCTGGGCATTTCGGCCATTACCGTGCCATGGGACACGCTGCTCACCTCGGTGGTGCTGTACATCGTCATCCCCGTGCTGCTGGCGCAGTGGCTGCGTCGCGCGCTGCTGGCTCGGGGCACTGCCGCGCTGGATGCGGCGCTGGCCCGCATCGGCCCCTGGTCAATTGCGGCGCTGCTGCTTACGCTGGTGCTGCTATTTGCCTTTCAGGGCGCAGCGATTCTGCAGCAGCCACTGGTCATCGCGCTGCTGGCGGTACCAATTTTGATTCAGGTGTTCTTCAATTCGGCGCTGGCCTACTGGCTGAACCGGGCGGTCGGCGAAAAGCACAATGTGGCGTGTCCGTCGGCCCTGATCGGTGCGTCCAACTTCTTTGAGCTGGCAGTGGCCGCCGCCATCAGCCTGTTTGGCTTTCACTCGGGTGCGGCGCTGGCAACCGTGGTCGGAGTGTTGATTGAAGTGCCGGTGATGCTGCTGGTGGTCTACATCGTGAACCACAGCAAAGGCTGGTATGAGCGCGGGCAGGCGCCAACGGAAGTTTGAACATGACAGCCATCACGATTTATCACAACCCCGCCTGCGGCACCTCGCGCAACACGCTGGCCATGATCCGCAACAGCGGAGTCGAACCCGAGGTCATCGAATACCTCAAAACACCACCCGGCAAGCCCACCCTGCAAAAGTTGCTGGCGGCCATGGGTATAGGCGTTCGCGACCTGCTGCGCCAGAAGGGCACGCCCTACGAAGAACTCGGCCTGTCCGACCCGCAATGGACCGACGAACAATTGCTTGACTTCATGGTGCAGCATCCGGTGCTGATGAACCGCCCGGTGGTCGTGACGCCGCTGGGCACGCGCCTGTGTCGTCCCAGTGAGCGGGTGCTGGACATTCTTCCCGCCGCCCAGCAAGCGGCCTTCACCAAAGAAGACGGCGAGCGCGTGGTCGACGCCCGAGGCCAGCGCGTCTAACCCACCATGTCCATGCCCGTGGTCGGTCCTGATGTCGCAGAGAACCTGAACCAGAGCTGCTACTGCCGCACGCTCAACGCGGAGAAGCTGCGCCGCGAATTGGAGCGGGAACCCGGCATGCAAGGCGTGATGCAGCACATCACCCAGACCCGGCCGCATCTTTTTTCCGCCACGGCGGTGTTTTTGTCGACGTCCATGCAGCAGCAAATTGCCGCTGCCATCCGGACCATTGAGCAGGTCATTGCCCTACCCGGCTACCAGGCCGCCGCCCTCGCCCGCGCACCGGCCATTGCAGCCCGGCGCGCCGGCCCGCATGGCGTTTGCATGGGCTACGACTTTCACCTGACTACCGATGGCCCCCGGCTCATCGAGGTCAACACCAATGCCGGCGGCTTGCTGCTCAACGCCGCACTGGTACGGGCACAGGAAGCCTGTTGCGACTCCATGCGCTTTGCCTTTGCCAGCCAGTTTCAGGCCGGCTCGCTGGAGCCCGCGCTGATCGACATGTTTGTGGCGGAGTGGCAATTGCAGCGTGGCAACGGAAGGCCCGAACGCGTGGCGATTGTGGACAGCGCACCGGACACCCAGTACCTGGCGCCGGAGTTCGACCTCTTCCAGCAACTGTTTGTGCGCCACGGCATTGCGGCATCCGTCGTTGACCCGTCCGCCCTGGAATGGCGCGCGGGCGCACTCTGGCAGGGCGACTTGCGGGTGGACATGGTCTACAACCGCCTCACCGACTTCTACCTGGAAGAACCGGCCCACCAGGCCATTCGGCAGGCCTACGAAGCCGGTGCCATTGTGCTGACCCCCGACCCCCATGCCCACGCGCTGTACGCCGACAAGCGCAACCTGATTGCCCTCAGCGACGACGCACGCCTGGCCGAGTGGGGTCTTGGCGCTACCGATCGCGCACGGCTCCAGTCTGTCGTGCCCGCTACCGAGCTGGTGGAAGCCAGCCACGCGGACGCCTTGTGGGCCCGGCGCAAAGGCCTCTTTTTCAAGCCTGTAGCAGGGTTCGGCGCCCGCGCGACCTACCGGGGCGACAAACTGACCCGGCGCGTTTGGGCAGACATCCTGGCGGGTGACTATGTGGCGCAGGCACTGGTCCCGCCCAGCGCACGCATGGTGGAGCTGGACGGCGCCCTGAGCGACCTGAAGTTTGATGTGCGGGCCTACACCTATGACGGCCACATCCAGTTGCTGGCCGCGCGCATGTACAGCGGGCAGACTACCAACTTCCGCACCGAAGGCGGCGGCTTTGCACCGGTCATCGTGGTGCCGTCGTCCGAAAACTAGCGCCTGCGCGGAAACCTGGCCCTGCGGCACCTCGCGGCGCCAAATGGCCTCAATTGCCTGCGTTTTCCACCGCTCAATGGATTCTGAAGTGCCATAAGTTCGGGCACAATAAATTAGAAAATAAAACGTGGAGATTGCCATGCGCATGAATTTGCCGGTGACCCAGCACGAGCTGGACTACCCAGCCGAGCACATGCTGGTGTCCGTGACCGACACCAAGGGCTACATCACCCATTGCAACCGCGCATTCGTCGCCGTCAGCGGCTATACCTCTGAAGAGCTCATCGGCCAAAACCACAACCTGATTCGCCATCCCGATATGCCGGCGGCAGGCTTCAAAGACCTCTGGAGCACCATCGGGCGCGGCAAGCCCTGGACCGGGTTGGTCAAAAACCGCGCCAAGAATGGCGACCATTACTGGGTCATTGCCAATGTCACGCCGATCATGGACGGCAAGAAACCCAAGGCCTACCTGTCGGTGCGTACCAAGCCCACCCGTGCCCAGATTGAGGCGACCGATGCGCTGTACAAAACCATCAACGCCACGCCCGACCTGTCCACCTTGCCCGTTTACCTCAAAGAAGGCGTGCTCTACAAGAAGGGGCTGGCCGGCATTCCGGGGCACATTGCGAACCTGTCCATCACCATGCGCCTGGGGCTTGCACTCGGCCTCATGACAGCTTTTGGGGCACTGCCTGCCTTGCTGCCACTGGAAGGCAACGCCGCGCTGCTGGCACATCTGGGCGCGCTAACGGTGGGCGCTCTGGGGGTCATGGGCTGGTTTCACCAGCGCTTTTCCATGGCCTTTTCGGAGGCACAGCGCTTTGCCAATGACCTGGCGGGCTGCAACCTGACCACATCGACCACCGCAGAGTTCCCGCCGCCGATGGGGGCGCTGGTGCGCTCTTTGCGGCAGATTCAAATCAATCTGCAGGCCGTGGTGGGCGATGTGCGTGTGGAGATTGCCAATTTCACCCAAGCCACGCAGGAAATTGCGGAAGGTGGTCTGAACCTGTCCGAGCGCACCGAGTCGCAGGCACAAAGCCTGCAGGAAACCTCCGCGTCCATGGACAACCTGTCGATTGCTGTGCGGCGCACGTCCGAAGTGGCCGCCGAAGTCGCGCGCCAAAGCGCCCGCAGCACCGATGTGGCGCAGGCCGGTGGCCAAGCGGTCCACGAGCTGGGGCAAATCATGACGGCCATCGACTCCTCCTCGGCCAAGGTGCAGGAAATCATTGGCGTGATTGAGGGCATTGCCTTCCAGACCAACATCCTGGCCCTGAACGCAGCAGTGGAGGCCGCGCGCGCCGGCGACCAAGGGCGGGGATTTGCCGTGGTCGCATCCGAGGTGCGGGCACTGGCGCAACGCAGTGCCGCAGCGGCGAAGGAAATCCGGGGCCTCATTTCCCACTCCACCGACCAGATTTCCGAAGGCACCCAGCAAATGCGCAGCGCGGCCAGCACCATCGACCAGGTGGTGGATTCGGTGCGCGAGGTCGGCAACCTGATTCAGGGCATTACCCAGGCCACGCTGGAGCAAGCCGGTGGCATTGAACAGGTGAACCAGTCCATTACCCACCTCGACGGCGTTACCCAGCAAAACGCAGCGCTGGTAGGGCAGTCAGCCGAAGCGGCCGATGGCCTGAACACCAGCGGCGTGCTGCTGACCCGGGCCGCCCAGGTGTTTCAGATGCCTTAGAAATCGATGGGCAGGGGCGTGGGCAATTTGTCGTCCAGGTACAAGCTGTACTCGTCCCAGACCCCTTCGCCGTAGTGCTTGTCGCACAACGCTTCGATATCGGCCAGGGTGATGAACAGCGTGCTGAACATGGTGTCATAGAAGAACGGCTCGCTGGTGCCGGCGGCCTCATCGTCTTCGTAGTGGTAGCCGTGCACCCAGACGCGCTTGCCGGCATAGCGGGCCTCGAACGCAGCTTTGCGTTTCAGGTATTCGGCCTCTTCGTATTCGTCATCGTCCATCTTGCGCAGGTGGTACGCATTGCCGTGCAACGGATGCGCCGGGTCCAGTTGCAAATCGACCATTTGCCACTCGGTCGAAATCTGCGTGGCCACGTTGGCAAGTTGCTCGGGCGTGATGTCGCCTTCCCAGTGCACCACGTCGATACAGCGGGACTTGCCCACTTCTCCGTCCCAGATGCTGGCGCTGTGTTTCATGGTTTTGGCGGTCATAGAACAAAAGTCTCCATTGGTTTGGCCACTAGTTTAGGCGGATTCCGGCCAAGGTTTGACGCACCTCAACCGTCCGCCCGGGGGCCACTTGCGAATTCTGCGTTACAGCCGCCTTGTCTTGCGGTAGAGTGGCGATTCGCTATGCCAACGACAACGCATCTACTTGATCAACTGGTCAGCCTGACCGGAATTCGTGACCTCGAATTGCTCGAAGTCAGTCTGCTCAAGACTTTGAACGACTTCATTCACCCGACCGAGCTGGCTCTCTACAAAGTCTCGAATCGTGGCGAAGTCCGCTCCCAGATTGAATTTGAAGATGGCCAGTGCCGGGTCATCCGCGAACAATTTGTCGTGCACCCCGAACTCCAGGAGCTGTTCAAGCGGGAAGAAAAGCCGGAAGGCGGCAGCGCCCAAATCAGCGTGCCAGGCGGGCTGTTGAGCGTCATGACCCTGCTGCAGTCGCGCGCCACCATCACGTACCTGGTGATCAACACCCCCGATGGCATGAACCCCATGAATGCCAACATGATGGAGGGCATGCTGCAGATTTACCGCAACTTCTGCCAGTTATTGCAGGAGTCGCAGACCGATTCGCTCACCGGCCTGGCCAACCGCAAGACCTTTGACGAATGCTTCAGCCGGGTTTACGAACTACAACCTTTTGACGACGACAGCACCCCGGTTGCTGTCGAAAAACGCAAATCAAGCCCCGCCACCACCTACTGGCTGGCGATGATCGACATTGACCACTTCAAGTCGGTCAACGACCGCTTTGGCCACCTGTATGGCGACGAGGTGCTGATCCTGATGGCGCACCTGTTGCGCAGCGCGCTGCGCAATGACGACCTGGTGTTCCGCTTTGGCGGCGAAGAGTTTGTGCTGATGATTCGCTGCCAGGGTCGCGCCGAGGCCACCGGCTTGCTGGAGCGGCTGCGCCGTTCGGTCGAGGTGCAAGATATCCCGCAGGTGGGCCATGTCACGATCAGCATTGGCGCCACCGAAATGGTGCGCAACACCTTTGCCGGAACGCTGCTCGACTACGCCGACAAGGCGCTGTATTACAGCAAGCAAAACGGCCGCAACCGCCTGACGTTTTTTGAGGACATGGTGTCCGAAGGTCTGGCGGTGCGCGAAGCGCCGCAGAGCGGGGACGTCGACTTTTTCTGAGTTCTGCCCAAGCGGGCATCACCCCGTGTTTCAGGCTTTTGCGATCAAGAGGCCGCTGCGTCGCCCTCTTCAATGTCATCGCGCTCTTCCAGCATATCGCCGTACTGCAGTGACACATAGGCCCGCATAAACCACTTGAGCGGGTCCTCCCGGAACGCCGGAACATAGCTCCAATCGGGGCTAAACCATTCGGCCAGAATATCTTCCACCGCGAACCATTCGCCCGCCAGCAACGGGCCGCCATGCGTCCAGTCGCGCGAGGGATGAAAGTTTTCCGGATGCCAAAGGCCACTTTCCGGGTCGTGCCGTTCGCCTTCGGCGGGCGCCTGTTCGCGCAACTTCAGGCCAGCGGCCTTGGCCACCCAAAAATCCAGCAAACTGCCGTCAATCATCTTTGCATGCATCGTCTTGTCTCCAACTCCGGGCGCACTACCCGGTTCGACTAGCAGTTGAGATTACCAGTGCCGCCGGCGGCACGACAGCTTTTTTTGTAACCCGATGATGGGGCTAGGGCTTCGCCGCTGCGCTTCTCAACGCGCGCTGGTATAGCGGGATTACCTTGGGCAAATTGGCCTCAATGTCGGCAATCCGGGTCTTGCCTGAGGGGTGCGTCGACAGCCACTGCGGTGGCGCGTTTTTGTTGGCGGCACCCATTTTTTGCCAAAGCGTGACACCGGCGCGCGGGTCAAACCCGGCGCGTGCCGCGAGTTCCATTCCAACCAGATCCGCCTCGGATTCGTCTGAACGGCTGAACTCCAATGTCAGCAACTGGGCCCCGTAGTTGGTGGCCATCTGGCCGATTTGCCCAAGCCCGAGCACCTGCGTGATGACATTGGCTCCGATGCCTGTCGCCGCGTTCTTGCCCATGCGCTCACGCGCATGCTCGCGCAGGGCGTGCGCAATCTCGTGGCCCATAACCATGGCCACCTCGTCATCGGTCAGTTGCAACTGCTTCAGGATGCCGGTGTAAAACGCGATCTTTCCGCCGGGCATGCAAAACGCGTTGATCTGGTTGGAGCCAATCAGGTTCACTTCCCACTGCCATTGGCGGGCCCGTTCGTTCCACGGAAAAACAAAGGGAATGATGCGCTGCGCAATGGTGCGCAGGCGTTTGAGTTGGGGGTTATCGGCCGGAGCCAATGCCTTCTTGCTTTCGGCCTGTTGCAGCATCTGCCGGTAGTTTTGCTGTGCCGAGCGCTCGACCGTTTCTGCGGGCACCAGGCGAGTCGCCCACGAGTTTTTGCCGACATCAATGCCCTCGCCCTGCAAGGCCTGGGCGCTGGGCGCCACAAACATTGCACCCGCCAGCAGCGCAGGCGCCAACAAAGCCGACACGGAAAAACGCGAGAGAGATAAGTTCATGGGTAATGGGTGGGGGCAAGGTCGCCAATGCGCAAGGGGGCTGCCGGTATTATTCCTGCATGAACCACCCAACGCACGACGCCCCCCCCGCAGCCGACAAGCCGACCTGGGCGCAGACCCTGAAGGTCTATCTGGAGCCGGCCTCGCTGCGCATGTTGTCGCTGGGCTTTTCGGCCGGGCTGCCGCTGCTGCTGGTGTTTGGTACCTTGAGTTTCTGGTTGCGCGAGGCGGGAGTGGACCGCAGCACCATTGGTTTTCTGAGCTGGGTGGGTTTGGCCTACGGATTCAAATGGGTCTGGTCGCCGCTGGTGGACCGCATGCCGATTCCCGTGCTGACACGGCTGCTGGGCCGGCGACGGAGCTGGTTGCTACTGGCACAGGCGCTGGTCATGGGCGGGCTGGTCAGCATGGCCTTTACCGACCCCAAACTGGCACTGGCACCGATGGTGTGGTGCGCCATTGCCGTGGCCTTCGGCTCGGCCACACAGGACATTGCGCTGGATGCCTTCCGCATCGAGTCGGCCGACACGCAGCACCAGGCCGCGCTGTCCGCCACCTACCAGACCGGCTACCGGCTGGCCATGATCTGGTCGGGCGCGGGTGCGCTGTGGATCGCCGCGCGCTCCGAGGTTGCCAATGCCGCCAACTACCAATACGGTGCCTGGCAAACCGCCTACCTGGTGATGGCGCTGAGCATGCTGCCCGGCGTGTTGACCGTGTTGCTGAGCAAGGAGCCGGCCCGTCGCGAACTGCCGCCCGCCAAGAATGCCGCCGACTGGATTCGCGGTGCCCTGATCGAGCCCTTTGCCGAATTCATCCGCCGCTACCGCTGGCAGGCCGCGCTGATCCTGGGGCTGATTGCCACCTACCGCATCAGCGACGTGGTGATGGGCATCATGGCCAACCCGTTTTATGTGGACATGGGCTACACCAAGGATGAGGTCGCGGCCGTCACCAAAATCTATGGTGTGGTGATGACGCTGGTCGGCGCATTTGTGGGCGGTGCCATGGCGCTGCGCATGGGCGTGATGCGGGTGCTGATGCTGGGCGCGGTGCTGAGCGCCGCCAGTAACCTGCTGTTCGCGTGGCTGGCAGGACAGGGCCACGATGTGAGCAAACTCATCTTCGTCATCTCGGCCGACAACCTGGCCAGCGGCATTGCATCGTCGGCCTTCATCGCCTACCTGTCGTCCCTCACCAATGTGAACTACTCGGCCACCCAGTACGCGCTGTTCAGTTCCATGATGCTGTTGCTGCCAAAATTTGTAGCCGGCTATTCCGGCGTGTACGTCGATGCGTTTGGCTATGCCAGCTTCTTCAATTCCACCGCCCTGATCGGTGCCCCGGTGCTGTTGCTGGTCTGGCTGGCGTCCCGCATTGCCAACCGGTCGCACTCCTGAGTTTTCGTCCATTGGGGTGGCGGCAGCGGCCTCAGGTGCGGGGTACGCACAAATCGGCCGCCACCGCCACCCCAACGGGCGAAAACGCCCCCGGTTTACGATTCTTTACGCCCGCTTCAAGCGCGGCCCATCGCTTTGTAAAGCTGCAGCGCTAGACTGCAAAGCATGAGCCAACACCTGCTAATGATCGAAGACGACGCCCGCCTGGCTGCCATGGTGGGTGAGTACCTGGAACAGAACAGCTTTACGGTCAGCAAGGCACCGGACGGTCTTTCCGGCTTGGCGCGTCTCAGCCAAACCAACGACAACCATCCACCGGACTTGGTGATTCTGGATCTGATGCTGCCCGACATCGACGGGCTGGAAGTGTGCCGCCGCATCCGCGCGCTCGGCACGGGCCTGGCGAACATTCCGATCCTGATGCTCACCGCCAAGGGTGACCCGATGGACCGCATCATCGGCCTCGAAATGGGCGCTGATGATTACCTGCCCAAGCCGTTCGAGCCACGCGAGTTGCTGGCCCGCGTACGCGCCATCCTGCGTCGCAAGTCCGAGGCCCCGTCGTCGGCCGCCCACAATATCCTGCGCTTTGGCTCCCTTGCGATTGACCGCGACGCGCGCACCGTCATGGTTGGCCAGACCGCCTGCGACCTCACTTCGTACCAGTTTGACCTCTTGGTAGCGCTCGCCGAGCGTGCCGGTCGGGTGCTGACCCGCGACCAGATCATGGAAGCGGTGCGTGGCCGGGAACTCGAAGCCTTTGATCGCTCGATTGACGTACACATGGGCCGCATCCGTGCCGCCATCGAGGCCGATCCCAAAGATCCCAAGCGCATCTTGACCGTGCGCGGTGTGGGCTACGTATTTGCGCGGCAACAGGAATGAGCGTGTTTTTCCAGAGGCTCTATGTCCGCATCTGGCTGGCCGTGGTGCTGGCCGTAGCGGTATTGACGCTTCTGGTCGGCTGGGCCTGGCGCATGACGGCCGAGCCTCCCCTGCGCAATGTCGTGGTGCGCAATGAAGCGGGCGACGTCATTGGCAGCGGTCAAGCGCACCTGAGCCGCCCGGCCGAAGGGGCTCCGATGTTTGGCGAGCGCCGCCACCCGCATGCGCCACCGCACCCGGGCGCCAAACCGCCACCCCCTCCCGACAACGAGACGCAACCGGCACACGACGAAACCCACGAATTGGCACCACGCGGTCGCTACGGCTACGGCCCCGAGTTCACCGTGCAGATGAACGACGGGCACACCGTGCACCTGCACTTGCCGCGCCCCCCGGCCGCCACCTGGCGCGCGCCGCTTGGGTTTTTCTGGACGCTGGGGTTGGTGGCCGTGGCCGTGGCGCTGGCCATTTACCCGATCGTGCGGCGGCTGACGCGCCGCCTCGAAGCACTGCAACGCAACGTGGAACGCTGGGGCGATGGCGACCTGAGCGTGCGCATGAGCACCGGCGGACAGGACGAAGTGGGCTTTCTGGCCGAACGCTTCAATACCGCCGCCGAGCAGATTGAAACCCTGGTGAAAACGCGGGAAGCGCTGTTGACCTCGCAAAAGTCGCTGCTGGCCAATGCCTCGCATGAGCTGCGCTCGCCGCTGACCCGTATTCGCATGGGCCTGGAGCTGATGGGCAACACCACCAGCCCCGCCGCCAAACAGGAAATCTCGCGCAACATTGCCGAGCTGGACCAGTTGATTGACGAGATTTTGCTGGCCAGCCGGCTGGATGCCAAGGAGGCCGATCTGGGCACTGTAGAGCCGGTCGAATTGGTGGGGTTGGCCGCCGAAGAGTGCGCCCGCACCGGTGCCACGCTCGATGTCGAGGTATCCGAAGTGGCGGTGCCTGGCGTAGCCAAGTTGCTGCGGCGCGTGGTGCGCAACCTGCTGGAAAACGCACGGCGCTACGCCGATGGCGAAGCTACCCTGAGCATTCGCACCGATGGCCCCTGGGCCGTGCTGCAGGTCAGCGACCGGGGGCCGGGCATTCCGGCCGAGTTGGCTGATCGCATTTTTGAGCCGTTCTACCGCCTGCCCGGTGCGTCGGAGCGGGAAGGCGGCGTGGGCTTGGGGCTTGCGCTGGTCAAGTCGATTGCCGAGCGGCATGGCGGCACGGTAACGGTCAGCAACCGGCCCGATGGCGGCGCCTGCTTCGAGGTCCGCCTGCCGCTCAGCACCTGAGGCCTGACCGCTGGCGCTTAGCGACTGGCCTTGACCAGCGTAACAATCGCCCACAACTCCATCGTGGCCACAATGCCGATCATCACGTTGTTCATCACCGTGCCGCCGGTGACCAGGCCCACCACGATGTCCCCGGTTTCAATGAACAGGCGCGACACCAGCGTGATCAACAGCCACTGCGGCCGGTTGAACAGCACCGAGATCAACAGAGCCGCCACGCTGCCCAGCACGCGCACGCCGGTGCTGGCAAAGCCCAGAGTGGACGAGTAGTCGCTAATTTGGGCACCGGGAAACACCAGGCCCGGGTTGAAGGTGTAGACGTAAGCAAAGAACAGTCCGGTTGCAATCAACACCCAGGTGAACACCTTGACGGATGGGGGGATGGTTTCGCTGGCGGGGGAATAGGCATGGCTTTGCATGGCGCGGTCCTTTTATCGTTGTTGTTATGCAGGAACTGGCGTGAAAGGGAGACTCCCTTTCTGGCAACGACTATACGCGCTAAGCCACAGCGGGCTAGGGCGGGCTTAGCCGACCTTGAGAAAGACGTCGCGGTCGGGGGCGAAGTTTTCGTGCAGCGGCAACAAGGCACCGCCGAGTGCGCGGGCGTCGGAGCCAATGCTGCCGGCCACCAGCGTGGCGGGATACAGGCCTTCCCAGTCGTAGGTGGCCAATGCTGCTTCGGTGTGGTCGATCAGGCGGGTCTGCATGGCGCGGGTGAACGAGCCATCGATCACCACGGCATCAATATCCAGAAACGCCGTGCCGCTCACCACGCACTGGGCCAGCGCCAGTGCCGCACTCGCAATCCAGGCACTGGTGTGCACCTCGAACGGAGCCTCCATGGCGCGCTCGTCGTAGGCGGCGGTGGGGTCGAGGCCGTGTTCCTTGAAGAGCTGTTCCAGTTCCCAGAGTGAAGCATGGGCAATCAACTGCTCAGGCATGCCCCGGCCGCTTGCCACCTGCAGCGGCAGCGAAGCCACGGCGCCGGCATTGCCGTGCACACCGTTGTGCAAATGCGAGTTGATCACCAGACCGCCGCCGACAAAGGTGTCAACGAACAGGTACAAAAAGCTTTTCAGGTCGCGCCCACGGCCGGCCACCAGCTCGGCCACGCAGGCAGCCGAAGTGTCCTTGGCAAAACTCACTGGCGCGTCGGTAAATGCCTGCACCTGCGCGCTCAGGTCAATATGGTTCCACTCATCGGACACGCTCGGGGGCAGGCCTAGCATCTTGTGCCAGCCCCCCAGATTAAAGGGCGCCGCCAACCCCACGCCCACCAGCCGCAGGGCCAGCGCACCCAGCCCGTCCTGAATGGCGGCCATGTGCTGCTTGATGGCTGGCAGCAGAGTTTGTGCCTCGGGGAACGCGTAGGGCATGGACTCGCGGCGGCGCACCGTGCCGGTGAAATCCACCAGCAGCAAGTCGGCGCTGCGGCGGCCGATCTTGATCCCGATGGAGAAGGCACCGTCCGGGTTCAGCGCCATGGGAATGGAAGGCTGGCCAATGCGGCCGCGCACCGGGTCGTGCCGGATCAGCAGGCCGTCTTCTTCCAGACGGGCGGTGATCAAACCGATGGTTTGTGCGGTCAGGCCGGTGAGGCGGGCCAACTCTGCCTTGGGCAGGCTGCCGTTGAGGCGAATGGCCTGCAAGACCACCCGCTCATTGAATTGGCGCATGCCAACATGGTTGGACCCCCGGGGCCGCAGCACCGGAGGCGCATCCGAACGCACCACCCCTGCCAGCAGGTTCAGGCTATCCGGAATGTCAACAAGGCTCATGGGCGCAGATTGTCTCCGATGACGCCTTTGCGAAGCAAGAAGTTGCCAAACGGTTGCAGTTCGCCGGTGAGCACAATCGCAAACGCGTTCTTTGTGCGTTCGTAAAACGCGTAGCGCTCGATGGCTTCGGCCTTTTGTCCCGCCAGGAACGTGGGCTCCAGCTTGGCCAGCACCTCGCGCTGCAGCTCCGAACGGTAGTCGGCCGGTTGGTGGCTGACCTGCATGTAGCCCACCGGGTGCACCTCGTCGGCCACCAAAGGCAGCAACGAAGTCACGGCCGCTACGGCGCGTGCCATGCCAATGCCGGGCAGTCGGATGATGGGCTTGCCGTTGGCATAGCGCACCGCCGTGAAGTTGGCATCGGCCAGAACGATCGCATCGTCATGGCCCATTTCCATCAGCACTTTGAGCAGGTCCGGAGTGAGTACCGGGTCAATTCCCTTGAGCATGGCGAATCCTAATGCGCCAGCGCTTCTTCAGGCAAGTCGGAGACCGACTTGGCGCCCGTCATCACGGCGACGGTGTCGCTCATGCTGATCTTCTTGGGGTTGACCACGGCCGCACGCTTGCCCAGGCGGGCAATGTGGATGCGGTCGGCGACCTCAAAGACGTGCGGCATGTTGTGCGAAATCAGCACCACCGGCAGGCCCTTGTCGCGCACGCGGCGGATCAATTCCAGCACCATGTTGCCTTCCTTCACGCCCAACGCAGCGGTCGGCTCGTCCATGATGACCACGTGTTGGGCAAAGGCTGCGGCGCGGGCCACGGCCACGCACTGGCGTTGGCCGCCGGACAGCGTTTCCACCGCCTGAATCATGGAGCGGATGCCGACCTTGAGGTCGTTCATGCGGGAAATGCTTTCTTCCAGCATCTTCTTCTTGTCGATGAAACCCAGGCTGCCGAGCAGACCGGGACGGCGGATTTCGCGTCCCAGGAACAGGTTTTCGGCAATCGTCATGGCGGGAGCCACGGCCAGGTCCTGGTACACGGTCTCAATGCCGGACAAACGGGCCTCAATCGGGCTCTTGAAGTGAATCACTTTGCCGTCGAGCTGAATTTCACCCTCGTCCGGGATGGTGGCTCCGGACAGGCACTTGATCAGACTCGACTTGCCGGCACCGTTGTCGCCAATGACGGCCAGAATTTCACCGGCACGCAGCTCGAAGTCGGCGCCATCCAGGGCGGTGACCTGCCCGTAGCGTTTGACCAGGCCTTTGGCCTGCATCACGAGGGGGGTGTTGGAATTGGGGGCGCTCATTAACGTGCTCCTTTGCGGGACATTTGGTCGGTGGCAACCGCCAGGATCACCAAAATACCGGTGACCAGAATTTGGTACACCGAGGACACACCCATCAGCGTGAGGCCGTTGCGGAACACGCCCACAATCAAAGCGCCCACCAGCGTGCCCAGAATGATGCCGCGACCGCCAAACAGGCTGGTTCCACCCAGCACTACGGCCGTGATGGCGTCCAGGTTCTCGGTTTGCCCACCGTTGGGGTCACCGGCTCCGGTGCGCGCTACCGTCAGCGTGGCGGCAATGCCGTAAAACACGCCGGCCAGCACATACACGCCCAGCAACACTTTTTCGGTGGAAATACCGGCCAGGCGACTGGCTTCGGGGCTGTTGCCTACAGCGTAAACGTGGCGGCCTTGCGCGGTGTCGCGCAGCCAGACCCACACGGCCACATACAACACCAGCATCAGCACCACACCGTAAGCCACGCGGGAGCCACCCAGCGCGAAGGTTTCGCCCAGGAAGTTCATGCCGTCGGGAATGTTGGTGACCGTCTGGGCGCGGGAATACAACTGCGTGATCGCAAAGGCAATGTTCAGCGTGCCCAGGGTCACGATGAAGGGAGGCAGTTTGACGCGGGTCACCAGCAGGCCGTTGATCAGGCCGAACAGCGTGGTGGCGGCGATACCGCAGAGGATGGCCACTGGGGCACTCAGGCCATAGTCGGCAGCGAACTTGGTCATGACGATGGAGCCCAGCGCCATCACCATGCCGCACGACAGGTCGATACCTGCCGTCAAAATAATCAGGGTTTGGCCGATCGCGATGGTGCCCACCACCATGACCTGCTGCAGGATCAGCGAGAAGTTCTTCAGCGTCAGAAAGTTCTCGTGCTGAAAGGTAAAGAAGCCGCAGGCCAGCAACAGGGCAATGGCCGGGCCCAAGGTTCCCATCGGGGGGAGTTTGGCTTTAAGCGTAGTCATGGGATGAGCTTTGATGAATCTCCGGCATCCGCCAGCTTGTGTCGACCGTGGATGCACTAGGAAGGGAACGAAAGCCCCATTGTGTGGGGCTTTCGAAGAGGGTTGCCTGCGCTTTACAGGCGTGGTTTCAGGTGCTGGTCATGCCTGCGGCATGACCGACCTGACTGGCTGATTAATCGCCCCAGCACTGGCCGCGAGCGGTCTTGGTGTCGATGCTCTTGATACCAGCCACGGCCTTGCCAACCACCAGGTCCACACCGGTGTCGGTGTAGCCGGATTGACGCTTGCCGTCCTTGGCGTATTGCACGCCGGCAGCCACACCCATGGAAGCCATCTTCAGGGGGTATTGCATGCTGGTTGCAGCAATCACGCCCTTCTCAACGTTGCCCACGCCGTTGGAGCACATGCCGTCAACGCCCAGGATCACAACGTCTTTGTCCTTGCCAGCGGCCTTCAAAGCCTTGTAAGCACCAGCGGCTGCGGGTTCATTGATGGCGTACACCACGTTGATGTTGCCGTTCTTTTGCAGGCAGTTTTCCATGCCGGTCTGGCCCTTGGCGGCGTCGCCGAAGCTGTCAGCCATGCAAACCACTTCTGCGGGCTGAGCCAGCTCGTTGCTCTTGGCATCCAGGGTCTTCAGGCCGTAACCAGCCAGGAAACCGTTGTGGCGCTGAGCACCCACGGGGTGGCCAGGGAACAGGTCCATGGTGGCGATGACGGGCTTCTTGCCGCCCAGCACAGCCTTGGCGTAAGCGCCGATCAGTTCACCGGCCTTGTAGTTGTTGGTAGCGAACAGGGCGTCCGCTTCGGGCACGGGGCTGTCCAGGGCGATCACTTGCACGCCTTGTGCCTTGATCTTCTTGATGGTCGGGACGATGGCGTCGCCAGAGGAAGTGATCAGGATGGTCTTGGCGCCAGCGGCAACCATGTTTTCCATCGCGCTGATTTGGCCAGCGGTGTCACCGTCTTGCTTGCCGGCTGCGCTCAGCAGCTTGGCGCCCAGCTTCTTGGCTTCGGCTTCAGCGCCTTCCTTCATCTTCACGAAGAAGGGGTTGCTTTCGGTCTTGGTGATCAGGCCGATGATGGGTTCAGCAGCAAAAGCGGAAGTAGCGGCGGAAGCTGCAAAGGCGATGGCGGTCAGTGCCAGGGTGGTGGATTTTTTCAAGCTCGTTCTCCTCGGAAGGTGGTCTAGGGGACTTCGGTTAACAGGGATGGAGGTCCCTGGGTTAGTACGCTTTACGTCGTAGCGTGGCTGAACTATATTCCGATCCGACTAACTAAATCAAGTTACTTTAGTAATGGAAAACCCCTATATGGTGCAAAAAAATTCGGAAATTCGGGTGGCAACGGCGGGCGAAGCCCTGATTGACATGATTCGTGGGGCCGACGGACGGTTTGAGCCCTGCATTGGCGGCGCGGTCTACAACCTGAGCCGCGCCCTGGCGCGCCAGAGTGTCGAAACGCTCTACCTCAACCCGCTCTCGCGCGACCGTTTCGGTCGGCAACTGGCCGCTGGGCTCGAGGCCGATGGCGTGCATCTGGCCGACCCGGAGCCGGTGGTCCAGGTAACCTCGCTGGCGGTGGTCAACGTGAACGAAGCCGGCCACCCGGACTACGCGTTTTACCGGGAGGGCGTGGCCGACCGAGCCACCGACGCGGCCCGTCTCACCCGCGCCTGCCAGAACGCGCCGGCGCTGCAACTGGTGTGCACCGGCGCGCTGGCTCTCTCACCCGACGATGCCAGCACCTACCTGCCCTGGCTGGCGGCCCAGCGCGAAGCCGGCAAGCTGATCGTGGTGGACGCCAACCTGCGGCCCTCGGTCATGCCCGACCTCCCGCGCTACCGCGCGCATGTGCTGCACACGTTGCAATACGCCGACGTCATCAAGGTCAGCGACGAAGATCTGGACAACCTGGCCGTGCCCGGCGCCACGGTCGTGGAGCGCGCACAGCACCTGCTGGAGCACAGCAGCGCGAACTGCGTGGCACTCACGCTGGGTGGCGAAGGCGCCCGCTTGCTGACCCGCGACGGCCAGCAATTTGCTGCACGCGAAAGCGTGCCGCTCGCGGTGGTGGACACCGTGGGTGCGGGCGACTGTTTTCTGGCCGGGCTGGTGACGTCGATGCTGGAGGCTGGCGTGGGCGCGGGCTGGGGCAGTGACGCGGTGGACACGTCCGTAGCGCAAGCCCTGCTGCAAAACGCGGTGGCCAGCGCCAGCCTGTGCGTGCAGCAACGCGGCTGCACACCACCCAGCCGCGAAGAAGTACGGGCCCATGTGGCCTCCGGCCGCGTTGTGTTTGAGGCAGACTTGGCAATCCTTCACACCAAGGCACCCGCATGACGTCCCACCCTCTCCCCGCCGCTGCGCTGGAACGCGCCCGCCAATTGCTGGCCAGAGGTCAGCGCACCGTGCTCGGAATTGCGGCAGCACCCGGCGCGGGCAAGTCCACGCTGGCGGAAGGCCTGCAGCAGGCGCTCGGCGTAGTGGCGCAAGTGGTGCCCATGGACGGCTACCACCTGGCCAATTCCGAGTTGCAGCGGCTCGGTCGGGCCGGGCGCAAGGGCGCGCCCGATACGTTTGACGCCGCAGGCTATGTCAACCTGCTGCGCCGCATCCGTGACCAGCAACCGGGCGAAACCATTTATGCCCCGGAGTTCCGGCGCGACCTCGAAGAAGGCATTGCCGGAGCGATTGCGATTGAAGCCTCCACGCCGCTGATCATCACCGAGGGCAACTACCTGCTGATGGAGGACGGGGCCTGGGGCGCCGTGCGCAGCGTGTTGCATGAGGCCTGGTACCTCGATATCGACACAGCGTTGCGCCAGCAGCGCCTTCTGGAGCGGCACATGCGTTTTGGCCGTACCCGGGAGGCCGCCTTGCACTGGATAGCGGTCACCGACGAACCGAATGCACAACGCATTGAACGCACCCGCCACCGGGCCGATTGGATCGTTTCTGACCGCTAAATCCGCCGAATTTGATGGCTCCAATCACTTTTGCGGATTTGATTTGATCGCTTATGTGCAAATTCACCCGGATGGGGGATACCCAAGCTGGCCGTCAAAACGTACAGTTCATCCAACTGCTGTCACAGTTCAATAAGACGAAGATGCACCCGCCAAGTGGCGCACTTCCTAAAGATCCAACGACGTCCCTCTGGGGACTTTTTAAAGCCACCTTCGGGTGGCTTTTTTTTTGCCCCTTCATGTTCCGTGCCTTGCTTTGCCTGCAGCGCTGTGATTCGCGGAGTAGACTCGCCGAAATTCATTCCTTGCAAGGGGCCAGCACACATGAAGCAACTCAAGATCTCAAGCCGTCTGTTCCTGATCGTTGGTTTGTCGGCCCTGGTGATGGCCATTTTGGCGGTGATCAATTGGCAAGTGCTCAGCAAGCTGGCGGACCTGCAGGATCAGGGCATCACCAAAGCCCAGTTTGCTTCCCGGTTGCGGCATGACTCCGCACTAGGCGCGCAGGCCTACCGGGTGATTGCCGACACCTACATCAACCGCAATTTTGATGATGTGGGTAAGAAATGGATAGAAATCAACAAGGAATTTGATGAATCCTTCGCGGTGGTAGCAGCACAGGCCGACACGGAAGACAAGAAAGCCAAACTGGCCGATGCCAAAGCCGCGGTGCAGCAAATCCGCAGCCTCTACGAAGGCAAATTCATGGAGCTCACTCGCAAGAACGCCCCTCAGGGCGAAATGGGGGAGACCGACGATGCCGTGGACAAGCAGATTGACCGGTTTGATGAGGCTTACATGGCCATATACGACTTAGTGGAAAAAGATGCCGAGGCCCTCGACGCCCTGTTTGACCAGCAATCCAAAAGTGCGCGCTTGTGGGTGCTCGGCTCCATTGCGTTGGGCGCCATTGCCCTGATGGTGTTGACCCAGGTGGTCTCGCGCAGCATTACCAACCAGCTCGGCATGGAGCTGGCCGAGGCCACCGTTCTGGCCCACAAAATAGCCAGTGGCGACCTGACCCACAGTTTCGAGAGTGAGTCCTCTCACCAGGACAGCTTGGCCAAGGCGTTTGACCACATGCTGGCCACGCTGAAGTCCATCGTCATCAATGTGCGCCAAGGCTCGGATACCGTGGCCACCTCCAGCGCCGAAATTGCCCAGGGCAACCACGACCTGTCCAACCGAACCGAGCAACAGGCCAGCGCGCTGGAACAAACGGCCGCGTCCATGGAAGAGCTGGGCTCACAAGTGGCGCAGAACGCAGACCGCGCCCGCGAAGCCAACTCACTGGCCATGCATGCCTCGCAAACCGCGATCAGTGGCGGTGAGGTGGTGGGTCAGGTGGTGGACACCATGAAGGGCATTAACGACTCTTCCCGCAAGATCGGCGACATCATCAGCGTGATTGACGGCATTGCCTTCCAGACCAACATCCTGGCGCTGAACGCCGCCGTCGAGGCGGCTCGCGCCGGTGAGCAGGGCCGTGGCTTTGCGGTGGTGGCCTCTGAAGTGCGCAGCCTGGCCGGCCGGAGCGCCGAGGCAGCCAAGGAAATCAAAGCTCTGATCAATGCCAGCGTGGAACGCGTCGAGCAAGGCACAGCGCTGGTCGACAAGGCCGGCGCCACCATGTCGGAAATTGTGGAGAGCATCCGCCGCGTGACCCAGACCATGGGCGAGATCAGCGCAGCCAGTGGCGAGCAGTCGCTGGGCGTGTCGCAGGTGGGCGAGGCGGTTTCGCACATGGACCAGACCACGCAGCAAAATGCCGCCTTGGTCGAACAGATGGCCGCCGCGGCCAGCAGCCTGAAGTCGCAGGCCGACGATCTGGTCGCCGTGGTGGCCACCTTCAAACTCAGTGAGGGCGATCATTTCCAGCGCACTGCGGTGCGCGCCAGCCACAGCCCTGCCTTGCCCCCGGGTCAGGAACGCCGGGCTTTGACCTGATAAACGGCGCTTCAAGCGCCCAACAAAAAGGGCCGGCAGGAAAAACCTGCCGGCCCTTTTTAATTGACTTTGACTTGCTTACCGGTCGTGTTTAGCGGCCGGTCGCGATGGCCTGGGTTGGCATCAAAAGTCCCAAAACCCGTTCGGGCGCAACATCGGCCAGGCAACGCGTGTGCCCGAGCGGGCATTCCCGCTGGAAGCAGGGCGCGCAGTCCAGCGGTGGCTGGTACGCCAGGTCTTGTTTGAGCCAGATGACTTGCGCCTGGTCGCTCAAGGGCGGTGTGTGCAACGGGCTGCTGGAGCCAAAAATGGCAACCTGCGGCACACCGAAGGCCGCCGCCACATGCATCAGGCCCGAATCGTTGCTGACCATGGCCTTGGCCGACGCAATCAGTGCCAGTGCCTGGTCCAGGCTGGTCTTGCCGGCTAAGTTGACGCAGGCTCCCAGGCGCTGCACCTGCGCCAGCGCGGTAATTTCAGCGCACAGCGCGGCCTCTTTGGATGAGCCCAGCAGCAGCACCGGCAACGCGAGTTGTGCGGCCAGGCTGGCAAAGTGTTCGGCCGGCCAGCGTTTGGCCGCGCCGTATTCTGCGCCCGGCGCCATCACGTAAAAGCCCTGGGCAGTCTGATTCAGGGACTGCAGAGCTGAGGTGCAAGCGGCGGCATCCAGGTGCAGCACCGGACGGTCGGCCGCCGTATCGGTGTCGCCGCTCAGTGCCGAATAGAAGGCCACCATCGGCGGGCGCTCGCCCTTGGCCGGGTTGGGAAGGCGCCGGTTCAGCAGCAAGTAACGCGACTCACCCAGGTAACCAACACGGGTCCGGATGCCGGCCCACCAGGGAATCAATGCACTTTTGAGGGAGTTGGGGCCGACATAGGCCACATCGAACCGGCCGCGCAAGGACGCCGCCATGGCGCGTCGCGCTTTCCACTGCAAGCCGCCATGGGCGAAGGGAAATTCAATAACCTCGGCCACCTGCGGCATGGCCCGGTACACCGGAGCCACCCACGGCAGCGCCCCCACCGCAATGCGCTCGCCCCGCGCATGCAAGCGGCGCAGTAGCGGCTCGGTCATCACCGCGTCCCCAATCCATTGGGGTGCAATCAGCAACGACCGCGTCATGCGAAACAACCCGCCGCCGGGCCGCCCCAAGGCGGGTTAGCCCCCTCGGGGGGCAGAGAGCCACACACAGTGGGCGAACGTGGGGGTAAATTAATGCCCGGCTTCGAAATGCTCACCCGCCTTCAGCGCGTAGACGTTGCCGCAGTACGGGCACTTGGCTTCGCCGCTGCGGCCTACGTCCAGGTACACCTTGGGGTGGGTGTTCCAGGTCTGCATTTCTGCAGCAGGGTTGGGGCAAAACACGCCGCCCTGGTGGTTGAGGTCTTTGGCGGCCAACTCGAAGCGGGACACGGGTTTGCTGATGGTCATGGTGATTTCCTGTGAATGTTGTTCTTTAAACCGCGGTCAGCCAGTGGGCGTATTTCGGGTTGCGTCCGTTGACGATGTCGAAGAAGGCGCTCTGGACTTTTTCGGTAATCGGGCCGCGCGAGCCGATGCCGATTTCCACGCGGTCCACTTCGCGGATCGGGGTCACTTCGGCGGCGGTGCCGGTGAAGAAAATTTCATCGGCAATGTACAACTCGTCGCGGGTAATGCGCTTTTGCACCAGTTCCACACCGAGGTCCTTGCAGATGTGCAACACGGTGTTGCGGGTGATGCCGTTCAGGGCACCGGCGGACAGGTCGGGGGTGTAGATCACGCCGTCCTTGATGACAAAGATGTTTTCGCCGGCACCTTCGGACACAAAGCCGCTGGCGTCGAGCAGGATGGCTTCGTCGTAGCCATCGTCGGTAGCTTCGCGGTTGGCCAGAATCGAGTTGGTGTAGTTGCTGACCGCCTTGGCCTGCGTCATGGTGATGTTGACGTGGTGGCGGGTGTAGCTGGAAATCTTGGTGCGGATGCCGCGCTTCATGCCCTCTTCGCCCAGGTACGCACCCCAGGGCCAAGCCGCCACCATCAGGTGGATGTCGTTGCCCTTGGTGGACACGCCCAGCTTGCGGTCACCGACCCAGGTCAGGGGGCGCAGGTAGCCGGACTCCAGCTTGTTTTCGCGGATCACGTCGATCTGCGCCTGATTCACCTGCTCTTTGGTGAAGGGGATGGTCATGCGCAAGATCTTGGCGCTGTTGAACAGGCGGTTGGTGTGCTCTTCGAGGCGGAAGATGGAGGTCACGCCGTTGTCGCCCTTGTAGGCGCGCACGCCTTCAAACGCGCCGCAACCGTAGTGCAGCGTGTGGGTCAGCACATGGATCTTGGCGTCACGCCATTCCACCATCTGGCCGTCCATCCAGATTTTTCCATCGCGGTCTGACATGGAGGGAGGAAGTGCGCTCATCGGTTGTCCTTCGTTTTGGGTTTTTGCAAATTCGGCGTAATTCCCGATTTTACGGGGCGCCAAGGGCCGCCGGAAGCGGTCGCCGAACGGCTCAGATACCCGACGGCGCCACCGGCCAGCGCACCGTCACCGACAGCCCGCCCAATTCTGCCGAGCGCCCGATCTGCGCCTGCGCGCCATACACATCCAGCAGGCGCCGCACAATCGACCAGCCCAAGCCGCTGCCGGGCTGCTCGTTGCCCAGCACCCTGAAGAAACGTTCACCCAGATGGGCAATGGATTCATCGCTCATGCCAGGGCCGCTGTCCTGCACCTCCAGCACCACCACGCCCGGCTCGGCCTGCACGGTCAGCGCCACGCGCGCACCGTCCGGGCTGTAACGCAGGGCGTTGTCGGTCAGGTTGCGCACCAGCACACCCAGCAGCACTTCGTTGGCCGCCACAGCACAGGGCACTTCCGCCTGCACCACCAGCTCCTGCCCCCGCGCCAGCGCCACATGCGCCAGTTCCCCGGCCACGCGCCGTGTCACGGCACAGAGGTCTACCGGCGCCGCCACCTGGGTTGCCGGATTGGCCTCCAGCCTGGCCAACGTGAGCAATTGGTCCACCAGCCGGCTGGCGCGGTCACAGCCGGCCAGCGTGGTTTGCAAGGCATGCACGCGTTCTTCCACATCGTCCCCCGCACCCAGCGCCACTTGGGCCTGCATGCGGATAGCGGCAATCGGGGTGCGCAGTTCGTGCGCGGCATCGGCGGTAAACCGGCGCTCGCTTTGCACCATGCGGTTGATGCGCTCCAGCAGCCCGTTAAGGGTCTGTACCAGCGGCGCCAATTCGCGCGGCATGCCCTTCAGCGAGACGGGCTCTGCCGCCTGGGGAGTCCGTTGTGCCAGCGTGCCGCGCAAGGCCCGCAGCGGCTCCAGCCCCTTGCGCACCGACCACCAAAGTGCCAGGCCAAACAGCGGCAACGCCACCAACAAAGGACCCAACAAGCTGCGCACCAGTGCCCACAGAATGGCTTGGCGCGACTCCACCTTTTCACCGACCAGCACCGTGACTTCGGGCTCCCGCTCGCGCGTAATCACCACCCGCCAGAGCTCTCCATCGTCGCGGAGCACGGTATAAAAACCGTCCGGCTGCGTCACCATGGGCTCCACACCGACGTTGGCCGAGCGCGTGCTGAGGATCCCCTCCACGTACACCTGGAACGCCACCTGGGGTGCAAATTTTTGCAACACCGGCGTGTCGAACACATCGTCGTAATCGCCCTGGGCATGCACCATCAGCAAGGCCGCCGCCTGTGCCAGGTGGCCGTCGAGCAACTCGTCAATTTCGTATTGCGCATCGCGCAAGGCAAACGCTCCCGCCGCCACCCAGATGGCCGTGGCAAAACCCAGCGCCAGCAACAGCAACCGGGTTTGCAGCGAGAGCGGCTGCGCCGGCTTCACGCTTCGGGCACCTCGCGCTGCACGACATAACCCACACCGCGCACGGTCTGGATTACCTCGGAACCGAGCTTCTTGCGCAGGTGGTGGATGTGGACCTCAATGGTGTTGCTCTCCACCTCATGGCCCCAGCTATACATCTGCTGCTCAAGCTGTTCGCGCGACAGCACGCGACCCATGTGGCGCATCAGCGCGTGCAACAAATCAAACTCGCGCGTGGAAAGCGGCACGCGCTCGCCCCGGCACCAGACGCTGCGCGAGGCGGAGTCGAGTTCCACGGCACCATGGCGAAGCGTTTCCTGCGAATGGCCGAGTGAACGGCGCACCAACGAGCGCAGGCGGGCCGCCAGCTCAATCAGATCCACCGGCTTGATGACGTAGTCGTCCGCCCCGGTATCCAAACCCACTACCCGGTCGGGAATGGCGTCGCGTGCGGTCAGCACCAGAATCGGCGTAATGATCTTGCGGGCGCGCAGGTCTTTGAGTACATCCAGGCCGTCCTTGAGTGGAAGGCCCAGGTCCAGCACCCCGGCGGCGTACACGCCGCTGGCCAGTTCGCGTTCGGCAGCCATGCCGTCGCGTACCCAGTCCACCTGAAAACCAGCCTGGCGCAGGCCGGCCCGCAGACCGTCTCCGAGCATGGCGTCGTCTTCTGCTAGCAGTATGCGCATCGCGGCGTTCCTCTTAGTTGCTGACCTTGTTCTGGTCGGATTGTGCAGCTTGCGAAGTTTGGGTTTCGCCGGAATCGGGCACCGGCGCGCTTTGCCACTGCAGCCACCAGAAACCCAGCACGGCAATGACCAACACCACCGCGACAACGGCCCAGGTGCGGCGAATGCCCTGGTCGACGGCACCGACCTTGTAGCCCGTCACCATGGCACGCACCAAATTTTCCTTGTGCTGCACACTAGCGCTCACCACGCCCAGCAGGTGGCCGCCAATCACCAGCAGCATGCCGTTGGCCAGCACCTCATGCACCTCAGCCAACCAGTCGGGGCCCAGTTCGTTGTACGTGGCATAGCCGGTGCCTGCGATGCCAAGCCCCATCAACATCAACAGCACGATGGCTACCGCGCCGGCGGGGTTGTGGCCCAAATGGTGCTCAGGCTGGCCGGAGCGCAACGACTTCAGGTAGCGCAGCACGGCACCCGGGCCGCGCACAAAACTGCTGAAGCGGGCGTAGCGGGTGCCCACCACACCCCACACCAGGCGAAACGCCAGCAAGCCCCCCAGCGTGTAGCCCAGGGTCACATGCACCAGTCGCCAGTATTCGCTTTCCGACGTGATGTAAGCGCCGGCAAAACTGAACACCAGCAACCAGTGAAACACCCGCACCGGGGCGTCCCAGATGCGGATTTTTTGCGGACTTGGTTCGGGCGTGCTCATTTGGGGATGCGCACCGCGTGCTCGTTGAAATCACCTTTGGCTGCATTGGCATGGCAGGCCGAGCAGTTGGCCGCACTACCGATGGAGGCACGCTTGAAGGTGCTAGCCGACACTTCGTCGTGCTTGCGCACAAACCAGTTGGATTTGCTGATGCGATCCTGCGGCGGCTCTTCGCTGACGCGGCGTCCGGTGCCGGCATGGTCCTTCAGCCAGGCAGTGATTTCACGGGTGGTGGCGTCATCCAGCGAAGCATCGGTTCCATAGTGTTTGGCCAGATTACCCATGATGCGTTGCCAGGATGCCGCCGGCAGCAGGCCCGGCGGGTAGGCGACGTGGCAGGAAGAGCATTCCTGCTGGTGTTTGGCGTTGGGTGCCACGGAGAGGTTGCTGTCGGCATGGGCCGCGCCCGTCAGCGCCAGGCCCAGCAGGCCGGCTCCAACGATTGTGCGAAATGATGGGTGCATATTGAGCTTCAAAAATGGATCAGGGCTTGAGCGAAATCAGCCAGGTAAGCACATCGGCTTTTTCTGCCGGTGTGCACTCGCGGCCGACCACGTCATTGCAATTGCGGCGGAACCATTTCTCGGTCTTGGCCGCATCGGTAAAGCGCTGCGCATTGGCCGCTGGTGCCAAGGGGCTGATCACCTTGCCGGTGGTGGCGTGTTTGCCATCCACCGTGGGCTTGGCGGTATGGCAGGTGGAGCAGCTCCAGTCCTTGCCATGTTTGGTGGTGAAAAACTCTTGTCCGCGTGCGGCCTGGGCGGGTTGACCGCTTGCGGCCACATAGCCGGCGGCCTGCGCGGCCGGAGTGGTTTGGGCTTGCGCGTTAGCGCAAAAAACCGACAGCGCCAACGAGGCTGCCAGGGTGAAAAACTTCAATTTAGTCATAGGACCTCCATGGCTGCAAATCGTAGCCACGGGACATTAATGACCGCTTAAGGGCCGTCGCGCTGATCGGTGCCGCGCGGCTTGTCGCTGTGCGAAACCTCCATCGGGTCGGCCACATAAGCGGGACCCTTCATCAGCATGACCACGATGCAGCCGATGGCCACGGTGGCCACCGCCGTCCAATGAAAAATCAGGACACCGACCACCACGTAGTCCATGGTCTGCAACCAGCGCAGGGCGGCGGCATCGTTCTCGTCGGACATCCAGTGCAACACCACACCGGCAGCCAGCGGCAACACCGTGCCCACCAGAAAAATCAGTGGCAGCTTGCGCCACAGCGTCCACTCCATGCCGCTCGCGCTGCGAACCGAGTTGGGGAGTTTGTTGAGCCAGGCCATGGCAGCAATGCTAGTGGTTTTTGAAGCGCCCCGCCTAAGCCAGGGAACGCACCACCTGCATCGCCTCTTCGATGCGCTCGACCGCGTGAATGGTCAGGCCTTCGATCGGTTTTTTGGGCGCATTCGCCTTGGGCACCACGGCCACGCTAAAGCCCAGCTTGGCGGCTTCCTTGAGGCGCTCCTGACCGCGCGGTGCGGGCCGCACTTCGCCCGCCAGCCCCACTTCGCCAAAGGCAATAAAGCCCTTGGGCAAGGGCTTGCCGCGCAGGCTCGACGTGATGGACAACATGACCGCGAGGTCGGCGGCCGGCTCGCTGATGCGCACACCGCCCACCGCATTGACAAACACGTCCTGGTCCATGCAGGCGACTCCGGCGTGGCGGTGCAGCACCGCCAACAACATGGCGAGGCGGTCCTTGTCCAAGCCGACCGACAGACGCCGGGGTGACGGCCCGCCGCTGTCCACCAGCGCCTGAATTTCGACCAACATCGGGCGTGTGCCCTCCAACGTGACCATCACGCAACTGCCGGGCACCGGCTCGGCATGCTGGCTCAGGAAAATGGCGCTGGGGTTGTTGACGCCCTTGAGCCCTTTTTCGGTCATGGCAAACACGCCCATTTCATTCACCGCGCCAAAGCGGTTCTTGATGGCGCGCACCAGGCGAAACTGGCTGTGCGTGTCGCCCTCAAAGTACAGCACCGTATCGACCATGTGCTCCAGCACGCGGGGGCCGGCCAACGCACCGTCCTTGGTGACGTGGCCGACCAGCACGATGGAGGTGCCGCTGGCCTTGGCGGCGCGGGTCAGGTGGGCGGCACATTCACGCACCTGCGCTACCGAGCCCGGCGCGCTGGTGAGCTGTTCGGAATAGACCGTCTGAATCGAGTCGATCACCGCCACCACGGGTTGGTGGGTTTGCAGGGTTGCGAGAATTTTTTCGAGCTGAATCTCTGCCAGCACCTTGACCTGCGAATGGTCCAGCCCCAAGCGGCGTGAGCGCAGCGCCACCTGGGCACCGCTTTCTTCGCCGGTGACGTAGAGGTAGCCCCCACGAGCATTGCCCCCACGTTCGCCCACTGCGTGTGGCTCTCTGCCCCCCGAGGGGGCCCTCGCGCCTTGGGGCGGCCCGGCGGCGCTCAATTCGCCTTTTGCGCTCATCTCTTTTGCGCTAATGCGTTGCATCGAGTCGAGTGCCTGCAACAAAAGCGTGGATTTTCCGATGCCGGGGTCACCGCCAATCAGCACCACGCCGCCTTCCACCATGCCGCCACCCAGCACGCGGTCGAGCTCTTCGTGGCCGGTGGGCATGCGCTCAACATCGCTGGCTTCGATATCGGCCAGCACGGCCACGTCGGCGGTCTTGGCCAGCGAGGCAAAGCGGTTTTTGGTGGGTGCATCGGCGCTGGCGACCGACTCCACCAGCGTGTTCCAGGCGTTGCAGGCGGGGCACTTGCCCAGCCACTTGGGGCTGGTACCGCCGCAGTCGTTGCAGGTGTAGATGGTTTTGTCTTTGGCCATGCCGCATGATACTGGTTAAAACCACAGATCACGCGGTGTCAGGCCAAGGCCGGCGCGGCTTAGGCGCGGGGAATGCGCTCGCGTGCCTTGCGCACACGCTCCTGGTTGATCGACACCTTGATCTTCTCGAAATTGACCGGCATGGTGATGGCGGTGCGTGCCTCGGCGGTGGTTTTGCACTCGTATTTGGCCAGCGGCACGGCATCGCTGCCCACAATGCTGATCACCCACGGCGTGTTGGCGCGGGCACCGCGCTGCACCGCCACGGCAATTTCGCCGTTGGCCAGCTTGACGTAGGTGCCGGGCGGGTAAAAGCCTACCGCCTGCGCCATGGCAGAACCCAAGCCGAGATCGTCCCCGGCAGCGCCAAAGACCATGCGCTTGACCGCCTCCACCGGCGACAGGCCACTGCGCGTCGTGCGCGCTGCCGTCCGTGCCACAAACACGTCCGTCAGATTGAGCAGGCGGCGGTTCAGCAGGTTGTTGGCCTCTGCCTCGGCAGCCAGCGGCGTGTGGTGCCAGCGCACCAGGTCCAGTTGCACCGGATCGTCCACCCCCAATTCGCGCAGCATCTGATCGCCCCGTTGGCCGTGGCTTTCAATCAGGCTGCGTTGCCAGTCGGTAAGGGGCGTCTTCTGGCGCGACATGCTGTCTTGCTCGCGTGCCATGCCGATGTTCATGGTCAGGGCGGCGGCCACCAGCGGTGCGCGCTGCCAAGGCTCCAGCCCCAACTTGATGGCGGTGAGTTCGCACACCACGCCGCACAGCAACGCGTGGGTCGCGCAATAGCCCCGGGTGTTGTCGGTCAGCGCCTGAAACAGCTCAAACAGGCTGCCATCCACGTCTTCCTGAACCAGTTTGACGGCCTTCTCCTGAATGCCCTTGAGGCGCGGCAAGGGCGTTACGGCCAAGCCGCCCTGGTACAGGATGCCACGCAGCACCTCCTGCAAATCGAGCCAACTGCCTCCGTATTGCTTGCCCACCACGTAGTCGGATTCGCGGATTTCGCTTGGCATGGGCGCCCGGGCCACATCGCGCGGGTCCATGCCTTCTTGCAGCATGTTGTGGATATGGCGCAGGTAGGCGTGCTGCCAGGCAAGGCCGTCGCTTTCGCGGGTACCGGCATGGAAGGCATTGAGTTTCTCGCGGTGATCGGCCGAAAGGATGGGGTTGCCCTTGCGCAGCAGCAACTGCCCGGTACTGGAAACCAGATCGACCGGAAGCGGCTTGCCAATTTCCAGCAGATGCACGGGAACGGGGATGTATGTCATTCGACCACCACAGGTACTCGCGCCGCCAGGGCGCACATCAATTCATAAGCCAGGGTACCGGCCCGGGCCGCCACGTCGTCCATTGGAAGCACGCGCCCGTTGTGCGCACGCCCCCACAAAGTTACTGTGCTGCCTTGGCCGGCGTTTGGCAAGGGTGTCAGATCAACACACAGCATGTCCATGCTGACCCGGCCCAGGGTGTGGCCCGGTTGTCCGTCGATGAGCACCGGCGTGCCGGTCGGGCAGATGCGGGGGTAGCCGTCGGCATAGCCGCAGGCCACGGTGCCGACCCGCATGGGCACCTCGGCCCGAAAACTGGAGCCATAGCCCACCGTGTCGCCGGGCTGCAAATGCTGCACACCAATCACCCGCGCCTCCAGCGTCATGGCCGGTTGCAGGCCCCAGGTCTCGGCGGAATTCTCGGGAAAGTCGGGTGCGCTGCCATACACGGCAATGCCCGGACGCACCCAGTCGTTGGCACCCGGCACGCCGCCGTGGCGCAGCGTGGCGGCACTGTTGCTCACGGTGCGCTCACCCGGCAAATCTTGGGTGGCTGCGTCAAAGGCCGCCATCTGCCGGGCCACGCCGGCCGGGCCGTCGGCATCGCTGAAGTGGGTCATGTGCGAAATTTCGTCCACCTGCGGCAGCGCGTTCAGGCGCGTCCAGGCGCTGCGGTACTGCTCGGGCCGGAAGCCCAGCCGGTTCATGCCACTGTTCATCTTGAGAAACACCCGCTGCGGCACATTGGTCTTGTGTGCAGCCAGCATGTCGATCTGCTCGTTGCAGTGCACGGTGTGCCACAGGTCGAGCCGCGAACACAGCTCCAGGTCGCGCTGCTCAAACACCCCTTCGAGCAACAGCACCGGCCCGCGCCAACCCAGATCACGCACCCGCTGTGCCTCGGCCAAGTCGAGCAGGGCAAAGCCATCGGCACCGCGCAAGCCGTTAAACGCCCGCTCGATGCCGTGCCCGTAGGCGTTGGCCTTGACCACCGCCCAAACCCGGGCGTCCGGGGCAAAGTGCCGGGCCCGGTTCAGGTTATGGGCCAGGGCCTGGGTGTGGATGGTGGCTTGTATAGGACGGGGCATGGCTGAACTTAGAGGCTTTCTGCCCCAATTCTGACACTGCCCGCCGTGCTATAACCGCAACTCGTTTGGAGCCCCCGAACGACTGACCCGCGTCGACTTACCGGCGCAGCTTTTCCGGACCCATGAAACGCGGCTTTTTCACCATCATGTCGGCGCAGTTTTTCAGCTCGCTGGCCGACAACGCACTGTTTGTAGCCGCCGTGCAATTGCTTCGCGGCGGCGGCGCCCCGACCTGGCAACAAGCCGCTCTGGTGCCCATGTTTGCGTTGTTTTACGTGATTTTGGCGCCTTTTGTGGGCGCTTTTGCCGATGCACTACCCAAGGGCCGGGTCATGCTGATCAGCAATTCAATCAAGGTTCTGGGCTGCCTGCTGATGCTGTTTGGCACGCACCCGCTGATGGCCTATGCCGTGGTCGGGCTGGGCGCTGCAGCCTATTCGCCGGCCAAATACGGCATCCTGACCGAGCTGTTGCCGGCCTCGCAACTGGTCAAAGCCAATGGCTGGATCGAAGGGCTTACCATCGCCTCCATCATCCTGGGCGTGCTAATCGGCGGGCAACTGGTAGGACCTAACATTTCCGCGTCCCTGCTGTCATTTGACTTCCCGCTGATGGAAACCGGCGTGGACACGCCACCGGAATCGGCCATCTGCATTTTGATTTTTGTCTACCTGCTGGCGGCCTGGTTCAACACCCGCATTCCGTTGACTGACTTCCCCTTGCGCCCCATGCCGTCGCGGCTGCTCACGCTGCTGCCCGATTTCTGGCATTGCAATGTGCGCCTGTGGCGTGACCGGTTAGGCCAGATCTCGCTGGCCACCACCACGCTGTTCTGGGGCGTCAGCGGCAACCTGCGCTACATCGTGCTGGCCTGGGCCGCAGCGGCGCTGGGCTACAGCGTGACGCAAGCCTCGGCGCTGGTCGGCGTGGTCGCGATTGGCACGGCGGTGGGCGCGGTGGCGGCATCGCTGCGCATGCGGCTGGAGCACGCCACCAACGTCATGCCGTTGGGCATTGGCATGGGCATGCTGGTGATCCTGCTCAACTTCATTGACAACGTCTGGGTAGCCGCCCCGTTTCTGGTGCTGCTGGGCGGGCTGGGCGGTTTTCTGGTGGTACCGATGAATGCGCTGCTGCAGCACCGCGGCCACAACCTGATGGGTTCGGGCCGTTCGATTGCGGTGCAAAACTTCAACGAGCAGGCCTGCATTCTGGGCCTGGGCGGCGCCTACAGCCTGTCGACCGGGCTGGGCATGTCAGCGTTTGGGGCCATCACGGTGTTTGGGCTGGTGGTGGCCGGATTCATGTGGATCATCAAGCGCTGGCACGAACACAACTGCAAGACCCACGGCGCCGAAGTGGAATACCTGCTCGACATCGCCCGCAACGACGACATGCACAGCTAAGCGGCGTGCTTGACGTAGCGATTGCCACCAGCTCCCTTGGCCAGGTACATGGCCTCATCGGCGTGGCGCAACAGCGTGGTGGCATCTGAGGCATCGGCACCCAGCACACTGACCCCGATGCTTGCCGTCACGTGGGCGCCCGGGCAATAGTCAAAGCTTTGGGCCACGGTGGCAAGCACACGGGCCATCACCTCACCCAGGGCATGGTCGTCGCCAAAGCCGTTGAGCAGCAACACAAACTCATCGCCGCCAAAGCGGGCCACGGTGTCGGCGTCGCGCAGCACCGCCTTGATGCGGTGCGCCACGTCCTGCAGCACGCGGTCGCCGGTGTCGTGACCAAAGCGGTCGTTAATCGGCTTGAAGCCGTCCAAGTCCAACATGCACAGCGCCACCGCATGGACTTCGCGGCGGGACTGCGCGATGGCGCGCTCCAGCCGTTCGTCCAGCAAGTTGCGATTGGGCAAGCCGGTCAACGCGTCATGGTGGGCCAGCTTGGCCAATGTCTGGCGTGACAGGGCCAATTGCCCGTTGAGCCGGTAAGCGCGCAGGGTCAGCAACGCCAAAGCCAGCGCCACACCGCCGACGACTAGCAGCACCGGTACGGCGTATTCGCGCAACACCTCGCGCGGTGCAAAGGGTTCGGCCTTGTCAAACGGATACACATGCCGACGCTTCATGAGGGCCTGCACGCTCTGATATTCCACTGGCGTGGACCAACGGAAGTAACGTCCGCGCTTGGCAGCCGGTGCATCCGGCGGCATCAGCAAGAGCGAAGCCACCACCTGGTTGGCAATATCAAACGACACATGCGGGGCTGCTGCCAGCGGCCACTCGGGAAACAGTTCGCTCGACACCAGAAATGGAAAATCTGCCGCATGCTGGCGGTGCAGCACCTTGAGGCGGGAAAGGTCGAGCTTGCCCTCGCTGGCCATCGCTTCCAGTACGCCCGAGCGCGCAAAACCGACATCTGCCTTGCCGTTCAGCACCGCATGGACCGACAGGTCCTGCGGGAAGCCCAAGTACTGCACCTGACAGTCTTTTTGCAAATTGACACCGTGCTCCAACAGCAGGTCGTATTGGATCAGGTACGCGGCAAACGAGGTCTGGTCGGTCGCAGCCACACGCTTACCCTTGAGGTCAGCCAACCCCTGGATTTCGGCACGGTCGGCCATCGTGAAGATCACGCCGCCAAAGCGGTTAACGATCTGCCCGTTTTCGCGCTTGACCAGGGTGGCAATGCGCGACACCGCATATTGGGCCTCCACCGCGATGTAGTGCTGCGGGTTGGTGATCAGGAAGTCCAGCGATTGGACCTTCAACGCCCCTTCAAACTCCGGCAGCGTCAGCGGCACCACCTCAAAGCGGGTACCCGGAATGCGGTCTTGCAGAAAGTCCATGGTCGGCTGCCATTCGGCCTGCGTGGCCGACTTGTCACGAAAGGCCGTGACGCCGACGCGAAAGACCTGCGCGTTGTCCGCCGCCCACACGGCCCAAGGGAGCAACAAGGCCCACAAAAGCAGCAGGGTCCGCTGCATGCGTTGCAGTACGTTCATGCCGTTGCGGTGGATGCCGGGTAGGCCTCGGTATCCACTTCCTGGGTCGCCTGGGGATCGTAGCGGGGGCCGCACACGGTGGACTGGTTGATCAGCGACTCGAGCGTTTGCATGACTTCGGCTGTGAGCATCACGCATTCGGCACCGGCGTTTTCGAGCATGTGGTCGAGGCGCTGGGTACCCGGAATCGGAATGATGTGGGGCGCCCGGTGCAGCAACCAGGCCAGCGCCAATTGGGACGGCGTGCAGCCGGCCTGCTTCGCCAGCTTGCGAAACGGGCCCAGCAGCTTCAGGTTCTGCGCATAGGTGTCGGCAGCAAAGCGCGGCATGCTGCGCCGGATGTCCTTGGCGTGCAGCGTGCTCACATCGTGCAGGCAGTCGCACAAAAAGCCACGCGCCACCGGGCTGAAGGCGACGAAGGCAATGCCCAACTCCTGGCAGGCGTCGAGCACAGCCAACTCGGCGTTGCGGCTCCACAGCGAATATTCGGTTTGCAAGGCAGCGACCGGATGCACCGCATGGGCGCGGCGCAAGGTTTCGGCGGATACCTCACTCAAACCGATGCTGCGCACGTAGCCCTTTTCGACCATGCGGGCCAGAGCGCCCACGCTGTCCTCAATCGGAACCTTTTTGTCCCAGCGGTGCAGGTAATACAGGTCAATGACGTCGACCTGGAGGCGGCGCAGGCTGTCTTCGCACTGGCGCATCAGGGTTTCAGGGCGGCCGTCAATGACGCGGGTGGGTTTGCCGTCCACCGGAATAATGGCCATGCCGCATTTGCTCGACAGCACAAACTCGCTGCGGCGCTCTCCCAGCACACGGCCCACGCGCTCTTCGTTGGCGCCGGCACCATACAGCGTGGCGGTATCCATCAGGGTGTAACCGGCGTCCAGCGCGCCGAGCAACACCCGCTCGCCCTCGGCCTCGGACACCGCCGGTCCATAGGCATGGTCCAGATTCATGCACCCGAAGCCAACACTGCCGACTTGAAAGCCGGCCAAAGTACGCTGGTTCATCTTTTTTTCTCCCTGTTCAATCCGCAGCCAGCCGAAACCATACTGCCTTCCGCCCCAACCAATTATCCCTTTCGCGACTCGTTGAGCACCTGCAGCAGCGTTGCGTACAGTTCGCGCGGCGGCACTGGTTTGGTAATGAAGGCATTCATGCCGGCATCCAGGCAACGCGCCCGGTCTTCGGCAAAGGCATTGGCGGTCATGGCAACCACCGGAACGCCGCGGCATGTGTCCATGAGGCGAATTCTACGAGTCGCCTCCAGGCCGTCCATGCGAGGCATTTGCATGTCCATCAGGATCAGGTCATAGGCATTTTTGCCCGCCATTTCCACCGCAGTCTGGCCGTCTTCTGCCACATCGGACAGAAAGCCAATGTCTTCCAGCAGCAAGGTCGTGATTTCGCAGTTGACCGGCTCATCTTCGGCAACCAGGACGCGGGTGCCGGCGTAAAGGCTCTTGAGCAAGCCCAGGGTCGCCTCCTGGGAAGGCAGGGAGGCGGGTGCTGGCGCTTCGCCGCCCTTCTTAAGTCGCGCGGTAAACCAGAAGGTGCTGCCCTTGCCCGGGGTGCTGCGGGCACCCGCTTCGCCTCCCATAAGTTGGGCCAGCTTGGCAGTAATGGCCAGCCCCAGACCTGTGCCGCCATATTGGCGCGTGGTGGAGTTGTCGGCTTGCTCAAAGGCATTGAACAGGCGCGCCAGCACGTCCGGCTCCACGCCGACCCCGGTGTCCTGCACTTCAAAGCGCAACAGCACCGTCTCGTCGGCTTCGTGCACCAGCATCACCCGCAAGGTAACCTGCCCGGCATCGGTGAACTTGATGGCATTGGTGGCGTAGTTCAAGAGAGCCTGCTGGAGCCGGGTGGCGTCGCCCATCAGGTTGGACGGCATGGGGCCCAGGTCGGTCAGCAGCTTCAGGTTCTTGAGGTGGGCCCGCTCTTGCAGCATGGCCTCCACATTGCCCACAACGGTCTCCATTCGCAGCGGCAGCTCCTCCAGCGTGAGCTTGCCGGCGTCAATTTTGGAGAGATCCAGAATCGCATTGATGATGCGCAGCAGGTGCTGGCTGGCCGCTTCGAGTTTGTCCAGACGCTCCGTCTGCAGGGCGGTCAGCGCGTCTTTGCGCATCAGGTTGGCCATGCCGGCAATGGCATTCAGCGGGGTACGGATTTCGTGGCTCATATTGGCCAGGAAGCTGGCCTTGGCGGCCGATGCCGATTCGGCATCGATACGGCGCTGCCGGTCTTCGATCGCGTCCAGGCCGTAGGCCAGATTGCCGACCAGTTCTTCCAGCAGGCTCACCTCTTCAGGACTGAAAGCATCGTCTTCGGCGGCATAAATATTCAACACGCCGCGAATGCCGTCTTTCTTGCGCAGGGGCAGCGCAATGCTGGAGCGGTACCCGTGCTTCAGCGCGTTGTCGCGCCAGGGCTCCATCTTGGGGTTGTTCAGGTAATTGCGATTGACCTGCGTTTCGCCCGTGCGCACGGCGGTTCCGGTAGGCCCCAAGCCATACGGTGACGACTCCGACCAGGAGACCCGTATGTTTGCCAGATAGCCTTCGTCAAGGCCCCAATGGGCCACGGGCACGACCGATTGGTAGGCATCGTTTTCAGCGTAGCCAATCCAGGCCATCCGATAGCCGCCCCGGTAACAAATCAACTGGCATAAGGCCTCTAGCAACTGGGCCTCGTTTTCCGAGCGCGCCAGCGTGATATTGGTATCGGTCACCAGGCGCAGGGCGCGCGCGACCCGCGTGCGGGCCTGCTCCGCCATGCGCCGTTTGGTGACATCACTAAAGTTGACCACCACCTGCTGAAGGCTGCCATCCAGTTCAAATTCGGGAAAGGCACTGACGTCCATCCAGGACAGCCCATCACGTCCAGGAACCCGCACGCCGATGACCATGCCCTGAAAGGCCTGCCGGGTGGCAATCACACGGTTGACCGGATAGGCATCCGGCGTCAGCAGGTGACCAGCGGTATCCACAAAACTCCAACGCGTATCCAGCGCCGTCATGCCCAGCATTTGGTCCTGCGTGAGACCCAGCATGCGGCCCGCACTGGCATTGCCAAACGTGATCCGCGAGTCCGGGGCGTGAACCACCACGCCGACCAACAGGTTTTCCAGCAGGGCGCGCTGGCGCTTTTCAGCTTTTGAGAGCTGCACATTGGATTCCTGCAATTCGCGCCGGTTGCTTCGGAGTGATCGCACCAAACGGTCGGAACGCTGGCGCGACTGGGCAATTTGTCGCGCCAGTGCCAGCACCGCAATGGCCAACCAACCGGCCAGGCCATAAACGACCAAGGCCTGATAACGCCAGCGCTGAAGCTGTGCATCGAGCGGGACGCCCACCGTCACCATGTAGCTGTACTTCACACTGCGCCGGTAGGCGTAATGCCGCGACCCGGAGACGGGCACCGCCGCGTCGTCCGCAAAGGTGCCCTGTATCGGATCGCGCTTGTAAGCAGCTTCAAAGGGCGCGCTGATTGCGGTACTGCCCAGAGGAATCTCGTTTTCAGCACCAAACACCTTGCGCGCCAACAAGGCCATGTCGCGGTCGCGCAGGGCCAGTTCGCCGCCCTGGTCCATTTCCATACGGGCCAGTATGTCGGCCAGTTCTCCCAGCCGCACGGCGGCATGGACGATGCCAGCAAAGCGTCCATCCGGTAGGGTAATCCGCCGGGCAAAGACGAGCATCACAGAACTGGAATGTTTCCCCACCATGGGCCTGCCCGTGTAGAGACCAGCGCCCGGGTCACCCCGCAGGGTTTGAAAAATCGGGCGGTCTGCAATGTTGACCGGCGGTATGGGAAGGTCGGGGCCGTACACCACATTGCCCTGGGCATCGGTGGCACGGATAAATTCCACGTGGCGAACGCGCCGCGCCTGCAAGGCCAGAAACTGGTTGATGGCGGATGCATCGGGGCGGGCGGCACCCTGCTGTCGCCGGATTTCATCGGCCGATGCGAGCAGCGCCAAATCGATCAGATCCACGGTGCCGTCCATGGTCTGGGTCACAGCGGTGGCAAGGTTTTGGGAGGTGTTTTGAACCCGCGCCTCTAATGCACCACGCAACTCCTGCATCGTGTAGTAAGAGCCCAAAGCCAGCGCCACGCATACAACCAGTGCAGCGCCGTACATGAAGACCCGCTCCCGGAACAAAGTGGGTGCGTCAATCTCCTCTTGCGGCAAGGGTTCCATCAGGGGGCTGGCCTTGTGGTTGCTGGAAGTGCATCTTATATAAAGCCAGGGTTTTGTCACCCATCAAACACAATGCCCTAGCGTAACGGGCCAGAATACGCCCAATAACGGAGCTGACCATGACCACTGTGTATGACTTCAAGGCCTTGCAAATTGACGGCAAAGAGGTGTCGCTTGCGCAATTCAAGGGCAGCGTGCTGCTCATTGTGAACACCGCCAGTGCCTGTGGCTTTACGCCGCAATTCGGCGGACTGGAGGCGCTGCACCAGCAGTTTGGCCCGAAGGGTCTGACGGTGCTGGGCTTTCCGTGCAACCAGTTCGGTGCACAAGACAGCGGCAGCGACGCCGAGATTGTCGACTTTTGCCAAGTCAACTACGGCGTGAGTTTTCCGATGATGTCCAAAGTCGAGGTGAACGGCGCGGCGGCACACCCTTTGTATAAGTGGCTGTGCAGCGAAGCGCCCGGACTGCTGGGTAGCAAGTCCATCAAGTGGAACTTCACCAAGTTTCTGGTCGGCAAAGACGGCGCCGTGATTAAACGCTATGCGCCGACCGATACGCCCGAGGGGCTGGCGGGGGATATTGAGAAGGCGCTGGCAGGCTAGTGCGACCGGCGGCGCTCTAGATGGGTGCCCAAGCGTACCAGGGCGGGTTGAGCGGGTCAAAATCCCAGATGGTCAGGTACACCTGTCGCCCGTAAAAGAAGGGGAGGCCCCAAGCGAACACTTTGGCGGAGTCCTGTCCGATGGCCTCCCCAGCGTTGTCGCTGATGGCCGGGTTTTGCGTATAGAACATGCCGTTGCCGATTTGGAATGACACGGGAGCAGCCAGGTTGGTCTTGATGGCCTTTCCATCTGAGATGTCCGCACTAAAGAACAAGGTGCTGGGCGGGCAATACCACGAGGAACATACATACCCGGCTAGATCGGGGTGGGAGAAGAAGATGCCGTTGGTTCCGGTGTCCAGGTAGCTGATCGGGTAATCGGTGCCACGGAAGGTGGTGGTCACATTCAGGTAGGAGTCGATGTTGAATTGGTAATCCACGCCCAACTCGGCCTTGGCGGCTCCGTTTGGTACACGGTTGTCGGAGTAGTTACCGGAGCCGGGAAGATAGGTGTTCACGCCCAGGATCAATTCGCCTCTAGCCGAAGTGGCGCCAGCGCCGCTCACTGCAGGCATCTTGATCACCACGCCATTGTTAAAGAACGGAACTGTCGGATCTTGCGGGTCAGGGCCTGGCAGAGCCGACACCGGGTTGTAAACGATCTCATTGGCAGCCACTGAGGCGGGGCCACAGGTGCTGGTGTCAGTGGCAGCAGGCGTGCAGTGGTAGTACTGAATAAAGGCACCTATGCCGGTGTAGTCACCGACCGTGCAGTTGTATCCGCAGTCCACAGTGGTATTGCCGATGCCCAAAATGCCATTGGCGCCCAGACTGGCGGCTGTGCTTAATACGGAGCCATTGGTGGCGTTGGTGCAATCGGCCGGCACCGCAACGGCGGGCGTTGCCCCGTCGTCAATCAGATGAATCGAAACCGGGGTGGCTGTTCTTTGCTGCCCCAACCAGACATTGGCGACTGCATTGCGGCCCCACAGACCGCCAATCACAAACTGAAAACACTCGTGGGACACATCACCAGGATGGTTCGACAGGTTGACGGGGGGTAAGGCCAAGCCGCTGACCTTGCTGGCCATTACCCGCAGGCCGACTGACCCGGTATCGACCAGCACATGGTCAATCGTGACACATTGGGTGTCATCCGATGGGTTGCAAACTCTGATGTCGGCATACAAGGTGTTGGTATTGGTGACGGCAAAGCCGCGCAACGCCGGCACGTCCTCCACCACCAAACGCAGGTTGTTGTTGGTCTGGGTAAAGGCCGTGGCCAGATTGATGTTTGCGGCGGCCCCGGTCAGTGTGGTGGTGGTTGAATCACCACCACCGCAGGCCGCCAGCACCAGCGGCAGAGCGAGCGCGACCAGGCGCAGCAGCAGCTTCATGGCCACCTTAGCCCCCACCCAGCGTCTGGGCCGTTACACCCGCCGGCAGCAGCGAAGGTTTGTAGGCGAGCCCGCTGAACACATGCAAGTGGCCGGAAGACTGCACCACCAAGTCATTGGCATCCATGCGAAATTGCCGCTGGATTCCGCCGCGCTGCGCCGCCGTGCCGGCAGCCCTTGCGTAATCCGGAAACGACGCACCCAGCAAGCTTGACAGATTGGGCTTGTAGAGCGTCTTCCAGCTAAGCGCAAACACTTGCCCGCTGGGGGCCAGGTAACGGCGAATACGGGAGCCGTCGGGGCGTACTTCTTCGGACACGCTGTACGGAAGGACAACCGGTGCAGCTTCAGCACTGCTTGCCGTGCCGGGATCCATGCTGGCCGCAGAGCGTGCCGCAAAGACCACCGCTCTGGGCATGCTGTGAAATTCTCCGAGCGCTCCCGCTGCCTGTGCGGCTGTTCCCACCGCGATCCACCCCAGCGCCGCGATGCCGCAGCGCAGGGTGCTATTGAAAGTCATAGCGATAGCCGAGGTAGAAGAAATACGAATCGCTGGTTTCGTGGTTGGTCAGGCCGTCGGTTTGCGATGTTTCATAAATGGCCTCAGCCATCAAGCTGGCGCGATCCGACAGCTTGTAAGACACGCGCAGACCAGGCGACCAGCGGGAGACCTTGGTTTGCAGATTATCGGTCTGGGTGTAGTAGCGGATGCTGGGCTCCAGGCTCATCTTGTTGCCCATGAAACCGGTCATATTGTTGTAGGCCAACTGCGTGCCGTTCAGTGTGTCGCTGGTGATGTAACTGACGTTGAAGCCATTGATGTCGCGGCTGGAGTACAGGTTGGAGCCGGTCAACTGGAACGACACGTTGTACTGTGCGCCGGTGGCGGGCTGGGCCTGGAAGTTGCCCACCGCAGGCAGCGCGCCCACGTCGCTGTAGCGCAAATCCATAGAGCCCTGCCAGTTTTGAGACAGTGCGCGCGATACGCTGATCATGGCCTGGCGGGCATCAGCTGCCGTGGCAAGGGCGTCCGCTTGCGCCTGACTCAGGCTCTTGAGTTGCAGCAGCGTCTTGAGCGACGTTGCTCCGGTACTAATGAGCGCATCGCTCAATTGCAACGAGGGTGCCTTGCGGTTGTCCACCAGCATGGTGATGGTGGTGTCGTAGGGACCCTGCATGGACCCTTGCAGCGTCAATGCGTTGATGGCACCGAAGTTGAGTTCGTAGTCCACCTGCGAGTACATAGAAACGGTTTCGCCAAAATAGCGCACTTCCAGGCCGACGGCACGCCGATCTGAAATGCCTTCGCTGGTCTGGTCCATCAGCGAGATATTGCCGCCCCAGTGTTCAAACAGGTTATCGGCCTCGAGACTGACGCCGGCAAAGGTCTGTTGCGGCGCCGCCACCAGCGTATTGGCCGGCACACCCAGCATACCGTTCACCTTGTAGCTGTCACCCAAGGGCATCGCCATGGACACGCCATCGAACAATCCAAACAGGGAGCCGCCAATGGCCGACTGGCGGCCTACACGCCAATCCATGCGGCTGGGCACATGGCGATAGTCCACATAGGCCGCACTAATCAGCCCCTGCGTGCTGGAGCTCAAGCTGCTGGCGCTGGCCAGGTTGTCTGAGTGGGAGCCGCGCATCACCAGCTTGGTGATGGAGTCCTCGGTGTCGTAGCGTCCGGTTGCGTCCCAGCTTGTCACCAGCACCGACTGGTTAGTGCGGGTCAGGGTGTTTTGATCAATTCCGGCCGCAATATTGACCAGCGAGTCGGTCTTGGTCTGGCCGCCGTAGTAGTACTGAGAAATGCTGCCGGTGGCGGTTGCACGGTTCTTTGGCTGCTTGGCCCCCGGCGTCGGCGCAGTTGCCACGGCCGTACCTTCCATATTTTTAAGGCGCTCGGTAACCCGTTTGACCGCTTCGCCATCCGGATACAGCTTGAGATATAGCTGGTACTCGGGGCGAGCCTTGTCCGGCCGGTTGGAGGCTTCCCAGGCCAAGCCGATCAACTCCTGCGCAGCGGGCGTGGAAGGGTTGGGCGGCAACATCAGGGCCTGATTCAGCGCATCGACCGCAACCTGGTAGCGACCCTCGTCATAGGCCTGGCGCGCCTTGGCGAGCAGCGCCGCACCTTGGCCATCCACATCGGTCACGTTCACTTCCACTTGCGGCAGGCGCTCGGGAGCAGCGGCTATTTCCGACACCGGCACGGCGGATTGCACGACCGCCTCCGGGAACACGCGCTTGACACGCTCCAGCACGGTTTGTGCATCGGTCATGCTCTTGAAATAACCCAGCAGCAGGTCGGTTCCCTTGACACCTGCCAAGTTGGTGGACTGAGTGAAGACCTCGTAATTCTGGAACTCGGCCGGAATGCGCGGTGCTTCGGCTTTGCTGCCCTCGGGCGTGCTTTGCAGCAGTACGGTAAAGCGGCGGTCTTGTGGGGCTTCGGCGGGGGCCGGCAACGCATCGGAAGCCAGACCCTGGCCGCGAGTGGAGGTGCCTAGTACCAGATCAATGGTTCGGGCGCCCGGGCCCTGGCGCGCCTGCAGCAGCACCTTGTCGACAAAGCGCAGGCTCAGTAACTTGGTTTGCGATTTGGGGTTGGGGAAGTAGGTGAGGTCTATGCGCGGCTTGGCACCGTCCGCGGCCAAGCGCTTGCCTTCTTCGGCAGCTTGGTTAAGCACCGCCTCGTCGGCATTCACGATTTGAAAGCCCACCTGCGACAGGTCGGTCGCCATCGACTGGGCCGGCGCCTGACGCAAATAGCGCACATTGGCAGCAAAGGTGATGCGGGCCACCGGGGTCGCGCCACCCTCGACCCACTCAAAACTCTGGATGGTTTGCGCGGCGGCCAGGTCACCCAGGCATGCCAGCGCGAACCCCAGCAATACGGCGAAGCGATTAGATGTTTTCAATTCAGGGCCCCACGGGTAGCGGCTTGGGTCGGGTCATGCCGCGCATCTGGCGCGGAATGAGTTCGCCATTGGTGACGTGGCAACTGACGCAGGTTAGCGCATCAGGCGACGGCTTGTAGTTGGGCGAAAGGTGCTGGTAGTTCACCGGCTTCCAACCCATGTCCTTGTGGCAGCTATCGCAGGAGCGTGCGGTCATGAAGTGGCCGTTCGGCTTGGCCGAGGCACTCATGCCGTTGTGGCAGATATGGCAGGTGTTGGGTGTCACGCCGTTGTGGTTGAACTGTGCCGGCAACCACGATGTGGTCCGGTGGCAGGTGTCGCACGAGGTGCTCACCATCAGGTGGCGCGCCGGCATGCCGGAGGCACTCTTGCCGTCGTGGCAGGTCTTGCACTGTCCGGGCTTCACACCCACGTGGTCATACGTGGTGCCCAGCGTGCCGCGGCTGATCTTGCCGTTCTGCAAGTTGGGGCGCACACGTCCCATATTGGGCGAAACGACGGCTTCACGCATCACTGGTCGTCGGGCAGACCGGAAGCCCTTGCTGTAGCTGTGGCAACCGGAGTTGTTGCAGTCGTTTGGATAAAGCCTTGCGGGAACACCATTGTGATCGCCGGCTTTGCGTCGTGTGGGGGTACCTTTGAAGCTGGTTGCCGAGTAGTTGGTCGTAAGTCCACCCGTGGAGTTCTTCATGGTGGCGGATTCATCCAGGTGGCAAGACTGGCAGTCGATCTTGCCCGTGTTTTCCGCATTGGTGTGACCCACAGAGCCCATATTGATGCCGGCGAAGCTGGTCACACTGGCGTGGCAGGCGACACAGTCGAGCGAAGCAATCGGCACGTGCTTTACCGTACCGGTGGCGCTGGTAACCGGATTGCCACCTACACCCTTCGGATAGTAAACCAGACCGGCAGGCGTGGTACAGGCCGCCGGGGGAATGCATCCGGCAAACACCAGCGAGCTGGGGGAGGTGCTGGAGTGACAGCTAATGCAACTGGTGCTGGGCTTGCTGGGTGGCGCCTGAAGGGTCGGCGTGATACCGGTGTGCAATATGGCAATCGTAGACAGCCCAGTAGTGCTGTAGTTTCCGGACACGATGTGGCAGGTCGTGCAACTAACGTTGGTCGGGATGTGGCCATCGGGCTTGCCGGCGCCGGTAAACGCAATCGTACCGACGTGGCACTGCGCGCAATCGGTGCCAATGCCCAAGCCCGGTGCTTCGTGGCCCGCATCCGCCACGCTGTAGTTAGCCAGTGTGCCGCCGGCGAAGGGGCGCATCTGGAAGCCTTTGTACAGCCCGTTGGCGGTAATCGTGGACGGGTTGATCGGGTACAGGTTCATGCCCGCCCACTGATAGCCCTGCTCGTGGCAAACCTGGCAGTTCTTGGTAATGCCGGTGTGGGTCATGGCCGAGGTCGGCGGCGAATTGCGGAAGCCGGTGGCGCCATACGCTGGCTTGGTGGCTGGAATGTCCATGATGGCCGGCACCGAGCCGGCGTGGCAAACCTCACACGCCGCGGTAAACGGAATGTGGTTGTTGGGGCCAGGTGTGGTGGTGCTGGTTGCCACCACCAGCTTGGTCAATGGAATGCCCTGGAAGCCTGTCACTGTTCCGCCGTGGCAGGAAGCGCACCCGGTCGTAATGCCTGCGTGACTGAAACGGCCATTCGCAAAACTGGTGTAGTTCAACGTGGCGGCTGCGGTGTGGCAAACCGTGCAGTTGGTCGTTCCATACGGAACGTGGGTTGATCCGGCACCTACCACCGTGTAGGCCGGTACGGTAGTCCGGCTGTACTTGGTCGCATTGGCATTGGTGTGGCACTGGCCGCAGTTGGTTGCGGTGTTGGCGGGCCCATACAGGTGGATGTTGGCATGGGTCGGCGGCACCGAGAAGTCCTTGTTGGTGGCCGTGATGTTGGTGTGGCAAGCGGTACAGGACGCCGTGGCGCCAATCGGAATGTGATTGGACGGCATCGAGGCCACACTGAAGCTGGTTGTACTGCCATGGCACTTGGAACAGTCGCCGCTGGTCTGGTCCGGGTGGTTGGCGTCTGCAATCGAATTGACAGCCCCGCCGGCAACCGGGCGTCCGTGGAAGCCGGTGTAGGTGGCATTGGCCGTCAGCACCGACGGTGTGCGCGGGTACTTGGCCATACCACTCCAGGTCAGGCCAGCTTCATGGCAGGTTACACAGGTAATGCTGCCCGCTGCCGAGTGGATCTGGGTGCTCGTTGGCGCTGGGGTATAAAAACCGGACGCGCCGTTCCATGCCACCGCTGCAGTGCTTGCATTTGCATTGGAAGGCGTCGATGGCGTGTTAGCCGAGTGGCACGCCTCGCAGGTTGCGATGTTGGCCGCTGGAATATGCGATCCGTTTCCAGTACCGGATGTAGTTGTGTAGTTGGATACAGCAACGATGCGACTGATGCCGAAGAAACTACTTCCTGATATTCCAGCTCCATGGCAGTCTGCACAGTTGGTCGTAATGCCAGCGTGACTGAACTTTGCACCACTGAACGTATTGGCTCCCGTGCCGCCAGTAAGTGGGATCAGGGCGGTAGGCACCGTGGTGTGACAGATTTCACAGTTTTGACCGGACGGAACGTGTCGCGGTGTCAAACCAACCATCGTCTTGGGCGTCACACCAAAGAATGTACCGACCTTGACACTATCGCCGTGGCAATCCGAACAGCCACTGCTGATGCCGGCATGGCTAAATGCTGAGTTGCTGAACTTCGCATTGTTCTGTACC
>ERZ1034363.54-NODE-54-length-74482-cov-22.857725_pt1 | contig 74482 bp, 71 predicted proteins | sample MGYA00520616_ERZ1034363 | MGnify/ENA primary metagenome ERZ1034363 (study PRJEB33736, sample SAMEA104284506) | Azolla filiculoides | biome: Urban; feature: Water surface; material: Ditch water | place: Netherlands | collected 2015-10-28 | depth 0-0.1 m ...
CAAAAAGGGCAATAAAACGTTCTCGCGCTACCAAAGTCAAGCCGGTGATTGTAGCGGTTGTCCGTTGCGTGAACAGTAGACATCTTTCCTAAATAATCAGTTAGCTATAATGGGAGAAAATTAAATCAAGAGCAGCTAAAAACTTGAAACCTTTTAACCAATTACAATCACTCACCCCGAATAAGTTTAAACGACTCACCGGAATATCGAAGGAAAACTTTGAACATTTGCGCTGTAAAGTAGAGGATTACAAAAACTCGCAAAAAGCTATTAACCCCCTAACAAAACGAGGCAGAAAACCCGAAAAAATATTTATAACAGACTGTATTTTATTGACTTTATATTACATGAGACATTATCCGACTTTTAATAATCTCTGCTCTGTTTTTGGTATTAGCGAATCTTACTGCCAGAAAATTTATTCTCGTTATGCACGAATTGTAGCCGAAGTGAAAACCTTACCTAACCGTAAAGAGCTTATCAACAATCCTCCGAACACTCTGATTATTGATGTTTCAGAACAGCCTATTGAGCGACCTGTTAAGCATCAAAAAGACTTTTTTTCAGGCAAGAAAAGCAGACACACGATCAAGGCTCAACTCATTATTTGTGCGCTCACGCTAACGATTATGTCCGTCATCTGCGGAAAAGGCAGACAACATGATTTCTCTGTCTTTAAAATAAATCGGTTGTTCATTCACCCAAAATCGTTACTTTTGGCTGATTCAGGATACCAAGGTCTTCAAAAGCTTCATAAAAACACAAATCTACCGCATAAAAAGAAAAAGGGATGCGCTTTGACAGCAGAGCAGAAGGCTCATAACAAGGCTCTTTCCAAACAACGCATTTTTATCGAAAACGTTAATCGACGTTGTAAGGTCTTTCGTATTGTTAAAGAGGTTTATCGTGGCAAGCATAAGAATTATTCTTTAACTTGGCGTTTAGTTGCTGCTTTGGTAAATCTGAGATATGACTGTGTTATTTAGGAAAGATGTCTAGTGTTTATCCGAAAAATCCAGCGTCAGAACGATAGACCGTTGGGAGCACGAAGCGGTTATCGAACGCCATAAACAAAGGATGAAACAACGCCCCGATGCGATGAAAAAACGTGCAACATTGGCAGAACATCCGTTTGGTACGCTAAAAAACCGAGCCGGATTACAGCATTTTTTGATGCGTGGTTTAGAAAAATGTCGCGGTGAATTTAGCTTGATGGTGCTGGGGTATAACTTCAGTCGTGTGCTGACTTTGCTTGGTGTGGAGCGATTGCGGGATTATTGTGTCCAATGCCAAGAAAAGGGAACAAGAAACCTAAAATATGCGTAAAAAGTGTTGAAAAAACGTTTTTTTCAGCATTTTTCTAATTTTTCAGTGTTTTTTTTCTCTAAGATACCGCTGGTTTTGAATACTTTCACTGTCTCTAAATTGAAAGCATTTAAAATTATATTTCTTGCATGATCCTCCTCAATATTTCTTAATCCATTGCCCCAGTTTTTATACCTTGGTGTATGTATACCAACTTTAAAATCATAGTCTATTGGCGGTGTAAACAGAGTAGCTAGATTTTCTGGCGATTCGGCATGGTAAGAGAAAGGTTCATCAATTCCGTCTACCGCTTCTATTTCAGTTCTTGAAACTCCATCACGATTTAGTATTTTTGCACCAGCATGAACTCCAACAATTCGGGCTGGCATTTCTCTATCACCTTTGTATGTAAAAGAAAAAATAACAAATTCATCGTCTAGTCTTTCTTGCGCTGGCAAACAGGTTGGTGGTAAATACATTTTTACCACACCATCAGAAATAGCAAAGTTCAGGCACTCGTGGAATCCTTGTCCGCCAACACCATCGTTGTATAACTCTAAATATTCGTTATATTCATCCGCTGTAGGTAGTTTTGAATATTTTAAATGTCGCTGAAGCGATTGACGATGATCGTAATGAATTTTTATTGCTATGAAGTTTGGCATTTAATTTTTTCCTTTTTTAAAATAATGTTTCTCAAACCATAACACATAGTTTAGACAGAAAAAAGAATGCTAATAAACCCGCCGGAGGCAACAACCAAAAATGCTCATTCGGCAAACCCAAAGCCCGCCGCTGCAACTCCTGCTCACACTCATCCCGCGTCAATGCAGTCAGCTTATCAACACCTAAATTCAACCGCGACAAGCGATGAATCTGTTCCGCATAAAGATGATATTTCTGATAAGGCTTTTGCGTCACACACAACAAAAAACAACGTGGGCGATTTTTCAGCGCGTTCAACTGGTCAAAAAACGCAATCCCAAACTGCGGGTCTAACTCGGTTCTATCCAAAACCGCATCAAAATGATCCAACAAAATCCACACCGTTTTCGGCTGCGGACAGTCTAACAACTGCTCCAAACTCAAGGTAGAACTCTCAATCTGCAACTGACTGGCAAGCTGGCGGGTTAAATCCTTGATAAAACCCGCGTAATTTTCCGCAAAGGCTTTCATATTTGCCGACAAAACCAGAATTCCCGCTGGCTTGGCTAATTCCTGCAAATCAACCAACAACCGCTCGCGCCCCTGTCCGGCTGCACCGGAAACATTCAACGACTGCTTTTGTAACTGCTTAAACAAATATTCGGTATAAACCGGACGTAAAAAGTTCATTATCAATCCTTAAGATTTTTCAATGCCTCAATCTGAATAATTGACAACTGCGTATATCTCATAATTTTATCAAGCGATTCATTGTCCAATAACATCACTCTAGCAATTGCCTCTTTTTCTTCAATTTTTCCCTCAACTTTTCCATCTTTAAAAGCAGTATCTGTCACATTTTTCACATCCCAATATTGAATTAAACTTTTCTGATATTGCTCATATTGTACAGAAGTTAAATGCGAAATTTCTGCAATTTCAAACCCTTTTTGAAAAATTGGCTCATTTAAAATTGCCGGAATATGGTCAAAACTTTCCAGATTTTTTAAAAAATAAATCCATTTCTCAAAACGATTCTCCAACTCATATTCTTTTTTATTAAATAACGGCATTTGTAAAAATTTAAAATGCAATTTTTCATAAAAAATATCTCCGTCCTGATCCTTCAAATAAACATCGCGCATAAATTTACGATATTTATCCTTTTCATCATATTCAAAATCTAAAACCGCAATAAAATAAATCGGTAATAATTTAAAATCCCACTCACCTTTTTGCGCTTGCTCACGAATCGGAAACATGGAATAAAATAAAGCGCGGTCTTTAAAAAATTCCATTTTGGCTTTTTGCATTTCGACAATAAATTTTTCACCCGTTTTACTTTCGCAATAAATATCAAAAATAGCTTTACGCTCTGACTTGGTATCTGATAGATTTTCCGTATTTTTAAAAGTAAGCTCTGCTATTTGGTGACAAAAAGGCAATAATTGATTCAAAAAATCAATTAATAAATCTTTACTGCCTTCCTCGCCAAATAATTTTTTAAAACCAAAATCGGTGTAGGGATTAAAATATTTTGCCGCCATTATTTTTCCTCTCATCTAAATTGGGATTATTGTATCGTAAAATGTTGATAAGCTTCTGACAGCCGCTGCCGCAAAAATTATCCTGCCGCCCCAAAAAACGCCACTGTCACCTCCCACACTCATCATCACAATCCTGATTGGTTAAACTTTTAATCTGCGCAAGTGTGAAATTCTGTCAATTGTGCAAAGGCTTTAATCTTCTAAAAATTCACAAGACGACCAGTCGTCTTTAAAATTTTGCAAAGTATTTCCACTCCAAAAGCTGTTTTAAACTCTAGCTTTCAGATTAACAACTGCTCGCAATCACTTTTGTAAATGCTGTGCCAGCTGCAAATACTCTTCTATCAGCGGCATCAGTTGATGCTCAGGATATTTTTCTTGCACAAACAACAGAACCTGCGTTGCTGTTTTATCATCGCCTAAATGGTCAACTAAGGTGGTTGCCAACAAAAAATACGCCTGCGGAATTAATTTACTGTCAGGAAAATGCAGATGAAAATCAAGCAATAGACCACGCGTTAGGCTGTGCTTTGCATGGTCATTTGCATAGTGCGCTAAATTGAAAACCAAATCGGCTCGCGGATAAAAAAAATCAGGTTTTATCCGCAAACATGCTTGATAAGAAGCGGCTGCCATTTGCAACTTCTTGTTTTCACTTTCTTTACTTCTAAAAATTGCGTCAATATAAATAGGGCTGTTTTGCAATAATTCCTCTTCGTAGCCTGCTGTTTGCAAAATTTGGTTTAATCTTTCGCAATAATTTAACTGCCCCGTGTCATAAATTTTTGCTTTTAAACGCTTAATGGCTATATCGGGCTGCTCTTCGCGTAATAAAATCGTGATTTCGTTCATAAACGGGTCGGGTGACAGCTCAGGAATGACTTTGTTGGTGTGTTCCGTAAACTCATGCACACCTTTTAAGCCGAATGATTCATGGTATTGATACATAACGTATCCCATCATTGCAAAAAGGCTGAGGGTCAAATATCCCTCTACAAAAACGTTAATCGGCAATAGGAAAAAATCATAAATATAAACAACACTCAGCGAATGCAAAAAAATCTGAAAAACAAGCATTAAGGTCAATAAACTCTGCAAAATCAAATAACGCCAGCCAATAGTTTTAATCACTTTTGCAATATCGCGCGGATTAGTGGCTCTTTGGATTGAGCCTGTCATTGCCAAAACGATTGTTGAGGCAGGCAATCCTAGTAATAAGACGATTGTAGTGATACTGACTGCAAACGCTGCCATAAAAACTGTTAATTTAATCAATACGATAGAAACAAGCCATATTGATAGTTGTTTTACCACCAAGCTAATATCTATAAAAGAATAATTGTCTAGCGCAACATTTGGTGCAATCAAATTGCCTTTCGCTGTGTAGTTTAAACAATTGAATGCGTACAACAGCAACATGCCAACACTGATTGGTAAAATCAGTCCCATCATTAATAATTTAAACACAGGGACTGGGTAGAGTGGCACGTTGATGGTGAACGAGGGCAGAAAAATCAGCAGTGCGGCAATGATTAAATACACCATTGCTTCTAATCTTGCTGGATAGGTCAAAAACTGCGGAATCCGCGTCCAAAACGGTGGAATAGAATGCGTTACGCCAAGCGATTCAACTTTCCCTAAACAAATTGGACAGCGATGCTCAGGCACAGGATCCCAGTCATTATTTCTCGCTTTAATACACGGCGTAGAAAGATTGACTTTGCAAGTAGGGCAATGCCAACGCGCTGGCAATGGCGGAAAATAGTCGCAATGTAATGTGTTCATAATTGAGAAATCCCCTTAAAACGCCCAACTGACTTGCCCATAAAACGATTTTTGTATCGCACTATGTGTTGGGTTGGTGCTTTCTTGGATAAATTCATAATGCGTATTGGCAATTAAATTTTGTCCAACCACAGAAAACTCTAGTTCTTTACTAGGTCGCCAAAAAACCCGCATATCTAAAGCCAAATAAGCATTCACAGGTGTTGTATTGAGGGTTGCTAATTTATCGGTGTAGCGCAACCACAGATCCAGCCCATACTTACTTTCAAATTCCATATTGGAAAATAAGGAAACCTGATGACGCGGATTGTGATTTTCTAAATCCTGCTCAGGGGCTGGTGGATTGTTTTTCAGGCGCAAATTAATTTTTGTATATGTGTAGGCGGTTTTTAATTGCCACCAATCAAACGGTTTCCAGGTTGTCGCAACTTCCACGCCATAACCATTGCCATACATATTATTCAAGGCTTGCGAAGACACCACTCCAGCAACGCCAACGGGACTACTGGCATCAGGCACAAAAGCAACCGTAGGATTTGAGCCGCGTAATTTGCTGTAATGATTGTAAAATCCTGCAATGTCGTATTCAAAACGCGGGGTAATTTGCTGGCGAAATCCCATTTCATACGACAGCGTGCTTTCGGCTTTTAAGGATTTATTGCCCTTGCCTTCAACTCTAAAAGGCACGGGCGGAACGGGGCTTTGCAGTGGCAACGTAATTGATAAATCTTGTTCTATCCGCGAAGGAATTCGTACCGAGCGCGAAAAGGCAGCCCACGCACTGGTTTCAGTATCTAGCGTCCATAATAATCTTGCATTCGGCTGAACTTCAAAACCGGTGTAAGAGTTATGTTCAAATTTTGCCCCCAGCGTTAAGCGCAAAGTCTCAGGAACTAACGCATATTCATCTTGCAAAAACGCGCTAAATAAATGATCTCTGCGGGTTGGCGGATTATAGGACGCGCCTGATACTTTGTACTGACTGGTGTTTTCGCGGGTGCGATAACCTACGCCCCACATAAACTCATTGCTTTCACTAAAACGATGACGATGTTGAATATCTAAATCAAAAATATTGTCCGCAATTTTAATCGGTGCGGCATTGCGCAAAGAATAATCATAATAAGCTTGCACTTTCAGCTCAGAGTTTTCAGAAAACTTTTGCGTGATTCGCGCTAATAAATTTGCGCCTTCTGCGTGAGTCGGTGTGTTTAGTGGTGCAACGCCTTCATGCAGATTTTCAGCGTAAGTATCACCTTGCACTGTCCAAACTCTGTCTTCATCAGGTGCGCCTTCAATCTTAAAACCCAGTTGGTGTTTTGACCAACGATCATTGCTGCCACTGTCGGTTTTTTGCGCATCACGCGCTAAGTTTTTTGCATAAACACGGTAATAAGTGTTGCTGGCAGCATCAATCACACCGCCATAACGTAAATCAAGCCCGCCTTTTTCCTCATCCCCTGCCCTAGCAACAAGCAATGCACCTTGCGTCTCTTTGGCTTTTTTAGTGATCACATTAATCACACCATTCACCGCATTTGCGCCCCACAAAGTTCCACCGGGGCCGCGTATAACTTCAATACGTTCAATATCGGCGAGCATCGTGTCGGCAATATCCCAAAAAACGCCGGAAAACTCAGTGTTATAGACACTGCGTCCATCAATCATCACCAATAAATTGGAAGCAAAAGCTCCATTAAAACCGCGCATGGTAATAGCATAAGAATGCGAGCTATAACGCGCCACTTGCACACCCGGAGCTAATCGCAACGCATCGGCAATCGTGGTTACGCCAGAACGCTTAATGTCTTTGTTTGAAATCACAAAAGCTGCCGTTGCGGAGTCTTTCACGCATTGCACTTTTTTATTGGCTGAAGTCGTAAAACTTAAGCCCATCACTTCATTAAATGACATCGTGGTTAGCGCAGCCATATCAAGTTTTTGTTTCGCCTCATCAACCCCACAATCTTTTCCTGCATAACAGTTCAAGCTAAAGAATATGGCGCATACGATTAGCGACAACCTCTTATAACTGTTCAACATAAAAACTCCCGGCTACTAAATATTTCGCAACTCTTATTTTTCAAAGCTGTAAATCGTATGTAAATGCTAATAAACCTAACCTCTCATTGTGTCAACAATACTATCAAGCGGTGTAAAAAAAATTGTCTGTAGAATTTTGTGCAATTGCCGCTTCAAGGTTTAAAAATGATCAATCATTTTTTGTAATTTCAAAAACATAAAAACCTGTCAGATATTCAAACACCTGACAGGTTTTTATGTGACAAAAACTTTGTTAAAGTGCTTGCTAAAACTTCCAGCTCACTTGCCCATAAAACGCTTTTTCTATCGCGCTGCGAGTAGGATTAAAAGGGTCTTGCGGAAATTCATAATGCGTATCTGCAATTAAATTTTGCCCAACCAAGGACAATTCCACTTGTTTAATCGGCTGCCAAAACACCCGCATATCTAACGCCATATACGCATTGACCGGCGTAATTGTTTTCGTATTTATTTTATCGGTATATCGCAACCATAAATCTAAGCCCCAATTGTCTGAAAATGCCATATTAGAAAACAGCGAAACTTGATGGCGCGGATTGCGATTTTGCATATCGACTTCAGTACCTTGTGCATTTTGATCAAGGCGCAAATTGATTTTGGTATAGGTGTATGAAGATTTTAATTGCCACCAATCAAACGGTTTCCAAGTAGAGGACAACTCCACACCATAACCATTGCCGCGCATATTATTCAGACCTTGAGTATTAACGACACCGGCAACACCTATAGGGCTGGTAGGATCAGGCACAAAACTCACTTGCGGATTTGAACCTCTTAAATGCCGATAGTGATTGTAGAATCCTGAAACATCATAGCTAAAGGAAGGCGTTAATTGTTGCCGAAAACCCAATTCGTAAGCCAGTGTCTTTTCAGCTTTTAAGTTTTTATTTCCCACACCATAAAATGAAAAAGGCACATTCACGGTAACTCCAGGGGCAACAGGAATCGGTTGCGCAGGTAATGCACCTTTCAGCGATACATCCGATTCTAAGCGCGAAGGAGTACGCACAGCTCTGGAAACCGAAGCCCACACACTGCTGTTTTCATTCACTGACCACAATAAACGCGCACTTGGTTGAACTTCAAAACCGGTATAAACATTATGCTCAAATTTTGAACCCAGCGTTAAACGCAAAGTTTTTGGAATCAACGCAATTTCATCTTGCAAAAACGCACTGAACAAATGCTCTCTGCGGGTTAAAGGATCATAAAAAGACCCCGCTATTTTATAAGCACTTTTATTTTCGCGAGTGCGATAACCCAATCCCCACATAAATTCGTTAGTTTCGGTAAAACGATAGCGATGTTGTGCTTCTAAATCCACAGTGGTATCTGTTAGTTTAATAGTCGGTGCATTACGTTGTGCATAATCAAAATAAGCTTGCAACCGCAACTCAGAATCCACTGAAAACTTTTTAGTCAAGCGTGTTAAAACATTTGCCCCCTCAACATAGGTGGGGGTGGTAGTCGGCAAAGCAGTCTCATGCAAATTTTCAGAATACGCATCGCCTTGCACTATCCATTGTGATTTTGCCTCATCCGCCTCGCCTTCCACTTTAAAACCTAATTGATGCTTTGACCAATGATCATCACGACCGTTATCAAATTTTTGCGAATCCCGCGCTAAATTTTTGGTATACACGCGGTAATATGTATTACTCGCCTCATCAATCACACCACCATAACGCAAATTGATTTCGCCCTTTTCTTCATTACCCGCTCTGGCAACTAACAAGCCACCTTGCGTGTCTTTCGCTTTTTTGGTGATGATATTAATCACACCATTCACCGCATTTGCCCCCCACAACGTTCCACCAGGGCCGCGTACCACTTCAATCCGCTCAATATCTGCCAGCATCGTATCGGTAATATCCCAATACACGCCCGAAAACTCAGTGTTGTACACACTGCGCCCATCAATCATTACCAACAAATTGGCTGAAAAAAAGCTATTAAAACCGCGCATGGTAATCGCCCACGCATGAGAGCTATAACGCGCCACCTGCACACCGGGAGCTAAACGCAACGCATCCGCAATCGTTGTTGCGCCTGAATGCTTAATATCTTCTTGGCTAATCACAAAAGCAGCTCCAGCCACCTCAGAAATTTTCTGCTGTTTTTTTCCAGCCGAATACACATAACTTTCTGCGCGTAGATAAGCTAACTCTTTGTCTAATTGATTAGCGTCATCTTCTACTGCTGCAACATACCCACCATACAAACAACAAATAATCGACACTAACAATCGGCTTTTCACGTTTAACATAGTTAATCCTAACAACTTATTTTTACAGAAATTATTGATACATTTTCGCTTTTTAGTGTAGAACATAATAAACTAAATTAGGTTATTTCAATATAACTTTTTAAGCAGAATTTGTTTGTACATTATTAATAACCTATTAATTTACAAAGACTTTATCAAAATAAGAAAAACACCTTAAAAAATTTAGTTGAAATATTTTCCTTATTTCAAAAAAGCAGAGGTTTTTATGTCATTACCACAAAATACCGCAACACCCGCTAAGGATGCAAAAGTATGCTTAGGCATTATCATCGCCATATTATTGCCAGCTATCGTCGCGCTTTCCACCATTCGCGTTCCCCAAAGCCTAGTCAGCATCAGCAGCAATCCATCTCCGTTAGGGTACACCTTTAGTTTAGCCCTGTTTATTATTCCCACTTTAATATTAGCGCAATGGTTTTTGCGCCATCCAGACTATCCATTCCAACGCAAATCTTTTTATATCACTGTTATTGTCTTAACCCTGCTTGGTTTCGGGTTAGATATATTATTTGCTGCCAAATTTTTTACCTTTAATAATTACAACGCACATTTGCCGATTATGATTCCCGTTGTAGGTGGCAGTGTGCCCATTGAAGAATTTATCTTCTACGTTTCAGGATTTTTAGCCACCTTATTACTTTATATTTGGTGTGATGAATATTGGTTAGGCGCATATAATTTGCCCGACTACACAAAAAGCGTAAATGAAAATAAAATTACCCATGTGATTCAATTTCATCCCTTTTCATTAAAAGTCGGATTAATTTTAATAGGTCTGGCAATTGTCTTTAAACTGCTCTTTGGCGGCAGCGGTTTTCCTAGTTATTTTATCTTTTTAGTCGTCTGCTCAATTATTCCGAGTATGCTATTACTCCCCACTGTAGAAAACTTTATTAATTGGCGTGCCTTAAGCTTTACCTTCTTTTTAATTTTACTTATTTCTTTATTATGGGAAGTGACATTAGCCAGCCCTTATCAATGGTGGAATTATCAAGATGAACGCATGTTAGGAATTTATATTGACGCATGGACGAATTTACCTGTAGAAGCGGTCATCGTTTGGATGGCAGTTTCTTATATGACCGTGATTGTTTATGAAACTGTTAAAATTATCGTCACGCTAAATACCACTTGGCATCAAACTTTACATCCTGAAATTTCAACCCTTGTTTCTAACTTTCAAAACAATCAGGAAACAACTATGACCTCTGATGAAACTTCTCATAAAGGATTATTTGTACCATTAGAACGCGATGTTTTATTGTTATTTTTCGCAGGATTAATCGGCAATATTTTTTACACGCAATATTCCATTATTTTAGTGATTTCACTTTATATCGTTGGACTAACTTTTGAATATTTAACCAAATCATTATGGACATATAATGAATCCATTAAAAACTCAAAATTTACCATTAAAGGCGTAAATATTATTTTAGGCACAGGTTGGGTTGGAGTCTTATTATTAAGCGCGTGTTTCGCCAAATTTTTATTTATCCAATTGTCTATTACTTATTTCTTTATTGCTTTAGTTTTTGGCGTGGGTATTGTAGGCAATTTAGCTGAACAGCTTTATTATTATTTAAAATTATTTAGTTATAATTTAGATCAACCATTATTAGCATTTCCTTTCAAAAAAGTTATTTTAATTTATCATATTCCGTTATCAGTAAGACTAGGTTATTTTTCTAGCCTACCTATTATTGTTTATTTTGTTTTAAAATTAACTGGAAATATTTAAGTCACTGTATAAAATTTTTATCACCCAAACCTTTCAGGTCTCTAAGACCTGAAAGGTTTTTATACCTGAAAATACTTTTTTAATCTCCACTCACACTCTTAAATAAAAGGAAAATCACCATGATTAATTTATGCGGCTTTGGTGTCAGCAATTATTACAATAAAACGAAATTAGTTTTACTGGAAAAAGGCATTGATTTCACCGAAGAATATTTACTGCCATCACAAGATGAAGCTTTATTAAAACGTTCTCCATTAGGCAAAATTCCTTTTATTGAAACAGAAATAGGCAATTTATCTGAATCACAAGTGATTTTGGAATATTTAGAAGAAGCTTATCCAGAAAAACCGCTTTATCCAGCCAATAGTTTTGAACGCGCTAAATGCCGTGAATTAATTCAACATTTAGAATTAAATATTGAATTACCGGCGCGGCGTTTATATAAAGAAGCTTTTTTTGGCGGCACAGTTTCAGATGAAACCAAAGCAGAAGTCAAAGAACGCTTAGAAATTGGCTTAAACGGCTTAGCACGATTGGCGAAGTTTTCCCCATTTATCGCAGGCGACACTTACACTGCCGCAGATTGCGTGGCATGGCTGCATTTTTTTATGATCAGTTTAACCAGCCAAAAAATTTATGGTGCAGATATGGTTGCAGCGCATTTTCCTGAAATAGCCAGCTATATGCAGTTGCTGGAAACACGCCCTGCGGTGCAAAAAGTGGCTGCTGATCGTGGCATGGCATTAGCTGCGTTTTTTAGTCCAAAATAAATCGCCTAAAACCTCTGAAAGCTTTAAAACTTTAAAACTTCAGAGGTTTTTTAATCCTTTACCTTTATCTGAACAGTACAATGATATGACCCAATTATTATTTTTAGGCTCTGGTTCTGCATTTACCGTAGGTACTGACAATTACCAATCAAATATACTTATTATTGATGAAAACAACAATAAGTTATTAATTGATTGTGGTTCAGATATTCGCTTTTCATTATATGACGCGGGTTTATCTTATCAAGATATTACTGATATTTATATTAGTCATTTACACGCAGATCATGTCGGCGGTTTAGAATATATTGCATTCGCCAGAAAGTTTACCCCCAATTGCACAATCCCTAATTTATATTTAAGTAAAGATATTGCTCAAGAACTTTGGGAAAATAGCTTATCAGCAGGATTGCGTTCAGTTCAAAATAATTTAATGACGATAGATGATTATTTTAATATACAGGCAATTAGCAAAAACAATAACTGTTTTCAATGGCAAAATATTCAGTTTGAATTAGTAAAAGTGATTCATATTAATAATGGCTTTTATATCATGCCCTGCTATGGCTTATTTTTTCAAATAAATGGGGTAAATATTTTTTTTACCAGCGATACACAACTCTGTTTAACACAATTGCAGCCTTATTATGAAAAAGCCGATATTATTTTTCAAGACTGTGAATTAAATGAATACCCCACCACAGTACACGCAAACTTTGCAGATCTTAAACACTTGCCACTTTCCATTAAAAATAAAATGTGGCTGTATGGTTATCATTCTGCATTATTACCTGATTATCAAGAGCATGGTTTTTTGGGTTTTGTAAAACGCGCTCAATCTTTTGATTTTTAAATTTTGATATTAATATTATGACGCAACTTAATCTTGAAAACTCTCCCAAAATTCTGATGGTAGATGATACAAAATCTATTTGTTTGCAAATTAATAAATTATTTTCAACAGAACAAGTTACTTTTAAATATTGTTTTCATGCTGAAAAAGCCATTGCCGAAATTGAAATCTATAAACCCAGCGTGATTATTCAAGATTTATATATGCCGCAAAAAGATGGTTTTCAATTAGTGACTGAATACCGAAATCATCCTGATATAAAAGATATTCCAGTGTTAATATTTTCGGGTGAGCGCGATATTAATACCAAAAGCAAACTGCTTTCGTTAGGCGCAAATGATTTTCTATATAAAGATATTGACCATCAAGAATTAGTCGCTCGCGTTTTATATTATGCAAAACGCTTTTTACATACCCAACGGATTAATAATACCAATTTATTAGAAAAACCCATTGAAAGCTATAAAATATTTTTGGCAGACCCTTCCAGAATTTCCTGTTTAATTACGCAAAAAATATTAAGCCAACAAAACAATATTGTTTTTGAATATTCGCTTCATGCAAATACGGTGATTGATGCCATAGAAAAATATCAACCTAATGTCATCTTTTTAAATTTATTTGATATTAATGATTGGTTTTATTTGATAGAAAAAATTAGAGACCACTTTTTAATAAAAAATACTCCGATTGTTGTTTTTGCACCTTATGATGATGAAAACCTTAGAAATAAGTCATTAGCAGCCGGGGCAAATGAGTTTATTGTCAACAGCACTAATAATAATGAATTGCTGAATAAAATAAACTCTTATGTGTCAAATAATCGCAGCAAAATTCAACAACTTAGTGATAAATTAACTTACCATACTGATATTGTTAATATCAATGTCAGATTGCTAATGATAGACGATTCAAAATTTATTTGTGCTTCGTTTCAGCAATTATTAAGCAGCGAAAAAAATATTCAGATGTATTTTTGCAATGATCCACTGCAAGCTTTGGAATTGGCAAAAAAATATAATCCAACCATTGTATTAATGGATTTAGAAATGCCGAATATGTCAGGGCTGGAACTACTCGGTATTTTTAGAAAAGATGATTTTACCAAAGAAATGCCAATTATTGTGCTTTCCGGTATTAGAGATGCTTCTGTAAAAGCAAAAGCATTTGCTTTAGGCGCAAATGATTATATGGAAAAGGAGATGGATAAAATAGAATTAATTAGCCGAATTCAATATCATTCGCGCAGTTATATTAATTCTATTCAGCTGAATAATACAATTCAAGAATTAACAGATATGCAAAAGCTATTAAAATCGCAAAGCATGTTTATTCGTAAAACATTTGGTCGTTATTTGTCCGATGAAATAGTTAATAGTATTTTAGAATCGCCGGAAGGCATGAAATTAGGCGGTGAAAGTCGCACTATTTCAATTATGATGACGGATTTGCGCGGCTTTACGGCATTAAGTGAACGTTTACCCGCAGAATCAGTATTATCGATTATTAACAATTACTTAGCCGTAATGACGGAATTATTGCAAAAATATCATGGCACAATTGATGAGTTTATTGGCGATGCTATTTTAGCGATTTTTGGTGCGCCTGTTGCACGCGAAAATGATGCACTGCGAGCTGTGGCGTGTGCAATCGAAATGCAATTGGCAATGCAGAGAGTGAATCAATGGAATAAGGCGCATCATTTTCCTGAAGTGGGAATGGGGATTGGAATTAATACTGGTGATGCCGTTGTGGGAAATATCGGCTCTGAAAAACGCGCTAAATATGGAATTGTGGGAAGAAATGTGAATTTAACTTCGCGAATTGAATCCTATACTACCGGCGGGCAAATTTTTATTTCTGAAGAAACTTTAAACGAATGCGGTGATGTATTGCGAATTGATGGGCAAATGCAAGTGTCGCCTAAAGGGGTTAAAAAACCAATTACTATTTATGAAGTAGGCGGAATTTATGGCGAATTTAATTTATTTTTACCTGAAAAACAAAAAGATAAATTAATTACCTTAATTGATTCGGTGAGCGTGTTATTTACTTTAATCGAGGGGAAAAATGTTTCTGATATTTCGCACACAGCTGAAATTGTGAGTTTTTCAAAAAATGGTGATGATATTAAAGCTGAAATTAAATCTGAAATTCCGGTGAGTTGTTTGAGTAATTTAAAAATCACTTTATTGAATATTGATAGCTTACACAAACAAGAGGAGATTTATGCAAAAGTGATTAAACAAAGTGAATTAGGTTTTATTGTTTCATTTACTTTTATTGATGCCAAAGTTGTTGAATATTTGCAATTAAATATGGGATGTTTTTAACTTTAGAAAATATACTTTGGATGTTAGGCTATGCCTGACATTGCAAGCAAAGCTTGCACTCCAGCATACCGAAAAACTTTTTTTTAATTACTTAAATATGCGTAGAGGCACATTGTTTGCGTCTCTACAACATGTCGATTATTGCCGCTACCTAAAATTTTATAAAGACGACCAGTCGTCTTGAAAAATTTTCGTATATTTTTTCGTAACAGCGGCTATTAATATCATTGTAGAGACCCGATGAATCGCGCCTCTACCTGATTAAAGATTGGGTGCTGTTACCAATCCCAATCATCATCCGCTTTAACAACCGTCGTATTTCCTAAACACGCGCGTGAGGATAAAACCCGCACCAGCGCAATGCCAAAAGCCGGAAGTGTTTCAATCAGCTCCAGCAATTTTTGCCGATTCAGCGACAACAAAGAACAGTGCGTTTCCGCTGTCACACTGGCAGTGCGTGGTTTTTGATCAACTAGAGCAATTTCACCAATCACCGCACCTGCGCCACTGCGCCCTACTTGTTTGCCGCCCACTGTTGTGATGATGTAACCTTCCAAAATCACATACATCAACATTGCAGTGCCACCTTCTTTAAACAACACACGCTGCGGCGGCACTTCCATCACCGCAGATGTGCCTAATTTTTTCACCAATTCGTGCAGCATTTTCGGCGTTAATGCGCTGCTATTTGCACTGCTATTGCTTGTCTGTGCAGTTGTTGCTGTTTGCGCAGGTGTGTCTCTTCGTAGAGAGCGAATAAAAAGCCCCATCAACATCAGAGTAAATTCTGGTTTCTTTTGCAGTCCTTTTAACAGTTGGCTTTCATTGAGTGAAATAAATTTGCAAGGCTCTTTTGCCATCGCAATGGTGTTAATTGAACTAATAGGTGTGAACTCACCAAAAATTTGACCGGGAATAATGTCATCAAGATTTTGATATGCCGTTTGAATGGTGACTCTGCCATTGAGCAACAAATACATTTTGTTTGATTGAAACGAAAAAAAACTCGCTTTTTGTCCTATTTCAAAAAAAGTTTCGCCCTCATTGGCAGATTCTAATTTGCCAAACAATTTAAAAAACTCCAGTGCGGCGTGAGCGTCATAACTGATGGGGCTGGATTCAAAGGGATTTTTATCTGCCGGAAGCATTATGAATTTCCTAATTTCTTTCTATTTGTAAGTTGCAAAGCCTGTCGGCGAGGTTTCATTGTGTGATTTATTTCACAGTCTAATAACTTCCTTTAAGTTTAGCCAGTTTTTTAAAGTGAAGCTGTTTTTATCCTATACGACAATTTGGCAAAAACACTTTATTTTCTAAGCTCTTAATAATCAAAATATTATTCCGTAGGGTGGGCACGCTTTTTTGCCCACCAAAACAAATTATTCAGATTCTTTGAAAAAATAGTTTGCACTGATTTTTTGTATTCGCAAAATGGTGGGCAAAAAAGCGTGCCCACCCTACAAATATCTTATTGAAAAATAATGATTTCTTAATTTAATGACAATCATTTATATGGATTACTTTGCTAAACTCACATGCTCTTGCCGAATATGCACTTCACGCTGCGGCACTGCGATTTCAATATTGTGTTCTATTAACGCTTTATACAGCCGCAAATGTAAGTCATGCGTGACGGGCATTCGATGGCTTAACTCGCTCACATACACCCGAATCGAAAACTCTAAGGCACTTTCGCCAAACTTAACAAAATACACCGAAGGTTTTGGCTCAGCAAGCACACAGGGCGTATTCAACACGGTATCGGTAATTACTTTATGTGCAAAATCAACATCTGAACCATAGCTAATTCCTAACGGAATTACTAAGCCGGTGATTTGACTGCTTAACGCCCAATTCACCAATTTGTCGGTAATAAAACTTTTGTTCGGCACAATGAGTTCTTTTTCATCCGCATCCACAATATGCGTGGCACGCATCTGAATTTGACTCACTTTGCCGCTAATATCGCCAATTGTCACGGTATCGCCCACCCTAATCGGACGTTCAAACAATAAAATAATCCCTGAGACTAAATTGGCAAAAATTTCTTGCAGACCAAACCCCAATCCCACGCTGAGCGCGGCAATCAGCCATTGCACTTGCGACCAACTCCCGCCCAGTTCATTCGCAATGCAAATTGTGCCAATCGCAATTAACACATAACGACTTAATTGATTAATCGCATAGCGGCTGCCTTGTTGAAATGAAAATCGCCGTAAAATCAACACTTCTAACAAACCGGGCAAATTATTCACCGCGATTAAAATCACAAACAAATCAATACCTGATAGTAATAAATTGCCCAGCGTAATCGATTGCGAAACTTCTTGCTTATCAACTGAGACAAGATGTTCCCACAACACAATTTGATCCAAAAACGAAAACGCCGGCAAAATATTTTTCCAAATCATCCAAATTCCGGCAAACAAACTCATCACAATAAACACGTTGAGTAGCTTGGTAGTTTGTTGATTGATTTTGGGAATATCCAGCAGCAACACCTCTTGATTCTCAGCCGTTTCGCTGAAAGGATGTTGCGTATTTAGCTGGGCGGCTTTGCGTTTTTGCTGCGAATTTTTTAAGGCTAATTGCCGATTCACCACCGTGAGCCAGCGCAACACCAGCTCATAGACAATAATCATCACAAAACCCAAACGCAGGGTTAAAATCAGTTTTTGCTCCAATTCCAACGCGCTTAAATAATAGCCAGTCAACGCAAAGCCAATAATCATCAACGGTGCAACAATCACTCCGCCGTACCAAACATAGCGCAACCGTGCAATCCATGATTCTGGTTTTGTGGCATTCAGCGATTTCAAAACGCCGCGTTCCGGCTGCAAAATTTTCGCTAACGCCATCATCACCACTAGCATAATCGCAATCAGCGCAAGTCGCCCTAAGCTGTCACTGTGCAACGTATTTTGCGAGGCATTTGCCATATTCATCAAAAAAATACTGGGCAAAATCACAGAACGCACCCAAGCAATTTGTCGATGCAGCAAACAAGTGGTGTCTTGCTGCCAATTAAAATGTTTCGTCACAATCCCGTTTGGCGCAAACAAGGAATAAAACAATTGCAGAAAAAATAGCGGAATCACCATTGCTTGCAAACCTTTTGCCACTGCCAAACTAAAATCCGCAGGGTGCGTCGCGCTTTCTAAAAACACACCGCAAATCCACAAACTTAACGGCACGGGCAATAACATAATCAAAGTGTATGCTAAAGCGGAGGGGGTAAAATAAAACTTATCGTGATATAAACCGCCGATTTTTGCATCCCAGCGGGTAATTTGTTCGCGCAAAGTCTCGCGATAACGCAATAACGATGAAATCGCCAGCAATGATAACAAGGCAAGAAAATAACGCTCCCATAAGCCACTGAATAAATTAACTAGCATCATTTTCCAGTTATTAAATGAAATCAACCATTTAACGGCATCATACAAATTCACAAAATACGCTGCATTAATCGCCTCAGAGCTAGGAACCCACAATAACCTTTCATCCAAATATAAAGCGTATTTGGTCGCCTGTTTTATCAATTGTTGTTTGGCAAAATCATAATCGCCTAAGCTGCGCAAATAACTGGCGTAAATTTTGGTCAGTTTGTTGAGTAAGTCTTTTTGTTCATTCAACAACAAATGCAATTCTGATTCGATATGGCTGCGCGTATCTTGATTGAGCGTAGTTTGCACCTGTGCTGTCATCATTTTTTGCAATTCTGCATCAATATCAACCAGTTGCTTTAGTCTGCTCTCCAGTTTAAATTCCGCTAAGCTGGCTTTTGCCGTATCACTTTGAATATCATCTTGCTGATTTATTTTGTCGATATTCGTCAGTTTATTGCGTTGCTCGCGTAAAATTTTCCCTAACACCGGACTTAAGCCTGCTAAACTAATCTTTTTTTCCGCGCTTTTAAAATCACTATCAATTTCAACGCTGCGGCTTTCCAATTGTTCTTTATTTTGGTTTAACCGCTCCAGTTCCGCGCTTAACGTTTGCAATTGCTGACTGTAGCGAATGTTATCTTTTGTAGTCTGTTGAATCAGCGGATGTTTATTCAAGCTGTTTTTCTCTATTTTCGACAACCTGTTTTGTAAGCTTTGCGCTTCCGATTGCTGACGTTGTGCGAAATTTTTTTCCAACTCGCTGATGGTCGCAACCAAATTTTGCTTTTGCAAATTCAACAATTGCAGCTGACTTTTTAACAAATCCATCCGCTCAGGATGGCTTAACGCTTCCAAACCTAGCATTTTCAGCTGGCTAGTTAGTTTGCTTTGCAAAGTTTTCAATTGCGCTTGTCGCGCGTCACGCTCTAATTCGCTTTCTGCCAACAACTTAAACACATCGGTATTTTGCTCGCTATCATTTAAAGCTTGCTTGGCGGTTTCTGTTTCCAACCGAATCTCATCCGCGCGGGTAGTTTGCACACTCAAATCGCTTTCAAGTTTCACAATTTGCGTGTCTAAACTGTTCAGATTAGTTTTTTCTGCCAGCAACCGCTGTTCGATTTGTTCTGCGGATAATTTATTAATCAGCTCTGTGTTTTTAACCGGCTGCGCTTGCAAATCATTAAACTTAGTTTGCTGCTCTTGAATTTGCAGCGGCGTTTTGCTGATGGAATCTTGGTAGTTTTTTGCCAAAACCTGAAACCACTCATCATTGCGCAAATTTTCAATCGCGCTCCGATAAAATCCTAACACTTTGGTTTTTAAAGCCTCGTTTAAATCTGCTCGATTATTAATCGCTTTAATTTTGGCTTCTAAACTGTCTTGAGAAATTTCATGCGCGGCTAATAATTCGCTTTGATGCGCGGTGGGCGCGGCATAATTGCTTTGTGGCAGCAATGCTAACAAAGTCAGAAGGAACAAAAGAAAAAAGCAGTGGCGATGATTCATGTTTTTACAATGCAAATGATTGATTTAAATGAGTAGTTTTTGTCTATTTTGAAATCCGTAGAGGCGCGAAATTTTGCGTCTGCACAGTTTAGTTTCTAACAGATACGATTTACTAATAATGGGGGCGAAATTTCGTTTTTCTCAGCGAATACCAGTTAAAAAATATATGCAGCAACTGTAGGTGCAAATTCATTCGCACTGTGCGGATAAATCCGCACCTACATCAAATAGACCCGCATAAGTTGTTTTATTCACGTTTCTAAGGTATTCTTAGCAACTCTTGTTAGGGTACAATAAGTTTCTTAACGAAAACAGTTAGGTTTTTTTTACAAAACATAACAGAATATTCTCCAACTAATTTAATATTAAAAAAATCAATGTGTTAAAAACTTCAAAGTTAGGTTTGCCGCCTATTTTAGAGTTTTTTCATACACAGCGAAAAAAATATCACTTTGTCACTGATACTATTTTGATGAGTTTTTAATGAAAAAAGCAGCTATTCTTGCCCAAAGTCCTCGTGACTTAACCGTAGAGTGGGCACAACGTGTGATTAATCAACATGATAACGAAGTCCGCGTGAGTCATGTTGAGGTTTTAAATGTCGATGTAGGCACAACCACCCGCGTAAAACTTGCCGTTGAACACGATGGCGCAAGTTATTTGCCAAAACAGTGGTTTGTGAAAATGCCATCTTTGGCTTGGAAAGCTCGCGTTATTACTGCCCTGCCCTGTTTACTGCATACTGAGGCGCGGTTTTATAATGAAATATCACCGCTAGTCTCGCTCAATTTACCACATTTTTTAGCCGCTCAAAGTGCGTTTGGACGTGGTGCTATTCTGGTATTAGTGGATGTAAAAGAGTTTTCTGGCTGTGCAGGGCATCCGGCTGATGCGTTAAATTTCAATCAAGCTGCTGAAGTTGTGCAACATCTGGCAATGTTTCATGCGCATTTTGCACATCATCAAAATCTGGAGCAAAAATATCCTTGGCTGGCAAGTTCAGTTCGCAAAGTGGAAGATGCGTTAGGATCAGCTTTAGCCGTGCCGTTAATGAAACGTGGCTTGCGACGTGCGGGAGCTGTTGTGCCTACAGAATTACATCATCAAGCCTTAGGTTATGCTAAACATCGGCGAAAAATGATGACGTTTCTTAACGATGCGCCACGCACTTTGATTCACCATGATTGTCACCCTGGAAATTTATTTTGGCGCAATAATGAGGTGGGCTTTTTAGATTGGCAATTAGTGCGTTTGGGCGAAGGTGTGAGTGATGTGGCATATTTTCTCGCCACTGCTTTAGAACCGCAAACACGCCGTGCGCATGAACACGATTTGCTCAGTCTTTATATTGAAACCCTAAAGCTGCATGGCGTTGTTGACGTGGATAAAGAAAACTTGCTGCCGCGTTATCGTGCTCACTGTGTGTATGCGTTTGAGGCAATGTTACTAACTTTGGCTGTGGGCGGCATGATGAAATTAGAAAGCAATTTAGAATTAATTCACCGCGCAGCCAGTGCAGTACAAGATTTAGATTCGTTTTCTGTTTTGCCGTGATTTAATAAGGGAAAAACTTTATTTTTTCGGTGCGGTATTTTGCGCTGGCAAAAATTGCTTTGAGTTTATCACAGGAACAGGTGCTTGCCGCGAGCTACGTTCTACCACAGACGATGATGGTGGATTCATTCCACCTGAGGAAAGTGGCGCGTAATTTCGGTTTGTTCGTGTGCTAGGTGCGCAAACGCCGATACGACAGGAACTGCCGCGAGAACGATGCAGTGGCAAATAACCATAGTTATAATCAGTGGTCTTATCAATTTCTTCTTGCTGAGCTTGTGATTTTTCAATCGCTAACATATGCTGTTTTTGCAAAACCAGTATTTGTTGTTGCTGAATTAAGAGTTGCTGCTGTTGTCGTTCTGATTGTTCTTTTTGTTCGGTAGCTTTTTGTTGTTCCTCTAATTTTTTCTGATTCAAAAACAGAGCTAATTGTGCTTCATAAGTTTCAACTAGATCATTTTTCAGCGCGAATTGTTTAGCTTTATCAGGCTCTTGGTTGGCAATCAGTTGTTTAATGAGCCTAACTTTTTCGTCTTGCTCCCGATGTTGAATTTCTTGATTGGTTTCTTTGTCGATAAGCGTTTCCTGACTACTTTTGGGGCATTTGCCGTCTGTGAAAATCACTGATTTATTCGGCTGCACACATTTATAAACAGAACGCGCGTGAGTTGGATTTGCAAATAGCAGTGCAATGACTGTTAGAGACCAGAATGGATTCATTTTTTCACCTCATGGAAGAGATTTTAGTAACACAAGGGACGCAGAACGTCCATAGAGGCGTTCCCACGCTGAGCGTCACTGCCTACAGTTAAGAATTTATACCTTTATTTTCAATAAGATACTTGTAGGGTGGGCACGTTGTTCATGCCCGCCGATTTATCCGCCGCTCATAAGGTGGGCAAAAAAGCGTGCCCACCCTACGGAATAATATTTTGATTATTAAGAGCTTTTTCTTAACAGTGGGTAGTGACGCTGGGCGTGGGAACGATATGACAATATGAAAGTTATATTTTTCTGGCTTATTCAATCCGCGCTGTGTTTTACAGCCCTTGAATAATCCCCATTTCAATCAGTTTTTTCAGCACTAAATCCACACCTTCAGCAATTGAATATTGCGAAGTATCAATCCGCAATTCAGGATGTTCTGGCACTTCATACGGATCATCAATGCCGGTAAAACCTTTCAATTTTCCAGAACGCGCTAATGCGTACAAACCTTTGCGATCGCGTGATTCACAAACATCAATAGAGGTGGCGACATGAATTTCTACAAACGTGCCTTGTTCTTCAACCATTGCACGGACTTTGCGGCGCGTGTAAGTGTAAGGCGCGATAGGTGCGCAGATAGCAAAGCCGCCGTTTTTGGTGATTTCGCTAGCCACATAGCCGATTCGGATAATGTTTAAATCGCGATGTTCTTTGGAAAAAGTCAGCTCGCTCGATAAGGTTTTTCGCACAACATCACCATCTAACAAAGTGACTTTGCGTCCGCCCATCTCTAACAATTTAACTAATACGCCATTGGCTAAAGTCGATTTTCCTGAGCCGGAAAAACCAGTGAAAAACAAAGTTACGCCTTGTTTAGAACGCGGCGGCAACACAGTGTGCAATTCTTCTATGATTTCAGGATAGGCAAACCAGTCTGGAACAGGCAAACCTTTTTGCAGCAGTCCACGCAATTCCGCACCTGAAATATACAAGCCCTCTTCACCGGGTAATAATTGATTTTCTTCACAAAATTCGCCACGTTCAGGTGAATAGAGTAAGAAAGGTGCGGCTAAAATTTTAATATTGAGTTCGTTTTGATGTGCTAATACCAACTCTTGTGCAGCTTTCACATCATAAAAATGTCCGCCACGATTATCGCGTCCAGGCCCTGCGTGATCGCGCCCCACAATAAAATGACTAAAGCCATAATTTTGCCGAATAATCGCTTGCAGCAAGGCTTCTCTAGGCCCTGCCATTCGCATCGCCAAAGGCAGCAAACTTAATAATGCCGAATCTTTGGGATAGTGTGCGAGAATTTTTTTATAACAACGCACGCGGCTATAGTGATCTATATCTCCGGGTTTAGTCACGCCGACGGCGGTATGAATCACAAACTTTGCTTGATGTTCCGCCATCAAACGTTTGGTCATAATCACATGGCTGCGATGTACTGGATTGCGGGTTTGAAACGCCATCACTTTTGACCAACCTTGCGCTTCAAAATACGCTCGTAATTGCGCAGGTGATTGCCGATATTCTTTAAAATCGTAGTAATAAGGCGGAGTGATTCCGGTTAATGTGCCGCCTAGATAATAATCTCCGGCTTCATCAAACAAATAACGCACCCCCGGATGGCTGTTGTCGGTGTGGGCAAAAACTGCTTGCGCTTCTGCCATTTTGTCCACAGCCCAACAATCAGTCACGACCATATTGGCAATCAAAACACCTTCGCCATCACGCAATGCAATCGTATCTCCAAGTTTAATGGATTCTGCAAACGCCGCACTCACGTCCAAATTAATTGGCATTGACCACAACGTGCCATCCGCAAGACGCATGGATTTTAATACGCTGTCATAATCGCGTTGGCTTAAAAAACCTGTCAACGGTGAAAATGCACCATTCAACAGCAATTCAACATCGCATAATTGCCGCCGAGTTAAACTCCATGTCAAACAATTTTGCGCCTTGTCTTTTTCAGCCGCTAAAGTGTCTTCGGAAGCGTATAAATTAAGCAGTTTCCCGCCGTGTGCAGTAATAGATTGATTCATTATGTTGTGGCTGCGTCATTGAAAAAATAAATATTAGAGGCTAATTATATAACAAGCTGTTTAGGATTCAGTGAAATAGTGCGCAATTCTAAGCAAACTATCCTTTTTTATATCTAATTTAAAGATAACTATATCTTTTATCATCATATTAACCCCAGTTTTGTTTCAGATATACTAAAAAAAGGTTAATTATAATTATTAAGGTTATTACAAATGGAAATAGGACAATTATCTGCATTTATCAATCCTGGCTATAGCGCGTCTGGCTTATTAGTCGGTATTTTAGTTGGGCTGACGGGCGTGGGCGGTGGGTCTTTAATGACTCCACTGCTGGTTTTTTTATTCGGCTTTGCGCCTAAAACAGCTATCGGCACTGATTTATTATTTGCTGCAATTACGAAAAGCAGCGGCGTATTAGTTCATCATCACAAACATCGTTCAGTTGAATGGAAAATTGTTGGTTTACTAGCCTTAGGAAGTTTGCCTTCAGCGATAGCTGTTATCTATTTATTAAAATATGTTTTCACCAAAGATGAGCATATTACTCATATTATGACGACCACGCTGGGTGTGACATTAATTTTAACGGCGATTTCAATCATTTTGCGGAATTATTTAGCAAAACGCCCGCATGAAGTTGCCGTGCAACGTAAAACTCATCACGAAAGATTTGGTCGCTGGCAAGCTCCATTAACCATACTAACGGGCGTAGTTTTAGGCACATTAGTCACATTAACTTCCGTAGGCGCGGGCGCATTGGGTGTGATTGTTTTGTTATTTTTATATCCACGTTTAGCAACTGTGCGGATTGTTGGCACCGATTTAGCTCATGCCATTCCATTAACCGCAGTGGGCGGCTTTGGGCATTGGCTAATGGGAAATGTGGATTTTGTCTTATTAGGCAGCTTATTAATTGGTTCTTTACCGGGAATTTATGCAGGCAGTTATTTCAGTGCAAAAATTCCTGAGAAATATTTAAGACCTTTATTGGCAACGATTTTATTGATTGTCGGCACAAAGTTTGTGCTTTAAAAAATAAATTGTAGAGTCGCGATTCATCCGTGACTCTACAGCTATTTCAAAAAAAATTCTCAGCTTACAATTGCCAAGTTTTTTCAAGACGACTAGTCGTCTTAGAAAGTTTTTTTGAAAATTTTCGCTACGCTAATCAGAATTATGAGCTAAAGATTTAACAGGATTTTAAAATTAAGGAGATATTTTTTGATGCAGACCTTTCAGGTTTTTAAAACCTGAAAGGTCTTAAGATGAACCGCTTAAGCACAGCATTAAGCGTGATATTTAGACATGGTTTTAATCGTTTCTAATGCCTGTTTAATTTTGGCATTCACATCATCATTTAATTCGCTGGTGGAATAGACTTTTTCCAACAAACCTTCTTCAACTAAAGCCTCTTTCAACCAACGTTTTAAGCCGCGATAATTATTGTTCACTTTTGCAATTTCACCCGTTTCAGGATGACTCAATTCACTGCGACTCACTGGCGTTGCAGCCACTTCAGCTACTTTTTCTGCAACAACGGGTGCTGCTTCAACAACAGGCTCTGCGGCTGCAACTTCTACAGGGCTTTCTGGCACTTCTGTGCCAGTAGTAAAACCACTGGGTGTCAACACAGAACCGGCTGCCCGCGCTCTATTGGCTTGCATTTCCACCCGTTGATCATCCGCAACTTTGTAAACAACATAAGCGACATAAATTGTCGTCAAAATAAATAATACTTCAGACATAAACGTACTCCACTTGCTAATTAAATTATTGTTATTTTTCTTTGCACAAAATCAGTAAAAAAACGCTTTTACTCATCGCTTTGCTTGCTTGTGAATATACCAGATGCTGTATTATTCGGTAAACTAATTCTCTGTACATGACAAAAAATTAACTTCAACAAATCATCTGCTTACAGAAAAAGCAACAAATGTTTTTCACTTTTAAGCCTATAAGTCAATTTAAGCACTCTTTTATTCAACTCATTCACATCCATGCGAAAAAACTTTTAGCAGGTCGTTTTTGAACGCAAAGCCGTATGATAATTAAAATTGTATTTGTGACTTACATCTACGTTTTTAATTCTTGAAAATAAACTTTAAAGAAAAAATTAATTAAAAATCAATGCTTTATATTTTAAAGCCCACCTATTAAATGAGAAACGCTTTGCAATAATTTAAGAGCATCTGTTTCAATAACCTTTTTAATTGCAAGGTGAAAAAAAATGAAAACACTACCTTTATTTTTAATGGCAGGTTTATTGAGTTATATACCACTGAGTTCGGCAACGACTTATTATGTGGCTACCACCGGCAATGATAGTAATGCCGGAACACAAACCAGCCCATTACGCAATATTCAGAAAGCCGCTGATTTAGCCAAAGCAGGGGATACTGTTTATGTGAAAGCCGGAACGTATTATGAAAAAGTCATCGTCCGCAATTCAGGTACAGCAGACAAACGGATTAATTTTATGCCACAGCCTAAACATAAAGTCACTGTTAATGCTAATGGGAAAGCAATGGATTACTTTCAAGGCGTGTTTACCTTAAGCAATGTCAGTTATGTTAATGTGTCAGGGTTTCGGCTGCTTAATTCCAAGCAATTCGGCGCGGTGGCTTATAAAGCTCATCATATTAACTTGAAACATAATTACATTTACAATACGCGCGTGTCCGGTTTATCGGCGTGGAGCAGTCAAGATGTGGTTTTGCAAGGTAATGAAGTGGAAAAAGCTGTGAATGGCGGCGAACAAGAATGTATTAGCGTGGCATTAAGTCAGCGTGTGAAAGTGTTAAACAACCACGTTCATCACAAAGGCACTGGTAATAATGGTGGCGAAGGCATAGACATCAAACAAGGCTCGTCTAATGTGTTGGTTAAAGGAAACTATGTGCATGATTTATACAATAAAGTTTGTCTTTATATCGACGCATGGGATGCTCATACTCACCACATTACGATGGACAGCAACAAAGTTCATAACTGTTATCATGACGGTATAGCGATGACTTCAGAAAAGGGCGGATTGCTAGAGAATATTATTATTCAAAATAATATTAGCTATAACAATTACGGCAACGGTCTCACCATAGGCGCGTGGGGGGTTTCAGGATACCAACGTCCATTGCGAAATATTTTAGTGATTAACAATACGTTTGCTCACAATGGGGTTAAATGGGGCGGCGGTATTTCAATCAGCAATCCTGACATTCAAAATGTCGTGGTGCGCAATAATATATTAAGCCAAAACAAGTCTTTTCAACTGAATGATGAAGTGGGTAATGGCAAAACCATGTTAGAGTTTAATGTTATTGATGGCTTTCGCGGTTATGACACACCCGAAACTTACGGTTTAAATCCAGTAAAAGGCAGTGCCAGTTTTGTGAATGCAGCGCAAGGTGATTATCACTTATTAGGTGATTCAGTTGCGATTGATAGTGCTATTGCAACTCGTGCACCACTCCGCGACTTTGATAATAAATTAAGACCCGTTAATAATAAATGGGATATGGGCGCGTTTGAATATCAATAAGAGTGTTGTACAGAAATTTTTTAACGCTCAACTTAGACTTTTCAGGTTTCTAAAATCTGAAAAGTCTTTTGATAGATGAGTAAAGATAGCTGTTTTTTTCAACTTATTGATAATTAATGTTTTTTAATAGACGGTATGTAAAGCAAAAGTCAGACTAAACCTTTTAATTGCTAGATTTATTACGGATCCAAAAATATTTTAATAGACTTGTTGCGATGTAATATTTAAGAATTTATGCGGTATTGAGACTTTTCATAACTTATTGATAAATTAGCCAAAAACAGCCTAATTATTTACATCTAAAGCTGGCAAATTTGCCATCAATCCCATTGCCTGCCGTGCTAATAAATTTTTTGCGGCTGGAATATGGTCTAATAACGTTAAACCAAGATTTCGCGCTGCGGCAATCGAAAGGGTTGGCGTGGAAAAAATTTTCACCAAACTATCGGTTAAGTGAATCACACGATCATGATCTTTTAATCTGAGTTTTGCGTAATTTTGCAAAAAATCATCCGCACCAATATCGCCGCCTTGCTGTTGCTGAGTTTTCAGCATTTGTGCCAATTGCACCACGTCACGCAATCCTAAATTAAAACCTTGTCCTGCCACCGGATGCAGCTGATGTACTGCATTGCCAATAATCACCGTGCGCTGCGCCAGCATTTGTTCCGCACGAATTAAAGTTAAAGGAAAAGCCCGACGCGGTGCGGCCAGCGTTAACTCTCCTAAGCGATAACCAAAACATTCTTGCAATTGCGCCATAAATTCTTTTTCACCATACGCCATTAAATCAGCGGCTTGCTCATGGCTGCGTGTCCAAACCACTGAGGCTAAATGTTTTTTCAGCGGCAATACCGCTAAGGGTCCAAATTCGGTGAAGCGTTCATACGCGGTATTTTGATGTGGCAAATAGGTTTTTACCGTTGTCACTAACGCAGTTTGTCCATAATCGGTTCTGTGTTGGGCAATTTCTAATAATTTGCGAATTGTCGATTCTCCACCATCTGCACCGACTAATAATCTCGCGGTTACATTGAGACCTTCCTCGTTTTTAAAACCTGGCAGGTCTTGGTGGCTATGCAAACTCACATGCACCGCTTCAGAACTTGTGCTTAACCCGATAATCCGCGCCGGACAAATTTGCGTGATGCCCGCATCAGCCACCAATTGCGCAACATGGCTTTCAATATCACGCGCGGTTATCACATAACCCAATGCTTCCACACCTTGTTGTTTTGCTGAAAGGCGCGTTTTTCCAAAATGACCTTTATCAGAAACATGAATATGTTCGATGGCGGCGGCGTGTTTTTTAGCCTGTTGCCACGCGCCCAAATCATCCAACAAAGCAACCGTGCCGGCTGCCAAAGCTAAGGCTCTATCGCCCGCAGGTGAGTTTTGCAATTGCTCACGACTCAACGCTTCAATAATTGCAATTTTTAAACCGCACTCTTTCAACGCTAATGCCAAGCAATTTCCAGCCAAGCCGCCGCCGCCAATCAATAAATCATAATCGTATAACATAAGAAGTCTTCATTAATAACTGCCAATTTTGAAAAGATTGGCGGTCATGGTGTTTATAAAAAAGTCTATTAACTTGCCTGCATTAATGCTTCTATTTCAGCCACCGTTTTCGGTGCGCCGCGCGTTAAAACTTCGTTTCCATCTTTGGTGACTAACACATCATCTTCAATCCGAATCCCAATTCCCAACCATTTAGGATCAACGGTTTCGCAAGTCGGTTGCACATAAATCCCCGGCTCAATCGTCAACACCATACCGGCTTCTAAAATCCGCCATTGTTCGTTGACTTTATAATCGCCCACGTCATGCACATCCATACCTAGCCAATGTCCGATGCGGTGCATGTAAAATTCTTTATATTTTTCATCCTTGATTAAAGTTTCCACATCACCCATCAGCAATCCCAAATCGACTAAACCTTGCGTCATCACTAACACAGAAGCTTCATGCGCTTTATTCCAAGCATTGCCGGGATAAATTTCTGCAATCGCGGCTTGTTGTGCATCCAACACCAATTGATAAAGCTGTTTTTGTGCGGGGGAAAAATGTCCTGAAATCGGGAAAGTGCGCGTAATATCCGCAGCATAATGATCGCATTCTGCACCCGCATCAATCAGCAATAAATCGCCTCGGCGCAATTTCGCGTTGTTATGCACATAATGCAGCACGCAAGCATTTTTTCCCGCTGCCACAATGGAAGGATACGCCACTGCCCGCAATCCTTCTTTCATAAATTCATGGACGATTTCGGCTTCCATTTGATATTCAAATAATCCAGCTTTGCAGATTTGCATGGCGCGGATATGTGCTTGCACAGAAACTTGCACTGCGCGGCGAATCAATTTTAATTCTGCTGCACTTTTAAACATGCGCATTTCATGCACGATGTGTTCTAGCGACACCAATTCGCCCGGCGCACTAATATATTTACGCGATTGGGCACGAATGTGATTAATCCATTCCAACAATTTATGATCTAAATCGCTGTCGCGTCCCATCGGATAAAAAACTTTCGCTTTGCCTTCTAACATGCCCGGCAAAATGTCGTTTAAATCATCAATAGGAAAGGAATCATCCGCGCCATAATGGGTGGTCGCGCCTTCTAATCCGGCATGTGCGCCTTCCCACAGGGCTTTTTTCTCATCAAATTCGCGGCAAAATAAAATATATTCACCTTGTTCGCGTCCGGGAATAAACACGGCTAACGCGCCGGATTCATTAAAGCCAGTCAGATAATAAAAATCGCTGTCTTGCCGATAAGGATAATCGACATCACGATTGCGGGTTTGATTGGGTGCGCTGGCAATTAATCCGATATTGCCTTTGCCGATTTGCTGCATCACTTGTTTGCGGCGGCGTTTAAATTCTGTTTGTTTCATCAAGGAGGTTGTTTAAGTCAGGGAAGAGCTGTATTTTAAGGGTATCTACTCAAATTATCTGTCATTTTGTTGTTTGAATCAGGATTTACAAGATTTTAAGATTAACAGGATAATATTCTGCAAATCTTGATTCAGATAAGGCAAGCTAAGTTATAGCTTTTAATCTAATAAGCGGGTATTTGTAAAAGACTGTGTTGATTAATTTGTGAGCTGAGATGAAAGCTTTGCATGTTTAATTGTCCGGCTGTTGCGGTAAATACGGTGATAAGTGGAGTGCAAAACATGTTTTGCACTCCGGTTTGCATTTGGTTTGAACACGATGGCACGGATTTTAAGATGAACAGGATTTAGGCAGAAACTGAAAAAATCCTGTCAATCATTTAATCCGTTGAATCCTGTTCAAAAAACAGAGCAGTTATCAAAAATTACTGTCCACCTCGCACGAGCTGCGCTTTATTATCGTTATAGCTTTTACTACTAGAATATCCAGTTCCATAAGCAACCACCCATGCGTAACTACTATCATTGGTAGTGGAAGATGACCATAACCAACTACCACTTGTTGGAAAATAAGTCTTATCAATATAAGGGTAAGATGATTTACTCAATGTTTTCAAATGGGCGTAACTAGGAACACGCCAATCACTGAAGCCACAGAGTTTTATGGCATTTACGGCATTCACATAGCCTTCTGTATCACACGAACCTATAGTACATGAGCCTTTATTTTGAACTCCTGAATTCCCACCATTAGTACCAGTGTTAGAGTCATACCACGAATAAGTATTATCCTTATCTCGCAAACCGAGGTCTGTAGTTTTGACTTCCCAAAATAACCCGGTGACATTATCACGAGTACATGCCCAGGCATTTACACCTGTCCCTAAAACCGCAGAATCTCCCAATAATACACCGTTGTTACTAATTTTACTGTAACCTGTTGATGGATAAATTGTCGGAGGAATAATTGCTTCAAAACGTACAGAACTTACGCCTAAAGATTCGCTGATGGGTAATTTGAATGGATTAATAGTCACATATCCACCTTTTACAAACGCCCATTGCGTTGTTGTATTTGCCGTCAATTGAACCCATGTATTTTGCTTTAATGCTTGATTAACTGGAATTTCAAAACACGGATAAGTTGCATCCGTAGGCGAACACAGAGTATTTCCAACCAAATTACCTTTTGGATAAACACGATACAAAGCATTGGTGGCTTTGCTACCTTTTGGAACGTTTAACCAAACTTTATAAGATGCAGCGGCTGGCGCAGTCCATGTCAACGAAACATTGCTACCACCCGCAATCATACCTGATGCTTTCGCAGTAACGGCTACACCAGCAGGCACAACGGCTTGAGCGGTATTAATTGCCAACAATGCCAAACATAAGGCTAGAGCGAAGCTTTTGATTATTTTCATAAATCTCTCCGATTAAATTAAAGGTTGCGGTAGAGACGCAAAATATTGCGTCTCTACAGCCTAAACTTTAACACCAATTATGCTGTTGGAATATGCCTAAATTAATGCGCAACCGCCGAATCACTTTGACTTAACTCATCACGCACAATCAACACCGCCGCTCTCAAATATTCATGCAACTGAATAAACGCCTCTTCATCCTCATCATTGCCTTCTTCCACATCTTGATCTAATTTGGTAATTTCCACCATATCTTTCAAAATGCCCTGCGTTTCACCCGCCCAATTCGCGGCAGAATGCGAATAACCAATGCCCCACAAAAAGCCCTGACACCAATCACTCAACGCAATCACATGCTCTTGCAAATCTTCATTATCTGGCAATAACAAATCAAATCTAAACTCGGTTTCATCAGGATTAAGCAACAAGCGGGTGCGCTCAAACAAAGCCGTTAAAGTCACCGCATGTTCATTTGAGATAACCACCTCATCCTCAACCAATTCATCTAACCATTTATTCACATCGGCGCGCTGGTCAACACACAACATGGCTGTCGCCATCCCATGCGCTTCTGCCACATTAGCCGTACTATCGTATTGCTGAAAAATTTCACTAATTTCCTGATAAGCCATGATTTTCTATGTAATAATTCCACTATCGCTAAAAAAAAAACACCGCTTATGCTACCATTGATTAAACCTAGATAATATTGCAAAGCTGTTTTTATGCACCAAGTAGCTTTTGCTAGTCCTGTTTGCTTGATAAAATCTCCAACCGAACTCATAACTTAACGCGCGTATTTATTCATCATGTCAGATTCCCCCTTAAAACCTGCGACAGAATACAATGAGCTGGAAAAACAACTCAATGAGTTACTCAAACGCTATCAGTTATTACAAACTGAAAATCAGTCGCTCAAAATTAAACAAGAATCGCTGGTCAAAGAAAAAGCTAATTTATTAGCCAAATCCACCTTGGCAAAAACCAAGGTCGAAGCGATGATAACTCGCTTGAAAGCAATGGAGGAAAGTTCGTGAGTGCCATTATAAAACCAGTCGCCATTCGGGTCTTAGGAAAAGAATATAACGTTCCATGCCCTATGGATGAAGAAGATGTTCTAGTTTCATCAGCGCGGAAACTCGATAAACTCATGTGTGAAATTCGTGATGCCGGCAAAATTAACGGCGGAGAGCGGATTGCGGTCATGGTCGCACTCAATATAATGACCGAATTACATACCTTGCAAAAAAAGCACGAAACCCCTGAACAAGAATTTGCAGCAAAATTAGTGCATTTAAAACAAAAAATAGAAAAGGTTTTAGAATCTTAAAAAACAGGTTAGAATGCTGCCCGTATCTCCTGCGGCGATCGAGGTGTTGTGCTGGGTGTTTCCTGAACCTATATTGCCCCCGGGAACTGAACTCGATACAGGTGTGCAAACCCACTTTAAGTGGGGAGCCTAAATTATCAATGATGTTCCCACTTGAATCTTTGGTTCAAGGACGAAAGTGCATACGGCGCAGGTGGGAGGTACTCTTTCAATCATTCAGCAAGCTTCTTGCTGATTTTGCCTCAAACCTCCCCTTTTTCCACAGCCATAACATGATTGTAAATGGCAACCCCTTCGCACTATCCCTGCTCAAAACTACCACGTTGTGCTGCTGTCACCAAGTGTTTGCTGCCATAAATCTGATGGCGCTTTAACACATTACTCGCCCAAATTCTGTGCGTGGCAATTTCACACATTGAATCATTCATTTTAAAAACCGCAGTCGCTTCTTTATGCAAAATTGCCTCGGCAATTGCCACATCCTCTCTATCCACTCGATAACACGCTTCAATAATATTTAACTGACTCGGATGAATTGCCGTTTTCCCAATTAAACCACAACTAATATCTTGCTGTGTTTCTTTAATGAGCAATTCAAGTTTATTCAAATGTTCAAATACTGGCGCAGTTAATTCAAATCCATACGGTTTAAAAACATTAATTAATTGATAAATCACAAAACCTAATGGCGTTTCATAAACCGTTCTATCTTGTGGACGACGTAACCCTAAATGCTGTAATAAATCATTGCCACCAATGCGCAATGCCAAAATATCATTTTGATAATCTAATTCTAATAATTTATCGCGCAATAAACACATTTTGCTTTGTTCAAAGACATCTTTAGATTCCAAAGTCAGCATATTTTTAAAGCCGCGATTAGCGACTAATGAAAAATAATCCTTAAAATTGTTTAAATCGACTTTAGGAAAAACAAAGCCATTAATTTTCTCAATATTCGGTAATGCTAATAATCTTTCTAAAACCTTGGGATTTCTCGCGCGAATAAAACGCAATTTATCACTCGGTTGTATATGCGCTAATAAATCTGTAATTCGCTCTAATGCTAATTCTATTTCTTTATCGTGAATTGAATCCTCCGTACAAAACACCATTGAACGTAATTGGGGATATTTTAAACCATTGGCAATTGTCACCATATTCTCTCGCACCGCAGGAATATAAAGGGTTGCACCAAGTTTTAACGCATCAGTCATGTTTATGCTCCGCAATAATAGCAGCCGCTTGATAAGGCATGGTTGGATTTTCGACAATTGAAACCTGTTTTTCTATCGCTAACATAGCTAGATGCAGGGTTTCTTTTGCCTGTTTATTTTTTAAGATAATTAAATCGGGCAGTCGCCGCAACAAAACGCGCGTTGCTTCACCAATCCCCGGTTTAATCAAGTTTACATTGCTAATTTGATAAGTTTCTTTTAAACCAGAGATAAAATCTGTGGATTTTTGTTGTATTTGCTCCTTACTTTCGCTATTGATAATATCAGATAATCTTAAATCATCCATGCTTACAAGTTTTGCCACTGCATCCATCGTAGCATCAATAAACCATTGACTTAAATCCTGTTTTTCAAATTCTTCATAATAATGACAAGCATGAAAATCATCTTTTCCCACATAATTGCTGTTTAAAATGGAGCGACTAATCAACCCTGAAATCGTGGCATTTAATAAACTGGAGGGAATTAAATAATCTTCAAAACTCACTGTGACCGCCGCCACGCCAGCTATATCATTCAGCACATATAAATCAGAACAAATACAGGTGTGATGCAATTGATTAAATTCAGCAATGCTTTTGTTTAACTCATGCGTAATCACGCCTTTACCTGTCCAACCATCCACAAAAGTTAAACTTTCTTGCGCATGTTTTGACAAAATATAGCGCAACGCATTGGCATCAATACCGCGATCCCGAATAATAGAAACAGAATAATGATGACAATCCCGCTGGAAATATTGTTGCAAAATTCGTTTTAATAACACGCCAATCGGTGTGCCAGCTCGCGCCAGTGAACACAAAACAATTTCATTTTTTTGTATTTGATTAATTTTTGCAGCTAATTTAAAAACATCGGCTGCTAAGCGCAGATGATTTTGAGCAAATATTTGTTCAAATAAAGTTAAGTATTCCGCAGAAGGCAGCGATTCTTTGGTAATCATTTCGCTGTAATGCTTTTTTCCTGTTTGAATTAAGCGTTCTTTTTCTTTAATGGGGGTATTTTCAATTTCAATCGGTTTTAACAAAAAATGCACATCCGTTGCTAAATAGCTGCCCGAAAATATAGTCATTTAATCCTCAATATTTAATGGATGATGGTGAATGCCAATACATTCTCTAACGATTTGACTGTTTTTAGGAGTCATAAAATAATCGCATAACTGCATATAAGCAATATCCGTCACACTGTCTCCCATTCCCACACTAATATATTCGTCATATTGTTTATCGAGTTCTTTTTGTAAAAAGCTCACTGCGGGAGCTTTATTTAAAAATCGTGGTAAAACCGCTAAATTGTTATCATTTAAATGACAATAAAAATCAAGCTGATGCCGGGTTAAATACGGTTCAATCACTTCGCTTAATAAAGTTTTTAATGCCGCATGATTTTTATCTTCATGTTTGACTAATAAATAAAAGGTTAAATCTAAATCGCTAATTAAGCGAATTTTAAAACCAATTTTGCGTTTAATCGCCTCCTGCTCTACAAGCTGTTGCAGCTCTTGCAATTGCGGCACAACCGGTTCTAAAGCATTTTTAATATAATCAAACCACACCTGATGCACACTGCCGTCCGCATTCAAAATAATGCCGCCGTGATTGATGATCGCGTAATCATAACCTTTAATATGCGCTAACAAAAACGCGCTGTGGCTTCTGGCGGTGGTAGGAATTAATCGAGTTTTATGATTCAGGATGTTAAAAAAACTGGCTTGTTTCGCGGTAAAAAATGACATCACCGAACCATCTTGGGCAAACGCTGCCGGAAAAATCGGTTTATTTTCAGGGCATTTGCGCTTAGTTTGAAAAATGGTGTCATCAAGGTCGAGAAATACAAAAAGTTCCATGATTTACCTGAATTGAAATGGCGTTTAAAAGTGACAAAATAAAATTAATTTCGGCGTTTTTGGGTGTTTCATGGCAGACTAAAATGTGCTGATAATCGTGCATCTTGCTGTTATATAAGTAGTTATTAATGCCATCACCATAGTTATCCGTAAAACTTACACAATCGCCAATCGCCGCAGCGGTTAAAATCGGTGAGCGTGTGGTTGATTGCACATACACGTTAAATCCTTGTTTTTCCAGCTCTAATCCCAACAAAAACGCATGATAAATAAATTCACCCGTGCCTAAAACCAGCACTTTATCGTCTAGCTGCCAGTGTTGGGTTAATTCATCCCACGCGCCGGTTAGTTTTGGCAACAAGCCTTGAATCCCTAAGCGTCCGTAATTGCTCGGCAAGAGATTTTTTTTGCAAACCTGCGGGCTGTCTAAATTCACACTGCTAAATTCAAATTCAGTATTTGGCGTAAAACTATACGATCCGGTTAAAACAGATAGCCACTCAACCTGCATTCCAGTCAACGCATTCACGCGCTGCCGCGCCGCTGCATCACTTAAATTCAACAAACTTAAGACAAACACGCGCTTTAACGCAGGATTGATTTTTTTATACGCATTAATCAAATTCGCAAACGTATTTCCTGTGCTGATTTCATCATCAATTAAGACTAACGTATCAGCTGTGTTAAAAATAGTTTGAATCTCTGCTTGTTCTGGCAGATATAAATAAAAACTCCGTGCGTGCGTGTGTGCTTCTTCAAACCCTAAAAAAGTCTGATTTTCCAAAAAATAGCGCGTAGTTTGCGAATAAATTCCGTGCTTATCGGTTTTTTTCAACCAGCTCTCATACACGCCTAAACCCAGTGCAGTTGCGGTCTCCGCCATGCCAATAAACGCAAACTGCTCACAGCGTTGCTCGGCGGCTAATAACAAATCAGCAAGCGCATTGTAGCTTTGTAATATTGCAAAAGGCTTACAAGGATAATGTTTTGCTAACACTTTGCTGACAAATAAAAAGCCGCGTTTGGGGTTATTTCGGGCGGCAAAAGCAATGTATTGGTTAAATAACCCCTCGGTTTCGTTGATAGTAACGTTTAAAGTGCCAGTCGGTAGCGATACAGTTTTTGAAAAAGACATGCGATGCTCGGAGATAAAAAAGAGGAGGTAATGCCGAAATGATTTAGTACATCTTATCTTATAATCCGTGAAAGATGAAAATTGCACCGATGTAGGTCAATTTGTTTACGAATACGCCACATAAAAAAAGCTATTTTCAGGTGTAAATCCATTACAATCTGTTGCAATAGTAGAAACAAATGCAACCTTTGGCTCTGCAAAAATAATTTTTTATACAAACCAATCAATTACTTATAATTTAACTTTCTAAAACAGAGGTGACGTAATGGCAGTAGGACAGGTTAGTTTTCCACAAATGAACCCAATTGCAGGGATTAGCTTAGGCACAACCAATGCAGGAATTAAACAAACGGTACGCGCGGATATTTTAGTGGTGCAAATGGCAGAAGGCTCTAGTTGCGCTGCGGTGTTTACCCAAAATGCGTTTTGCGCCGCGCCCGTGCATGTTGCCAAAGCTCATTTAAGCCAATCGCCACGCTGGTTATTAATTAACTCCGGCAATGCCAATGCCGGCACAGGCGCATCTGGAATGAGCAACGCTTTGTTTACTTGCGAAGCGGTAGCAAAATTAGTCAGTGGCGCAGCAACACAAGTGCTGCCTTTTTCAACTGGCGTGATTGGCGAGCCTTTGGCAGTCGATAAAATTGAACACGCTTTGCCAAATGCAATTGCACAATTAGCAGAGGAAAATTGGACTGCCGCCGCGCAAGCAATTATGACCACCGACACTTTTGCAAAAGGTGCGACACGCTGCATTGAAGTTGCTGGAGAAAAAATCACGATTAACGGCATTTCCAAAGGCGCGGGCATGATTCAGCCAAATATGGCGACCATGCTGGGCTTTATGGCGACGGATGCCAAAATATCCAGCGCGTTATTGCAAGAAATTTTAAGCTTTTCTGCCGAACAATCGTTTAATCGCATCACGGTGGATGGCGATACCTCAACAAATGATGCTTGCGTGTTAATGGCGAGCGGTTGTTCTGCTGCTCCAGAAATCACGGCGGAAAGTCCTTATTATCAAGTGTTTGCAGATGCCGTTTTAGCCGTATGCAAAGAATTGGCGGAATTGATTATTCGTGATGGCGAAGGCGCAACTAAACTGATGCGGATTGTGGTGGAAGAGGCATTGCATGATGCTGAAGCCGTGCAAGTGGCAAAAACGATTGCGCATTCACCGTTAGTGAAAACTGCATTTTTCGCCAGCGATCCAAATTGGGGACGGATTTTGGCGGCGGTGGGTCGTGCGGGTGTGGAAAATATGGATTTGGACAAAGTGCAGTTGTATTTAGGCGATGTTTGCATTGTTGAAAATGGCGGCAGAGCTGCAAGTTATACGGAACAAGCAGGACAAGCGGTGATGAATAAGGAAGAAATTACGGTCACTGTGCGTTTAGGGCGCGGCGTGGCAACACAAGAGGTTTTAACCTGCGATTTTTCTTATGATTATGTCAAAATCAACGCGGAATATCGCTCGTAAATTCAAGTAGTTAAAAAATCCGCGCGGTTATGACTGGCAGTCCTTCGAGGCATAGTTATCTACACATCTTTAGTTTAAAAAAGTGTTTATATATCAATTGGATATTGAAATATGTAGGTTGGGTTAGCTGCTTTTTTCGTCAGAAAAAAGAGCGTAACCCAACAAAGTGCGTCTATTTTAACGCTGAATGTTGGGTTACGCTTATCTCGCTTCGCTCAATAATGCTAACCCAACCTACAAAAAATTCTTTATTATCAATGCTTTTGTTATAAAAACCATCAAACTATCTTGTGTAGATAGCTATGCCTTCGAGGACTGCCAGTCATTAAATCAATCTTAGTTTTCCCCTATTTGCACTCGCTGCGTCATCGCCATTCAGTTAAATAACGAAGATTAAATATCGTAACTAACTGCAAAAATTTTAAAAACGACCGGTCGTCTTGAAAATTTTTTCGTAAAATAGGTGTATCTTTCTTTAATAGCATTGATGCTGCGCGAGTGCAAACAAGAATCACTGAAAATCATCAAACTGCCGATTTCTCCCGTTATTTAACGCCTTAGTTCGATTATGAAAAATTTCCTTGTTTTACAACTCCGCCTAGTTTTCGCCTGCGTTTGCCTGTTTTCACAAACAACATTTGCCGACAATCCCCCTTTAGCCGTCGGTTACAGCGCGTTACCTTATCTAACTCCGCCAGTCGGCAGCTATCAACTTCCACCTTTAGGACTTGCAGGCGATGGTTTGGTTTTAAATACTGCAAATAAAACGACAAAACTACACGATTTGATGGGCAACAAAATTGTGTTGCTCAGTTTTATTTACGCCACTTGCAGCGACGTGAACGGCTGCCCGTTAGCGACTTCGGTTTTGTACAAAATCAAAAATCGTTTGGCAAAAGAACCGGAACTTGCCAAACAATTGCGTTTATTAACTTTGAGTTTTAACCCAGAACACGATACGCCCGAAAAAATGGCGCATTACGGCAAAGGTTTGCAAAATTCGGGTTTGGAATGGCAATTTTTAACCACGCGCTCCGAGCAAGATTTGCAACCAATTCTGCAAAATTATCAGCAAAATGTGCAGAAAATCTTTGATAAACAAGGTAAGTTTACAGGTACGTTTTCGCATAATCTGCGCGTGTATCTGATTGATAAGAATAAACAATTGCGCAATATTTACAGCGTGGATTTTTTGCATCCTGATACCTTAATCAACGACATAAAAACCGTGTTGGCGGCTAAATCTCAGACAGAAAACACTGCGAAAAATCTGCACGACAACGCGTTATCTCAAGCCGGTGATAATAAATCAGCTTATGAAACAACAAATTATAAAACCCATTCTGTCGCGGTCACACAACGCTTAGGACGCAGTAGCAATTTACTTAAAACGATTAAACAGCCGCCGTTAGGTTTGCCCGCTGTGCCGCAACCTCCCGATAATCGCATCACGCAGGCAAAAATTGCCTTAGGAAAAAAACTGTTTTACGACCGCCGTTTGTCGCTGAATAACACCTTTTCCTGTGCAATATGTCATATTCCAGAACAGGGTTTTGCGAATAATGAAATGGCGACCGCTGTGGGTGTGGAAGGGCGCACGGTGAGACGCAACGCGCCGACTTTGTACAACGTGGCGTATATGCAAAAGCTGTTTCACGATGGGCGCGAGAATACGCTGGAGCAACAAGCGTGGTCGCCGCTGTTGGCGCATAATGAAATGGCGAATCCTTCGGTGGGTTATGTGATTGATAAAATTAAAAAAAGTTCCGATTACAACGGTTTGTTTGAAAAAACGTTTAAACGCGGCGCGAGTATGGAAACGGTGGGCATGGCGTTGGCGAGTTATCAACGCACGTTGAATTCTGCGGATTCGGCGTTTGATCGTTGGTTTTATGATAAACAAAACAAAGCGTTATCGTCAGAAGCACAGCGCGGTTTTAAATTGTTTGTCGGTAAAGCAGGATGTGCTGCTTGTCATCAAATTGGGGAAAAATCGGCGTTATTCACCGACCAAAAACTGCATAACACTGGCATTGGTTTTGATGATGCCATGAATAAATCGCCTGCCAAATTGAAAGTGCAAGTTGCGCCGGGGGTATTTGTTGATGTGGATAGCTCCACGATAAACAGTGTGACTGAGCCGAAAGCGGCGGATTTGGGGTTGTATGAAATCACGCAAAATCCTGCTGACCGTTGGCAGTATAAAACGCCAAGTTTGCGCAATATTAGTTTGACCGCGCCGTATATGCACAATGGTAGGTTTGCCACGTTGCAGCAGGTGGTGGAGTTTTATAATCAAGGCGGCGTGAAAAATGAAAATCTTGATCCGTTGCTAAAACCGTTAAATCTTTCAACCAAGGAAATCAATGAGTTAATTGCATTTTTACAGAGTTTAACAGGTAACAATGTTGCGGAATTAGTCGCGGATGGTTTTGCGGCAACAGTTGGCGAGGCAAAGTGAGTTTGTTTTGATTGTTGCAACTTTTCACGTTAGAGTTCACTGGTTTTTAAATAAGGGGGATATGATGAATAAATTTTTAAATTTCCGTAGAGACGCAATATTTTGCGTCTCTACAGCGTTGATGTTGTTGACGCTGTGTTGTTTTCAACCCGCCTTTGCCACACCCACCACACCTACCAGCGATTTTGTTGACAACGGTGATGGCACGGTGACGCATAAATTGACTGGTTTAATGTGGATGCGTTGTGCGATGGGGCAAACCTGGGATAAAGCCACAGAAAACTGTTTGGGGGCTAGCTCAGTAAGTCTTTGGAATGGTGCTGCGGCATTGAAAAGTAATTTTGCCGGTTATGATGACTGGCGGTTGCCAAGTATTATGGAGCTGCAGACGATTGTAGAACGGCAAAATTCCAGTCCTGCGGTGAACAGCACTCTATTTCCTAATATGAGTAAAAATTCCTTTTGGTCATCTTCACGGTATGTTTATTTAAGTAACTATATGTGGATTGAAGACCTTTATACAGGCAGCAACTATTTTGATAAAAAAAGTAATTATCATGCAGTGCGGCTGGTACGGGGCGGGCAATGGTTTTCAGGAGCAATGCCTAACAGCGATTTTATGGATAATAAAAATGGCACTGTGACACATAAAACGACACAATTAATCTGGCAACGCTGTGCCGCTGGGCAAATCTGGACGGACTCAACCTGTTCTGGCTCAGCGAATATTTATACTTATAATCAAGCAGTTGCTTTAGCAGGCACATTGACAGACTACAGCGATTGGCGTATTCCTAATGAAACTGAACTGTTAAGCATTGTCAATTACGAGGCATTCAATCCTGCCATTAACTTAACACTTTTTCCTAATACCAATACCACAACGATTGCCGCAGGATTTTGGTCTTCTTCACAACTTGCTCACGATGCAAGCAGTGTTTGGAATGTCAGTTTTTACGGTGGGCGTAATTATTACATGAGTATAGACCGCTCTTATGCCGTGCGCTTTGTGCGTGGACAGTGGTCGGCAAATGTCTATATTTATCCTTACGACTTATTAAAAAAAGCGGCTATTTCGTTGGGCTTTGGCACAAACTACGATGCAAAAAATGCCCAATCGGTGGAATTAAAAAACTCTTCTGCGCAAGACATCATAGTAAACAACGTTATTGTTTCAGATGCGGGTAGTTATTGGGTCAATTTATTTGTCGATGATAAAGCTAACTGTCGTCCGCTAAGTTACACACAAACAACTAAAAAATTTACCATTGCGGCTAACAGCTCATGCAAAATCAGCCTTGGTTTTTCACCGTTTGATGATTTGAATGCCAATCAATCGCTGACAGCCACCATTACCTTAAAAGCTATCATTAATGGTGTTGCAAGCGATAAAGTTATTAATGTAACAGGGTTAGGCAGAACGCAAGTGGCGAATGCTTATAACGCTAACAATAAGTTATGGGGGCAAAACACTTGGGCGGTGGCTGAGTTGAAAGGCGCAAATCCACCCATTAACACAAGGTTAGTGGGTGAGGCGATAAAATACAGTCATGCTAAGTTTTGGTATGGCAGTGTGATTGATGCCGCTTTACAAAAACCAACTGCCAGTGTTGGGAATGTAGTGGTGTTTGCGAGTAATAGTGTGAGTAAAAAAGGGCATGTGGGTGTCGTGATTCAAACCTCGCCTGTTGTGACGATGTTGAGCATGAATGACACTAAAGATTCAAATGGGGTGGCGATGCGTAGATGGTCAGTGCGTCCGATTGCTTGGTATCCAAACAAAACAGCAACGTGGTTGCCTTTGATTACCGGATTTAATGCCAGCGATGCGACAAAACATTACGGCTTTATTGATTGGAATAGCACTATGTATTAGAAACCGTTATGACTGCCAGTCCTTCAAAGGACTGGCAGTCATGCTTTCAACAAACCTCGTGAATTATCCCAACAATGTTTTTATGAATTTCTTAGCGAAATTTTTCAAGATGCCCCGTTACATCTACAGTTTTTTTAAAGATTTAGCCTAGCTGTCTTTTGGATTTTCGCCAAACCGATTTTCGCCAGGAGTACTATCAAAAAACAGAAAGACAATACCAATAATAGGGACAAGTAACCACCATCCTCTACGGTCTATATCATGCATTCTTCGTACGCTTACTGCGATTCCAGGTATTAATGTAGCTAGGGAATAAATAACTGAAATAATGCCTAAATTAATCTGAAGTGCTGCGTTTAGAATACCGCTAACAACCCCAATGCCAAATACTATAAGCATATTGAATAAGACAAACATCCAATACTCTTTTCTTCTAGCACGCCCATTGAAATCGGCATACTGTTTTAACACTTTTAAATACCATTCCACAATTAATGCTCCTCATTCCCCCAATTATTTTAGTAAGCAGTGATGGGGGTTAATATCTGCCTAACCATCCATTCAGGAGACAGCGAACCACCTCCTGAAGTACCAAAAAAGAAATGACTTTTAAATTACCTAAGATCCTGACGCTCTCCTGCAATCAATATTGGGGTATTTCTAACTAGTCAACCCCACTGGCTTTTCGGTTCGTCCTAAGCTTGTCGAAGGATGATTGGAAAAATCTAAGTGGCGTAAGTAGTTACGATTTTTTCTGTGCAACTAACGTATCGACTTTAATATCAGGCGTAGCCGCAGTTGCTTGATTGAGTTTATCAATGAAAGGTTGAGTTTGGGCTTTAAAATCCGCCAAAAATTTCTCTGACACCGCAAAAGACTCCGGCAAATTTACCGCTAACGGATCTTGATGCACTCCATCAATGCGGAATTCATAATGCAAATGCGGCCCAGTGGCTAAACCGGATTGCCCAACATAACCAATCACATCGCCTTGCGAAACTTCACTGCCGACCGCTTGGCTGTCCGCAAAACCTGATAAATGCCCGTACAGCGTGGTGTATTTTTCGCCGTGTTGCACAATAATCACATTGCCATAACCATTTTGTGTGCCACGGAAAATAATTTTGCCATTGCCAACAGTTTTCACTGACGTGCCAATTGCAGCCGCATAATCCACACCTTTATGCGCACGAATGGTGTTTAAAATCGGATGACGGCGGTGCATATTAAACAAGGAACTGACGCGGGCAAAATCGACTGGGCTGCTTAAAAAAGTCTTTTTCATCCCCTTGCCTTGCGGGGTGTAATAAGTGGAATTTCCGTCTTCATCTTTGTAACGAATCGCCGCAAAAGTTTTGCCTTTATTGGTGAATTCAGTTGCGACAATATCACCCGTATAAACTTGTTTGCCTTCCACTAAAAATTTTTCATAAACCACCGTGAATTGATCGCCGTCTTTCAAATTTTCAGCAAAATCAATATCCCACGCGAAAATATCGACCAGTTTCATAATCAATTTATCGGGCAAACCTGCGCGTTTTGCATCCAAAAACAACGAGTCAGAAATTGTCCCTTGCACGGTAGCAATTTCTTTATCAATCGGCGCACTGATGATTTGCACGTCATAACCTGTTTCGCTGCGCGTGGCAATTAAGGTATCAATCGGATTTTTTTTGTAAACTAAATGTTCCAATTCCCCCGGTGCGGTGATTTTCAGTTGCACCATGTCGCCCACATCTAAATCAACTAGGCTATGACCTGCTTCAGAAGCGGTGATGTCGTTTAACGTGGTTTTGCTTAAGTCAAATTTGGAAAAAATGCTGGATAAACTTTCGCCGCTTTTCACTTGATAATCCACAATCAGCGGGTATTGAATTTGCGGGGTTGTGTCGCTTAAAAAATCGGCGGCAGCATCATAAATAGAAGGTGTTACGATAGTATTTACGCTAATCGCGCTTTCAGTCATCCGTGGTGAAATCAATGCGTAGCTTGCGCTGGCAGCGATTGCAGAAGTGAGTCCTAAAAACAATGATTGATAGATTCTATTTTTCACGAGTCTCTTTGATTTATAGTAAGTTTTGGAAGGCTAGACGAAAGAAATCGGCTAGTATTTGGATAAAATGTAGGATGTTCATAATCTTTTATTCCACTCAATATGTCAAACGAATCATATTATAATAGGTCAATTATTTTTACTTAACGGGAGTTGTTTGTGGACAAAGAGGCGTTGGAAAGCTTAAGTCGCGGTACGCATGAAATATTGCTGACAGCGGATTTGGAAAAAAAATTGCAAGAAGGGCGACCTTTACGGGTGAAGGCAGGGTTTGATCCGACTGCGCCGGATTTGCATTTAGGGCATACCGTATTGATTAATAAGTTAAAACAGTTTCAAGACTTAGGACATCAAGTGCTGTTTTTGATTGGCGATTTTACCGGCATGATTGGCGATCCAACCGGCAAAAATGTCACGCGCAAACCGCTGACGCGCGAAGATGTTTTGGAAAATGCTAAAACCTATCAAACACAGGTTTTTAAAATTTTAGATCCCGAAAAAACCCAAATTATGTTCAATTCGGAATGGATGGGCAAAATGTCGGCAGCCGATTTAATTCAGTTGGCGGCAAAAAGTAGCGTAGCAAGGATGTTAGAGCGAGATGATTTCACCAAACGTTATAAAAGTGGACAATCCATAGCGATTCACGAGTTCTTATATCCGCTGATTCAAGGCTATGATTCGGTGGTGATGAAAGCTGATGTGGAATTGGGAGGAACTGACCAAAAATTCAATTTGTTAATGGGACGGCAATTGCAGGAAGTTTACGGACAAAAACCGCAAGTCGTAATGACGATGCCGATTCTGGAAGGTTTAGACGGCGTGCAAAAAATGTCTAAATCGCTGAATAATTATATTGGTGTGTCGGATACGCCTGACGATATGTTTGGAAAAATCATGTCGATTTCAGATGAATTGATGTGGCGGTATTTTGAACTGTTAAGTTTCAGACCGATGACAGAGATTTTGCAATGGAAAAAAGCCTCTGAAGAAGGCGCGAATCCGCGTGATTATAAAGTGGCATTGGCGCAGGAAATTATTGCGCGTTTCCATGATGCAGCAGCGGCGAGTAAAGCGTTGGAAAGTTTTGAGGCGCGTTTTCAACGTGGCGCAATGCCGGAGGAAATGCCAGAATTTACCTTTAAAGCCGAATCAGAGGGATATGCGATTGCTAATTTGTTGAAAGATGCAGGTTTGACTGCAAGCACTTCAGAAGCATTGCGCATGATTGGACAAAGTGCCGTTAAAATTGATGGCGAAACGATTAGCGATAAAAAACTCATCATTCCAGCAAGTTCAACACACGTTTATCAAGTGGGAAAAAGAAAATTTGCGCGGGTGACGGTGGCTTGAGAAATCTCCGTCTGACATAATCTGCACTCACCAGCCCTTTCAAGGGGAAAGGGCTGATAAATACTATTGTGCTTTCAGTCTGCTTTGGTTTTTTTAAGATTAAAAGCAAACCTACCGTTAAAAACGATTTACAACAATACGTCCGCCGGAAATTACCAAGTCAGGATATTCTAAAATTTTAAAGCGTTCTAGCGCATTGCCACGCACAGCAATCACATCAGCAGGTGCGCCAGGAGTTAATGTTCCTAATCCTGGAATACCCAAATCCGCACCGGATTTAGAGGTTGCGGCTTTTAAAATATTCAATACATCAGCAAAATCAATAGTATCGCCGCTAAGCGTATGCAGCATAGTGTGCAGTTCTTGACCATCAATGCCCCAAGGCACATTGTCGTGGGCAATTTCAGCACCGTAAACCACATTTGCTCCTTTCATTCCCAAACTCATGGCGTTGCTATTCATTTCTGTACAGGATGAATGAGTATCGAGTGTAGAAACAACTGTTATTTTGCTGTCTGCAATGCGTTGCAACACTGCATCACTAATACCTGCACAGGGTAAATGCACTAATTCGTCAACGTGTGCATCTAAAGCGCGGACTACGCCAGTTTCTTCACCCACAAAAGCCAAAACCCGTTTGTTTAACGCATGAGCTTTATCAACAATCGCTTTGACAATTTCTGCTGAGAGCATCGGCCAAGGCGCAGTTGGCAGAGTATGTCCGTGCGTCATCCAATGTCTGCCCGGCTCTCCACCGGGCTCTAAGGAAATCACCACAGCATTAGCACCTCCGTTGACTAGCGTTTGTACCACTGTTTGCGCCTCTGCAACAGAAGAGGCTTCTATACCAATTTTATTGTAACCGCCAGTGCCACCAAATACATTAAGCGGATAGCCGCTTGGTGCTTGCACAATAGGCCCAGCACTGAATAAGCGTAAATTACCAAGTCCACCTTCTCTGCGCTTTAGTGGCCCGCCCACATCTTGCGCAGTTGTCACTCCGTGCATTAAAACAACACGTTTATCTACATTTTGAAAACTAATGTGACCGTGCCGTTCTATAAAGCCTGGCAAAATAGTCGCATTACCTAATGCAGATTGTTTTATACAAGCATTCGCTAAACTCGCCTGCGTGCCCACTTGTGCAATCTTGTTGCCTTGAATCACCACAGCAGCAGCGGTTAATACTTGATTGCCGTCAAACACGCGATCAGCCGTAATCAATCGGCATGTTGCAGGATCAGTTGGCAAGGGGGGGAGTGTTGTTGAACCTGTTGTATCTGGATCTGTTGTGTGCGCTATTGATAAACTTGTAACACAAGCTAAAGCAATAGAACTGATAATTTGGAGAAGTCTCATAGATAACTCACTTACATAAATTTAAAAAACCAATATTGCACAAAATATACCAATCTATTTTTTAGAAATTTAATATTTATATATCAATTAGTTATTTTATTTATAGTAAATTTAGTTGATACGAAACACTTTATAATCTAAGTGAAATCACACACTGCTAATAAATTAAATAACATAGTTTTTAATTTATTATGGAAAATAACCTAACGGCTGTTGCCATTTCCCTGTGCATTTTTAGAAAATAAGTTTTAAGACATCAAAAAACCTTTCAGGTCTTTAAGACCTGAAAGGTTTAGGCAGCAAATCGAATTATAAAAATTTACGCTTTTTTCACAAATTCAGATTTCAATTGCATCGCACCGATACCTTCAATTCTGCAATCAATATTGTGGTCGCCGTCAATCAAGCGAATGATTTTCACTTTTGTGCCGACCTTAATCACTGACGATGAGCCTTTGACTTTTAAATCTTTGATAACAGAGACATTATCGCCATCTTGCAAGACTGTGCCGTGCGCATCTTTCACAATAAAGGCTTGTTCTGCGGCTTCTGCTCCGGTTTGTTGTGACCATTCGTGTGCACATTCTGGGCAAATATACATGGCGTTATCTTCGTAAGTATATTCTGAACCGCATTGTGGACAGGGAGGCAAACTGCTCATTGTTGGTATCCTATGTTGATTGATTAAATTGAATACTTAGAGCTGGCAAATTCGATTGCCCTTCTAAATTATAGGCTATTGTAACCTGAACGGCGGGCGGTGTGTTTTTGATGGATTGATAAACTTCTGAGGTGATAAAAAGATTTTTTCAGATAAAAGTTATGAAAAAAATTTAAGACGACTGGTCGTCTTAAAAAATTCAACGCGATAAGATGCGTCAACTCATGGGATGCTGCTGACTTAAGAAAGCGCATCGCCAACGTTTAATGCGTATCCCTTCGTTCAGCACATACTATTGCACTAAAAAAGTTTTAGAGTGTAGAGACGCAAAATTTTGCGTCTGTACAAACCTTGAAATTTTTGCCCAGTTGCTTAAGTCAGGTTTAGGTCGACACTTATGATTTGTTATATGTAGTGTAAAATCTATGGGGAATGCGCCGTTGCTTAATCTAACACCACAAATCTGCGCAATCATCAAAATGCTGTGTACAGTCACAGCGGTTTTAAGTTTATTTTTACAAACATGATACTTATGGAAAATTTTACCCCTTATTCAGCATTGATTGGCGGAATGCTGATTGGTTTAGCTGCGGCGTTATTGCTGTTGTTTAATGGTCGCGTGGCTGGCATTTCTGGCATTGCCAGCGGCATTTTACCGCCTTGGCGTGAAGACACAGGCTGGCGTTTATGCTTTTTAGCAGGATTAATAGTCGCGCCGATTTTGTTTCAATTATTCGGCGGACAGGTTACTTTAAAAATTAACGCCTCGTTGCCGGTGCTGGCTGTGGCGGGATTATTAGTCGGTTATGGCACAAGTTTAGGACGCGGCTGCACCAGTGGGCATGGAATTTGTGGCTTGGCGCGATTCTCCATCCGTTCAGCCGCCGCCACGCTCACATTTATGCTGACTGCGGCAATCACTGTGTATAGTGTTCAACATTTAATCAACACAGGAAGTTAAGGAAATGGCTAAATATTTATCGGCTTTGTTTAGCGGTCTTGTGTTTGGATTAGGCTTGTGTGTTTCGCAAATGATGAATCCGCAAAAAGTGATTGGCTTTTTGGATGTGGCTGGCGCGTGGGATGCCAGTTTAGCTTTAGTGATGGCAGGAGCGTTAGCGGTTGCGGGCGTGGCGTGGGGTTTGATTTTACGGCGAGAAAAACCAGTGTTGGAAGCGGAGTTTCAAGTGGCGAAAACTACACAGCTTGATTCATCGTTAATCGCAGGGGCTGCCATATTTGGGATTGGCTGGGGCTTGTCAGGGTTTTGTCCGGGCCCTGCAATTGCTGGTTTGAGTTTAGGAATTGTTGAAAGTTATGTTTTTGTTGGCGCAATGTTTGTGGGAATGTGGGTATTTCAAATCGTTTCAAAAGCAAAGTAGCGACAAGTTGTTGAAAAGAAAATGGATTTTTTAGATTGCGAAAGTAGAGCGAACTTTTTGTTCGCTCTACATTTAAAATAGCGCGATATTAAGGTTCAAAAAACAGGTAATCAGTATTGCCGACATACTGCGCTACAAGACTTGGGTTGTTAATCGCTAATTTCAAAGATAAGTTACGAAATTTTTCAAGACGACCAGTCGTCTTGAAAAAATTTGTAGTTTTTAACCATCAATGCGTGGTTATTTGGAAAGCTGCCGCGCAGTAGAAACGTTGCAATACAAGGTTTCTACCGCTTAAGAAACACTACAGATAGACGGCACGCACGATGAGCCAGCCCTGTCTTTTTCAAAATTGCAACGGCAAATAATGATCTACCAACAACGCCGTAAACAACACCATCAAATACACAATTGAAAAACCAAACGTTTTCATTGCAGTTTTATCATCTTTATTGCGCATCATCAGCACGGCAAAATAAATAAAACCACCGCCTAAAATCACCGCGCTTGCCAAATAAACCAACGCACTCATGCCCGTTAAATAAGGCAACAAGGTCACAATAAACAACAAAATCGCATACAGCAAAATATGCAGGCGCGTAAACTCCACGCCATGCGTGACAGGCAACATCGGCACGCCAATGCTGGCATACTCTTTTCGTTTCGCAATCGCCAGCGGCCAAAAATGCGGCGGAGTCCAGACAAAAATAATCAGTGATAACAACAACGAATAAGGATGCACTTCACCTGTCATTGCACACCAACCCAACACCGGCGGCGCAGCCCCCGCAATTCCGCCAATCACAATATTTTGCGGAGTCATATGTTTTAAATACGCGGTATAAATCACCGCGTAACCGACTAGGGAAATCATCGTCAACACCGCAGTTAAGGTGTTCACCAAAAACACCAACACCAGCATTGAAATCACCATTAAAAACAACGCAAACGCAATTGCATTGCCAATCGTAATTCTGCCATCGGCTAAAGGACGATTTTTAGTTCTGTCCATATTCACATCGGTTTTATATTCAATGCACTGATTAATCGCCGCCGCAGAAGAAGAAGCCAGTCCAATCCCAATCGTGGCATAAATCAACAAATCAACAGGTGGCAAACCGGGCACTGCCAATAACATACCGACAATCGCGGAAAAAATGAGTAAAGAAACCACTTTGAGTTTGCATAACCCAAGATAGTTTTTCCAAGCAGGTGCAGGCATTTCAGTTGTCATCACGATTTAAAGTCATTCCATGTTTTTGATTATTGTATAGAATAGCCTGAACGCATTATTATTGAAATACTTAACAAAACAAACAGACCCAGACGAGGATTAGATGATAACAAGACTCCTATTAAGGACTTTGCTGTGCGTGCCTCTTTTAGCGCATGGCAGCGAAGTGAAAGTCCATGAAAAAGTGCTGAGCAATGGCTTAAAAATTTTGCTAAAAGAAGATCACCGCTCGCCTGTGGTGGTTTCGCAAGTGTGGTACAAAGTGGGTTCAAGCTATGAACCCAACGGCATCACCGGCATTTCGCATATGCTAGAACACATGATGTTCAAAGGTACAGATGATTATCCGATGGGCGAATTCTCCCGCATCATTGCTGAAAATGGCGGCGATGAAAATGCGTTTACCGGCGAAGATTACACCGCGTATTTTCAAACTTTGGAAAAATCGCGTTTAGAAGTGAGCTTTAAATTGGAATCGGATCGGATGCGTAATCTGCATTTGTTGCCCGATGAGTTGAAAAAAGAATTGGAAGTCGTCACTGAAGAACGAAGAATGCGCACCGATGACCAGCCGCGCGAAAAAATGAATGAGTTGTTTCGCGCGATGGCATTCACCAACAGCCCTTATAAAAATCCGGTAATTGGTTGGCCAAGCGATATTGCCGCCTATAAAGTGGAAGATTTGCAAGCGTGGTATCAACGCTGGTACGCACCGAATAATGCAACATTGGTTGTGGTCGGTGATATAGACCCGCAAGCGACCTTTGCTTTGGCAGAAAGTTATTTTGGCAAATTACAACCGAGCGAAATCAAGCCGTTAAAACCGCAAACTGATATGGAACAACGCGGTGTGCGAAAAATGACGGTAAAAGCTGCCGCAAAACTGCCTTATATTTTAATGGGTTATAAAGTGCCCTCTTTAAAAACAGCACAGAATGAAACCGATGCTTACGCGCTGGAGGTGTTAGCAGGGGTTTTAGATGGCGGCAGCAGTGCACGTTTAACGAAAGATTTAATTCGCGGACAACAAATCGCCAGCTCTGTGGATGCGGGCTATAACTTATCTTCGCGTTTGGATGATTTGTTTATTTTGGAAGGCACGCCTGCGGATGGAAAAAGCGTTTTGGATTTGGAACAAGCTTTAAAAGTTCAAGTGAAAAATTTGCAAACGAATTTAGTGAGTGCGGATGAATTGCAACGTATTAAAGCGCAAGTATTGGCGAATAAAATTTATGAACGCGATTCTAATTTTTATCAAGGCATGTTGTTGGGGATTTTTGAAACCGTTGGTTTAAATTGGCAAAAACAAGAAGAATACGTCAGCAAAGTTAATCAAATTACGGCAGAACAAATTCGTGAAGTCGCGCGTAAGTATTTGATTGAAGACCATTTGAATGTGGCTTATCTTGATCCACAACCCACTACTGAAGATCCCAAAGCCAGCCCGATAACAGGAGGTCGTCATGCGCATTAATTTTAAACTAACTCAACAACAGGACTGCCAGTCCTTTAAAGGACTGGCAGTCCTAAAAACTGCACTTTTATCACTCTGTGTGCTGTTTGCATTTAGTTTTACAACACAAGCCGCCGCCAAAATTGAACAATGGACAACAACCAAAGGTGCGCGAGTGTTTTATGTGCAAACGCAAGGTTTGCCGCTGGTCGATATTCAAATTAGCTTTGATGCCGGCAGTGCCAGAGACGGAGCGCAAAAAGGCATTGCCGCCTTAACTTCGGATTTACTCAAATCCAGCGCAGGTTCATGGAGCACGGATGAAATCGCACGGCGTTTTGAATCGGTAGGTGCGCGTTTTGACAGCGAAACCAACGCAGAAACAGGCTCTTTAGAAGTACGCAGTTTAACCGAACCGGCTTTGCTGAAAAAAACACTGGAAACGCTGCAAGTGGTTTTAACAAAACCACAATTTAATCCGGCAGATTTTCAACGCGAAAAAAATCAAACCTTAGCCACCATCAAACAACGCGAAGAATCACCAGCGGAATTAGCCGATTTAGCCTTTGATACAGCGGTGTTTGGAAATCACCCGTATGCGTCACCAACCGCAGGTTATCTCAAAACCGTTTCCGATCTGAAAGCGCAGGATTTAAAACAGTTTTATCAACGCTATTATGTCGCGGCAAATGCCATGATTGTCATCGTTGGTGATTTGGACAAACAACAAGCGCAACAAACCGCCGAACAATTGTTGCAAGGCTTGCCCGTAGGCGAAAAACCAGCTGCCTTGCCTGATGTGAAAATGCCAGAAAAAGCCAGCGTGCAAAAAATCAATTTTCCATCCAGTCAAACGCATGTGTTAGTCGGATTGCCCGGCATGAGCCGCACCGACCCTGATTTTTTCCCGCTCTATGTCGGCAATCATATTTTAGGCGGCAGTGGCTTGGTGTCGAAATTATTTGATGAAGTGCGCGAAAAACGCGGGCTGGCTTACAGTGCTTACAGTTATTTCGCTCCGATGGTGAAACAAGGCGCGTTCACCATTGGTTTGCAAACGAAAAATGAGCAAACAGAACAAGCCTTAAAAGTGCTGAATGACACGGTGAATGATTTCATTAACAACGGCATTACCGAAGCAGAATTATCAGCCGCAAAGAAAAATATTACCGGCGGTTTTGTAATGCGCTTTGATACCAATAATAAACTTGCCGATTACGTCACGCGGATTGGTTTTTATAATTTGCCACTGGATTATTTGGATACTTTTCCACAAAAAGTGGAAGCTGTAACCGCTGAACAAGTGAAAGAAGCGTTTAAACGGCGCGTTGTACCGGCGTTATTTCAAACGGTAACGTTAGGTGGTAGTGCCGCGAAAAAATAAGTTTTCAATTATTACGCTTGTTGTAGAGTCGCAATTTATCGCGGCTCTACTGAATTTGAAATTTTAAATCGTTTGAAATTTTGAGGATAAAGAACCTTGCCAAATCACATTATTAAACGCTGCGATGAATGTGGCAGTGCTTTTTTTTCTGCTTCGTCGCCCATGCAGCAACTTTGCCCCGAATGTGCGCATCAGCTGTATGGCTATCCGCCTTGCGTGCATGTTTTTAAAAACCAAAGCTGTGAAAAATGTGGCTGGAATGGCGCGCGGTCAAGTTATATGCGCAATTTGCTGGCAGAAGACCCGAATACAAACAATATAAATCAATGAAAAATAAAGTAAAAATTATTGGTGGTGACTGGCGCGGACGCAATATTCATTTTGAAGACAGCCCCGGTTTACGCCCGACTCCGGCACGAGTTCGCGAAACCCTGTTTAATTGGTTGCAGTTTGATATTTTGGGTCGTCGCTGTTTGGATTTATACGCAGGCAGTGGCGCGTTAGGATTTGAAGCGGCTTCGCGGGGGGCAAAAGCGGTGGTGCAGGTTGAGCAAAATCCTTTCGTGTGTCGGCAACTACATGAAAATGCAGAAGTTTTAAAAGCTACGCAAATCAAATTAATGCAAAGCGAAGTGTTTCGGTTTTTAGCCGGAAACAGTGAGTTGTTTGACGTGGTGTTTATTGACCCGCCGTTTGCAAAAGGCTTGGCGGTGCAAACGTGTCAGTGGTTGGAAGATAAAGGTTGGTTGAATACTCATGCGAAAATTTATGTGGAAGTGGAGCAGCACTTGGTTTTAGAAGGTTTACCGGAAAATTGGCAATTGCTAAAACACAAAACGGCGGGGGAAGTTGGCTATTATTTGTTTGAGCGGCTGTAGTTTAGGAATGCGCATGAAATAAACGCGGCAGCTTTACAACTAGCAGTCCTTAAAGGCATAAGTATCTACACATCTTGAAATCATAAAGTTATTTTATATCAATATGATACATTGATATGTAGACTGGGTTAGCTACTTTTTTCGATAGAAAAAAGAGCGTAACCCAGCAGGGTGTTTCAAAACGCTGAATGCTGGGTTACGATTATTTCGCTGTCGCTCAATAATCTAACCCAGCCTACAAATAATTCTTTATTATCAATAAGTTTTAATAATATTGATGTTAAAAACTTGTGTAGATACCTATGCTCTAAAAGGCAATCTGTTCGTGCTTTTTGTGTTTTTCGTGGAAAAAATGAGTCTCATGCGTAACATCAGTGACTTCATAGTAGTTTCATAGCTAATTCACAGCCACTTCACAAGCGAATGCCGCTAACTTTGGTTTGTAGGTTGCATTGTTTAAGGTGTTGCGGCTTTTTAGAATAGTGTTATCCGCAGGTTTTGTGGATAATCTGCTAAATTTACATTTCACGGATCAATAGCTGATCATTCAGGCAAATAGGACGACTTAAACCAATGGCAACCAAACTAACCGAAAACACTCTCAAAAAAATTCGCGACTTAATTCATGATTTTGATTTCAAAACTCTGTTTAATCAACTCGGCTGGTCTAAGCCGTTAGATAATCGGAATATCACGGTTACGGTGAATGCTCAAGAATTAACCTATCAGCAGATTGCGCAACTTTCTGGTGTCGTGGTTTTACACGTTGCCAACATTCCAGACAGCAAAACCCGCCTTGCTTTGCATGATGAAATCAGCCGCATTCACCATGAACATTTGCTGATTTTTGTGGACAACGAGAAAACCCAAAGTTGCTGGTCGTGGTTAAAACGCGAAGGCAAAAAAGCCTTGCCGCGCAGTCATAGTTATTTCAAAGGGCAGTCGGGCGATTTATTGTTATCGAAAATCGTCAACATGATGGTTGAGTTTACAGAGCTTGAGCAAGGCGATTTTTCTATTGTTGATGTCACTAGCCGTTTGCGCAATGCGTTGGATATTGAACCTGTCACGAAAAAGTTTTTTAAAGATTTTGCCGATCTTCACAGCGATTTTGTTGAACAGATTTTAGGTATTCCGAATGAAAAACATCGCGCTTGGTATGCGTCTGTATTATTGCATCGGTTGATGTTTATTTGGTTTTTGCAGAAAAAATCTTTCGTAGATAAAGGCAACACCCATTATTTAAAAGATAAATTGGATTATTTTCAATCCACTTTAAAAATAGATTGTTATTACAAAGAGTTTTTAAAGCCGCTATTTTTTGAAGGTTTTGCGAAACCAAAAAATGAACGCAGTAAAGAAACGAATCAATTATTGGGAGAAATTCGTTATTTAAACGGCGGTTTGTTTTTGCCGCATCAAATTGAAGAGCGTTATCCTGATATTCAGGTGAATGATAAAGCCTTTAGCGATTTATATGATTTGTTCAAAAAATATTCGTGGAATTTAAACGATACGATAGGCGGTGCGGATGATGAAATTAATCCTGATGTATTGGGTTATATTTTTGAGAAATACATCAATCAGAAAGCTTTTGGTGCGTATTACACCCGCCCTGAAATTACCGATTATTTGTGTGAGCGCACGATTTCAAAATTGATTTTGGATAGGATTAATACAAATTATAATTTTGAGGTAGAGACGCAAAATTTTGCGTCTCTACAAACGTATCAATTTAAAGATTTACCGGAGTTATTATTTAAACTGGACGCGCCGTTATGTAAAAAACTCTTGCATGACGTATTGCCGAATTTAAGTTTATTAGACCCTGCTTGCGGTTCAGGGGCTTTTTTAGTCGCGGCAATGAAAATGCTGATTAACGTTTATGCGGCAATTATTGGCAAGATTATCTTTTTACACGATGCGCATTTAACGCAGTGGTTAGAAAACACCAAAAAAGAACATCCGAGCATTGATTATTTTATTAAAAAGGAGATTATTAAAAATAATTTATTCGGCGTGGATATTATGCCGGAAGCGACAGAAATTGCTAAATTGCGGTTGTTTTTGGCGTTGGTTTCTTCGGCGCGAAAAGTGGAGGAGTTAGAGCCGTTGCCGAATATTGATTTTAATATTATGGCGGGAAATTCATTGATTGGTTTATTGAATGTAGAAGGGGAAAAGTTTAATCAGTTAGGGAAAACGGGGGATATTTTCTTAGATAATGAGGCGCAAACGTATAGCCAAATTTTGCAGGAAAAAAATCGCTTAATTGCCAGTTATAAAGATGCGCAAACCTATAGTCAGAATTTGGCTTTGTTACGCGATAATATTTCAGAAGTAAAAAGAAAGGCGTATCGTAAATTAAATAAATTGTTGTTGGCTGAATTTGAACGGTTGCAGATTAAGTTTGAGCAGGCGACATGGGATGAGGCGAAAAATAAGGAAGGCAAGCCGATTAAACGGGCGTTGACGTTGTTGGATATTGAGAGTTTGCAGCCGTTTCATTGGGGTTATGAGTTTGATGCGATTTTTGCGCGGGGTGGTTTTGATGCGATTATTACCAATCCGCCTTGGGAAGCTTTAGAGCCAAATGGAAAAGAGTTTTTCCAAGAATATAACGCTCTTTTCTCGAAAAATAAAATGACGATTAAAGATTATGAGAAAGAAATACGAGAGATATTAAAACAAGACGATGTGAAAAAAGCGTGGCTGGATTATCACAGCAGCTATAATCATCAAAGGCTATTTTTTAGAATAGCAGGACAATATAAAAATCAAGTTCCTATTATTGATGGTAAAAAACACGGTAAAGATGTTAATTTATACAAACTTTTTACTGAGCAATCATTTAATTTGTTGAAAGAAAATGGCGAATGCGGAATTGTGATTCCTAGCGGTATTTATTCTGATTTAGGTGCAAAAAGTCTGCGTGATTTATTGTTTAATCATACTGAAATTACTGGATTATTTTGTTTTGAAAATAATAAACTTATTTTTGAAGGTGTACATCGTAGTTTTAAATTTGTAGTTTTGACATTTAAAAAAGATAGCGAAACAACAATTTTTCCTGCTGAATTTATGCGCCATGAAGTTAGCGAATTAGCGAATTTTCCTAATCAAAACAGTTTATATTTGCACACTGATTTGATTAAAAAACTATCGCCTGATTCCCATTCAATTATGGAGTTTAAAAGCGCGTTAGATGTAAAGATTGCAGAAAAAATGCTGTCTGTTCCATTATTAGGCGAATATTTAAAGGATACTTGGAATTTAGAATTGCATCGTGAATTTAATATGACCGATGACAATTATTTATTCAAAACTGAAAGCTCAGAATCTAGTTTGCCAATGTACGAAGGTAAAATGATTCATCAATTTAGCAGTTCATGGGGTGAGCCGCGTTATTGGATTGATGAGTCAGAAGGAAGAGAAGCAATTTTAGGAAGAACAGAAGATGATGGTCAAGAATTGGGTTATCAAAAATATCGTTTAGCTTATCGTTCAGTTGCTTCAAGCACAAATGAAAGAACTTTAATTTCTACTATTATTCCTCCTTGCTTTACTGGAAATTCTATTAATATATCTGAGTCATTAAATGCTTATGGCTTGCTAATTTGTGTTAGCTTTTTTAATTCTTTTGTTATTGATTGGTTATTAAGACAAAAAGTATCAGCCAACATCAACATGTTTTATATTTATCAACTCCCCATTCCCCGCCTCACCGAAAAAGACCCGCAATTCAAACCCATTGTAGAACGCGCGGCGGCATTAATCTGCACCACACCGGAATTTGATGATTTACGCGCCGAGTTAGCAGAGCAAGGCTATACCGTTCGCCCTGAGCTTGTCGAAGGGCGTGGTTCGACAAGCTCACCACGAACGGATTTTCAGATTCGCGCCGAACTCGATGCCATCATCGCCCACCTTTACGGCTTAACCGAATCCGAATTTGCCCACATTTTAAAAACCTTCCCCATCGTCAAAGAAGAAATTAAAACGGCGGCAATGGTGGAATTTAAAAAACTCGCACAGGAGACTCTAAAATGAATGCAATCAATGCAACTGAATTAAAAACACAAGGCATTTTAGCCATTATGACCGCTTTAGAACATGAAGAAGAAGTCGCTATTACGGAAGAAGGAAAACCGCAATTTATTGTCATGGGAATGGAACATTATCAAAAACTGCGGGAATATGAATTAAAAATTGCTATTCAAGAAGCAAAAGCTGATATTGTCGCAGGGCGTTATATCATTGAAACCGCTGATGAACACAATAATAGAATTGATAAAATGATGAGTGAATATGAGCTACAAACTGAAAACGCCTGAGAGTTACAATAAAAAATTGGCGAAATTTTTAAAAAGTAACCCTGTTTTAATAACGCCATACAAAAAAACTATCACGCTCTTAGAAGAAAATCCTTATCATCCATCATTAAGATTGCATAAATTATCAGGTGATTTAAAAGAATTTCACAGCGTTTCAATTAATCTAAAATATCGAATCGTGATTGATTTTATTATTGAAGACGAGCTAATAACTTTAATCAACATCAGCAATCATTATGAATAATAAAAACTGGTAGCAGGAGAAAAATAATGCCAACAATTTCTATTTTTTATGGAATTATCATCAAAATGCTATTTGATGACCACAACCCACCTCATTTTCATGCTGAATATGGCGAATACGAATTAGTCGTCACCATCAGCCCAATTAAAATTATCAAAGGCGAAGCCCCAAAACGGGTTAAATCCATGATATTAGAATGGGCAGCATTACATCAGGAAGAATTAATTCAGGATTGGGAACTTTGCGCAACGTTAAAAAGTCCATTCCCGATTGAACCATTGGAGTAATTAAAATGCTTTATGTCATCAAACAAATAAAACAAAATTCTGATAATTACAGTATTCAAATCACTTATTCTGATGATGTTGTGATTAATGCGACTTTTAGCGATATTTTGAACCAAGGCGTAATGACTATATTAAAAAATAAAGATACTTTTAATCAAGTTGAAATTGGTAAACGAGGACGCTCTATTATTTGGAAAGAATACGATATTGATTTTTGTGCTGATTCGTTACGTTTTAAATTTGAAGACACAGAAAATACATTAACAAATTCTCCTGAACTTTTTGAATCGCAAGCCGCATAAAAACAGCAATGACGAAAATTAAAAAACTAGCAGGAGAAAAATAATGACCACTATTTCAATAGACGACGAAATCATTAATGAATTAGTTTCTGTGAGCCATTGCAAAAATGCGCAAGAAGCCATTATGAAAATTATCAATGATTATTTGCAACAACAAAAAACTAAAAAACCGCTTTTTGAACAACTGCACTTAAACGATGCTTTTGACAATGAAGAAATTGATAATCTATTTCAACGTAATAAAAATGATACTGGCAGAGAATTAGAATTATGAAATATCTAATAGATACCTGCGTATTATCAGAATGTACGAAAAAAGAACCTGATGATTTCGTTGTAAACTGGATTAATCAACAACAAGCCGAAAATCTTTTTTTAAGCATTTTAACAATTGCCGAAATTAAAAGCGGTATTCATAAAATCAGAAATTCACAACCTCAACGCAGCACAAAATTAAAACATTGGCTTGATGGAATAGAAATTAAATTCTCTTCCCGCATTTTGCCTGTTTCAGAACAAGTTCTGAATAATTGGTCAGAAATAACAGCAGATGCAGCATTGCAAGGGCAAAAAATGCAAGTGATGGATTCTTTGATTGCCGCCACCGCTTATACACATAAATTGATTTTGGTGACGCGAAATGTAGATGATTTTAAAATAGCACCGATTGAAATTTTTAATCCTTATAAATAAAGATTGGAAAATTATGCCAACCATCTACGACAATATCGAAAACCAACTTGCCACCGCTTTAAAAGACGCATTTAACGAAGCCTATAAAGCCGATATTTGTGTCGGTTATTTCAATTTACGCGGCTGGAATAATTTTGCCGATTATGTGGATAAATTCGCAGGCGGTGAAGACAATCAATGCCGCTTAATTGTCGGAATGCAAACGAAACCGCAACAACTGATTGAACAGCATTACAGCAAAACCGATATTACTATCGACAATCAAACCGCCATTGCCTTAAAAAGACAGTTAGCCGAAGACTTTAGAACCCAATTAACCCTCGGCATTCCCACTGCTAACGATGAGCAAATTCTCAATCAACTCGCCCAACAGTTAAAAGATGAAAAACTGGTGGTGAAACTGTTTGTGGAATATCCACTTCATGCCAAGCTGTATTTAATTCACCGCACCGACAAATTTCACCCCGTTTTAAGCTATTTAGGCAGCAGCAATTTAACCTTGGCAGGATTAGGACATCAAGGCGAACTCAATATTGATGTACCCGACAAAGACGCAGCGGAAAAACTGTGCAACTGGTTTGAAGACCGCTGGAACACGCGCTATTGCCTAGACATCAGCAAAGACCTGATTGATATTATTGAAGAAGGCTGGGCAAAACCAAAATCACCGTACACCATTTATTTGAAAATGGCGTATCACTTGTCACAGGAAGCCCGCGCCGGATTGAATGAATTTACTGTGCCGAAAATCTTTGATAAAGAATTGCTCGATTTTCAAAAAAAGGCGGTATCGGTTGCCGCTGAAAAACTTAATAAACGCGGCGGCGTGTTAATCGGTGATGTGGTGGGATTGGGTAAAACGATGACAGCAACAGCGTTAGCCAAACTGTTTGAAGATGATTTTTTCTTAGAAACCTTGATTATTTGCCCGAAAAACTTAACTGAAATGTGGGAGGATTACGCGCACCGTTACCGCTTACACGCCAAAGTTTTATCTATCAGCCAAGCAAAAGACTTAAGGGAATTGCGCCGCTACCGTTTGGTTATCATTGACGAAAGCCATAACTTGCGTAATAGCGAAGCCAAAACCTATAAAATCGTTGAAGAATATATCAAACGTAATAGCAGCAAAGTCATTTTGCTTTCCGCCACTCCGTACAACAAAGCCTACAGCGATTTAGCAGGGCAATTAGGCTTGTTTATTGAAGAGCATCAAGATTTAGGCATTAGCCCTGAATGCTTGATGAAAGAAATCGGCGGTCAACATGAATTTACCGCCAGACATCAAATATCGCCACGTTCACTCGCCGCTTTTGCCAAAAGCAATCATGCTGATGATTGGCGCGAACTCATGCGGCTGTATTGTGTGCGGCGGACGCGCGGCTTTATCAAAAAAAATTATGCCCAGCACGATACTGAAAAAGACCGTTTTTATTTAACTTTTGCCGATAACAGCCGGATGTATTTTCCTGATCGGCTTGCCAAAAAAGTGGAATATCATTTTGACGCACAGGATAAAAACGACCCTTACGCTAAATTGTATTCACCTAAAGCAATTGCCATTATTGATGACTTGAAATTGCCGCGTTATGGTTTAAAAAAATATTTAGAACCAGAACTCAAAAGACTGCCTAATTCCAGCGAACAAACCATCATCGAAAATTTAACCCGCGCGGGTGAACGGCTGAGAGGTTTTGCCAAAACCAATTTATTTAAGCGATTGGAAAGCGGTGGTTATGCGTTTTTGCTGTCGGTGTATCGGCATATTATGCGTAATTACGTTTATATTTACGCGCTGCAAAACGGCTTGGAAATTCCCATAGGACAGCAGGAAAGCAGTTTATTGGATAATTTTTTAACCTCCGATGATGATTTAGAACAAGGTCAAAATGGCGAGTTTGTTTTTCACTCGGACACAAAAAAATATTTTCAGGACGCTGAAAGTGTTTATAAATCCTTAGAACGGGCTAAATTCGATTGGATAGGCGGTGACTTATTCGATAAAAATCTTAAACTCATTCTGACCGAAGACAGCGTGAGTCTAAACCAAATTTTAAAACTTGTTCCGCAATGGCAAGCGGGGCAAGACCGCAAATTACAAGCCTTGCATGATTTAATCACGGTTAAACATGCGGATGAAAAACTACTGATTTTTACCCAATTCTCGGACACCGCAGAATATTTAGCCCAGCAATTGAGTTTAAAAGGCGTAAAAAGTTTAGAGTGCGTGACAGGGCAACACGAAAACCCGACCGCAATAGCGCAGCGTTTTAGTCCTCAAAGTAACAATAAAATCACTCAAAATATGACTGCCAGTCCTTCAAAGGACTGGCAGTCATTGGATAACGTTATTGCCAGTGTAGACGAATTAAGAGTTTTGATTACTACCGATGTGTTAAGTGAAGGGCAAAACCTACAAGATGCGCATATTGTGGTAAATTATGATTTGCCTTGGGCAATTATCCGTTTGATTCAACGTGCAGGAAGAGTTGATAGGATAGGTCAAAAAGCCGATACCATATTGTGTTATTCGTTTTTACCCGAAGACGGCATTGAAAATATTATTGCCTTACGCAGTCGCTTAATGCAGCGCATTGAACAAAATGCCGATGTCATGGGGGCGGATGAACGCTTTTTTGAAGGTGATCCGGTTAATATTCACGATTTATACAGCGAAAATTCCAGTATTTTAGAAGAACAGGATGATGAGGACGTTGATTTATCATCATACTGCTATCAAATTTGGAAAAATGCCACCGATGCTAATCTTGCACTAAAAACCCTTATTCCCGTGTTGCCGAATGTGGTTTATAGCAGCAAAGCAGGTGATGAACAAACGCAAGCAGGCGTGATTGTTTATGCCAAAACGCCATTAAATAATGACGTTTTAACGTGGTTAAATGACAAAGGCGAAATGATTACCCAATCACAATTTACGATTCTTAACGCCGCCGCTTGTAGCATTGATACCCCGCTAACGCCCCGTGCTGATAATCACCATGAGTTAGTAGCGCAAGGCGTGGCGTACATCAAAGAAGCCGATCCCAAACTAGGCGGACAATTAGGCAAACCGAGTGGGGCGCGTTATCAAACTTATCAGCGTTTAAATCGCTATTATGAAGAAAATAAAAATAGCCTATTTGAGAATCAAGCTTTGAAAAAAGCGATTGATGAACTGTATCACTCTCCGCTAAAGGAATATGCTAGAGATGCGATTAGTCGGCATTTAAAAACGGGTATTGATGATGTGACTTTTGCAGAATTGATTTTAGGTTTACGGGAAGAGGATAAGTTTTGCCAAATAGAAAAATTAGCTGATAGTAGTCAAGAGCCAAGCGTGATTTGTTCGTTGGGGATTGTTTAAAATATTAAGTGAGAATGATATGGGCAGCGAAGCAGGACTTCTTTGGGGCGTGCTCTTCAGTTCGCTCGGCTTGGGATATTTTATGTATGGCAAAAAACAGAAAGCCAGCGTTCCCTTTGCTTGCGGCGCGGCATTAATGATTTATCCCTATTTTGTGACTAACACGATTATGTTGGTCGTGGTTGGGGTGGCACTTGCGGCGATACCTTATTTTGTCAAAATTTGAATTTTTAATCCGCACTTACTACCATTTGAGATTTACCTGAATTTATCACTTTTTACCGCTACGGTATCACTGGCGTATCACCTGCTTTTTTAGGCAAAAAAAAGGCTTAGATTTTTACATCTAAGCCTTTGATAATAATGGAGCCGTGATGGGAGTCGAACCCACGACCGGCTTAAGGTTGTTGGAAGTGTTAAGCCTGAAATGGTCTAACATTGACTTCAAACTGAAAACGCTAACGGTAGAAGATACCAAAAACAAACAGCAGCACGTCTTGCCCTTGTCGGATTATCTTTTTACTTTGCTGGCAGATCGTCACAAAACAGCAAAAGGCGTTTATATTTTCGCCAGAGCCAAAAGCAAAACCGGTTACATGCACTATCCAAAGCGACAACTGGCGAAAGTGACAGCAGCAAGCGGCGTGGAGTTTTGCGCTCACGATTTACGCAGGACATTTACCACGATTGCAGAACGGCTGGACATATCAAGTTATGCGGTCAAGCGATTGATTAACCATAAACAGAAAGGCGATGTTACCGCCGGTTATATTATTCACGATGTGGAAAGGTTACGCGCCCCGATGCAACAGATTAGCGATTACATTTTGAAAGCCGCCGGTGTCAAAGCATCCGCTGAAGTTATCCCACTGGAAAGATTGAAAACGGTTTAAGCGTGTACGTCAATTTACCGGCTGTTATGTTACTATATCCCAATAGATAACCGTTTATTGGGATTAATCATTATGGCAACTGTAGCCAATCAACATCGGATAGAAATGCGTGTTGATTTAGAAACCAAACAAATTGCGGAACGAGCCGCCGCCGCGTTGGGCTGTTCTTCACTAACTGAATACATCACTCGCTTGATTAGGGAAAATTCCCCTAAAATCATTCAGCAGCAAACAGAAATTAAACTCACTAATCAGCAGTTTGACCGCTTCATTAAGGCGTGTCAGGACACCACCTTAAAACCCAGCAAAGAAATATTAGCCGCTGCAAAGTTGCTTGATGCTGAGGGCTTTTAATGGCTTTTGTGTTGCTTGATACTCAACGGCATGACGTGAAAAGTTTTGATTGTGGCAAACCTGACATGAACCAGTTTTTAAGCCGATATGCGGATAAAAACAGAAAACTGGGGATTAGTTCAACATGGGTTTTGCCAGTCAATAATCTACATAAAACAAGCGAAAAATCAGCGATTCGTGCTTATTACACGCTTGCCTTTTCCACAATTTCCAGAGAGCAAATTCCAGTTGATAAAAGCCTGCCTGCTTATCCTGCGCCAGTGATTTTATTGGCTCGGTTAGCGGTTAATCGTGGTTTTCAAGGGCAAAATTTAGGCAAAAAAACCTTAGTAACTACCTTAAGGCAATGTGTTGTTTTAACCGATCATTCATTGCCCGTGTTAGGCATGGTGATTGATGTGCTAGACGATGAGGCATTGAGTTTTTATCAGAAATTTAAGCTATTCCATCCTTTCACTAATGACCCAATGCGGTTGTTTGTGTCTATGAATGCACTTAGACAGATTTAATCTAAAAAACGATTAACCAAGCTCAAGTTGAACTTGAAAATTCCCCTAAAGTTTTGCTGTTTAAGCAAATGGAACTGGTCAATAATGGACAGCAAAACAACACTGAGGTTTTTATGAGCGATAACAACAATCTGCCACAGAAAAAAGACAGCGCGGGTTTGGCTTTACAAAAAACAGGCAGTTTATTAAGCATTACCGACAAGATTTTGGCGAACAGAACCCAAAAAACGCTGGTGGTGAATGATGATGCGTGGCTGGATGAGTTGATTGCGTGGGCTGATAAAAATAATATTTCAAAAGATAATTTTCCTCGTGATAAACAGGCGATTTTGGCTTTAGCTGCGTTGGGATTATGGAGCAGCAAAATCACCGATTTCCCTGAAACTATCTGCAATCTAACCAATTTGACTGTGTTGTCTTTAGCTGACAACAATCTTACCGAACTCCCCGAATCTATTGGTAAACTTACGAATTTAACTACGTTGAATTTGTGGGACAACCAGCTCACCAAACTACCAGAATCTATTGGCAAATTGACGAATTTGACTTACTTAGATTTAGATAGCAACCAAATCACCAAGCTGCCTGACTCGATTGGCAATCTTACTAATTTGACTGAATTGGATTTAGGGAATAACCAACTCACCGAACTGCCTGAATCCACTGGTAAGCTAACTAATTTGACTGAGGTATTTTTACAGGACAACCGACTCAGAGAATTGCCTGAATCTATTGGCAAGCTGGTTAATTTGATTAGGTTGGATTTAGATAGCAACGCACTCACCAAACTGCCTGAGTCTATTGGTAGACTAGCTAATTTGAATGTATTGAATTTAGATAGCAATGAACTCACTGAGTTACCTGAATCTATTGGTAAGCTAATGAATTTGGCTTGGTTGACTTTAGGTTACAATAAACTCACCAAACTGCCTGAATCTATTGGCAAGCTGACGAATCTGACTAAGTTGTATTTATACAAAAATCCCATCAAATCCCTACCACCCGAATTAAGCCACCTTCGCAAAATCACCAAATTTTAATAAATTGCAAACAACAGTTATATTGAGGAAAAAATAAATGGATACAAATACAGAAGAATTAACAGATATGAAAGTGGCAGAATGGATGTTGGCACAACTTGAATCAAAAACAAGGCTTGACCAAGGAACGGCTGTACATCAAATAGGGCAGAAGTTTGGAAAATATTTTGTTTACCAAAATGCAAATGGTAATTTAGCGATTAGTAAAAGCGTACTGAAAAATTTTAAAAAATTATCAGAAGGGCTGGTTATCTGGGAAAAGGGCGAGAAAGCTTGGAGAAAATTACGAGATGATGAGGTCTATAATGGAAGACAAGTTGATTAGCTAAATATAGAAAAGTGGGCGATTTTGCCTTTTAATGAACAAGGAGATTATATGAAACCAGATACATTTATGGATGATTTTGAACGCACAGAGTTTGGTGATGAAATTCACGGGATTTTAGGACGAGCTTTAATTATTGCTACACGATTCGATTCAATGTGCAAAGCCTTATCAATAACTTATAAAATTCGTACATCAGTAAAAGAAAAAGATAAAGAACTAAATAATGAAGAATTTAAAAAAATAATTGATAAAATAACTGCAAATCGTAAAACTTTAGGTGAAAATATCGAATTCTTACCTATTGGTAATAAATTAAAATCAATTTTACATAATGCCCGTCAAGCAAGAAATGAAATTGCGCATTCTTTAGCTCTTGGTCTTGAAGGTGATATTGAGTGTCGTGCCAGTAGAAATGTTGATAACCTTATATTAGAGGCGAGTGAACTATTAAAAAGTGTCGCTAAAGGTGATTTAATTATATCTGCATTTATTTCCCATTCAAATAAAGAGCCAATTCCTATCCTAGATGAAAAATTCTGTACTTCCTATGAAAACAAAATAGTAAATTGGGTTGTTACTAGATATTAGATATAACATGAAAATATACACAGGAGAATTATTATAAAGAAAATAAAAAGTTTTTTCACAGACCATAAAGAAACATTAATTTTAATTTTTATTGCCGTGATTGTTATCGGATTTTATTCTTCAAATTTTACAAGTTTATTAAGCAATAATATCAAAGAGTTCTTGAATTTTAAATTAGAGTTATCAACAGAGAATGGAGACTGGGGAACATTTGGCGATTATTTTGGAGGAATTCTTAATCCCATTACTTCGGCTTTTGCATTTTATTTAGTCGCTAAAACTTACAATTTACAAAAAGAATCACAATTTGACCAATTAAAGTTAGCTGCGCTCACAGTAAATCTTAATTCAAAACTAACTAGAGTCAGTTTCTTACATTCAGAAAAAAATCAAATATTTAACAGTTTAACTGATTCACAAAGAGATGCCTTATTTCACTTGGATGTAGGTTCAGATATTTTTGATGTAGAAGGCACTGTAATTCAAGAGTTAGAAATATATTGTTTTGGTACAGAGAAAAAAAGAGTAAAGATTTTTTTTGCTGTTCTTATACAAAGTTTTCATCTATTAAAAAAGAAATTCAAGAATTGGAAGAAAATATTAAAACTTTGGAATTAGACATAGAAAATATTTGCCATTATCCCAAAAATTAAGCCACTTTCGCTCCCATCACAAAATTCGACTAAATCAGCATCATGCACAGCGACCTATTAAAACGCCTCGACATCATCAAAAACGCGGTGGCAATGGAAGATGAAGAACTGATTGCCATGCAGGTTGCAAAACTGCAAGCCCTGCCGCTGGATGCACGGGTCAAGCAGATTTTGACCTTAATAACCGCCAAACAATTCCAATATGTCATTCAACTGATTGAACAATACAAACAGGACAACAGCGGCGTAATGGTTTATGAAGACCCGCAAATCAAAGGGCTAAAACTGGAATTGAAAGTTCTGGAAAATCGCCTGAATGAGTTGACCGACACCCAAGCCGAACTGGAACGGCAAATCAACGAATTCAACAGCGAATACATGCAACGGTTAGGCGGCTTGATTGAAGAAATCCTGAAAAAACGCGCCCAACTGCCCAGCGATAACCCCGAACAGCAAGAGGAAGCGCAACAGGATTATGAAAACTTTGAACGCAGTTATCAGCAACAACTGAAAGACACGCCACAAACTTTAACCGCAGAAGAACAACAGCAACTTAAAGCCGCCTACCGCAAAGCCAGTCGTTTATGCCATCCTGATAAACTCGCTGAGGAATTTAAAGCACAAGGTGCGGAATTTTTTAAAGCTTTGAATGAGGCTTATCGCCGTCAAGATTTAGCGCGAGTGTTAGAGATTTTGCAGTATTTGGAAACAGGAAAACCCTTAAGTAGCGCGTCCGATAGCATCAATGATAAAGAAGCGTTAAAAGCTAAAATCGCTGATTTGCGCAAACGCCTTGCCGAGTTGGAGGCAGAAATTACTGCTTTGCAAAATAGCGAAATTTATCAACGGATTCAGCAAATTGAGGATAGAGAACGTTATTTTGCTGAGTTGGAAGAACACTTGCAGATAGAGTTGAATGCGTTAGCGGATTTAGAGCCGTAAACCAGTCTAAACTAAACCTTCTTTCTGCGACTTCTGCCAATAACAACTGATTGTCCTGCGCTTTGTTTTGCATATCATCAAAATCAAAACAACTGTCGCCATACATAAACTCGCTTAATTCCTTCGCTTCCTCGCGCTCACTCATCAGCCATTTAATTTTAGAATGCAGCTTGCTGTGTTGGTCGTTAAACCATTTTTAAATGTAGTGGTCTAATATAACCAGACACTCGATTAAGAGAAAGTAAAATAACTTAATCGAGGTTACAACATGAAAAATCAAAACTACACAGAAGAATTAAAAACCAATGCCGTTAGAATGGTCTTGGTCGAAGGTTTAACTCGTACCGAAGTGGCGCGACGGCTGGAAACTTCCTTTCAAAACGTTAGTCGTTGGGTCAAAGAAGCGCAGGAAAAACAGTCAGATGAAGCCGAGAATGGTGAGTCTAAGTCATTGTTAAAAAAGAAAATAAAAGAACAGGAAAAACAAATCAGCCAGTTGCAGATGGAACGTGACATTTTAAAAAAGGCGACGGCCTTCTTTGCCAAAGAGTTGCTGTGAGGATTGATTTTATCCACCAGCATCGCGAGGAATGGCCTGTCAAAGTGCTTTGCAAAGTCATGAATGTGTGTCGCAGTTATTATTACGAAGCGATAAAAAACAAACAAAAACAAGCAGATGAAAACTTGGAAAAGATTAAAAAACTGAGGCGGTGCGATGAATCATTCTGTGATTTCTCACCGACTTAAACCACTTAGCGATGTCTCGTTTCGTTTATTTCGTTTATGCTATTGTTCAGGCGAAAATAATAATGACACAAAGGAGTAAACGAAATGACTTTATCAAACCTTATCCATCTGCCTACCGCACACGAAGCAGAAGAGGCAAAAATCACCAGTCGGGCATTATCAAAATATGCCAGCAATGAGCGATTACATTTAAAAATAGCCAATAACAACAACGAAGCAGACGACCTAATCTTGCCTGGTCATGCTCTTAATTTGTTGCTGGAAATCTTAACTGAAATGTCCAAAGGCAACGCCATCACGGTGATGCCGATTCATGCCGAATTATCCACTCAAGAAACCGCAGAGCAGTTAAATGTCAGCCACCCTCATTTAGTTGAATTGTTGGAACAAGGCAAAATACCGTTTAGAAAAGTCGGTACACATCGGCGGGTGTTGGCTAAAGATGTTTTTAGCTACAAACAACACATTGATGCAGAAAGGTTACAAGCATTAGAAGAACTTACCGCCCAAGCGCAAGAATTAGGTATGGGATATGAATAATGGCAAAGTTCTCAGTGATTTATGATGCTTGCGTTTTATATCCTGCACCATTAAGGGATTTATTAATGCAGTTGGCTTTAACAGATTTGTTTAAGGCACGTTGGACAGACCAGATTCATGAAGAATGGATTGAAGCATTATTGCGGCGCGACAAATACGACCGAAAAATATTAGAACGTACTCGCGACTTAATGGATGCCAGTGTCCGTGATGCTAAAGTGTCAGGCTATGAAGAATTATGTGAAGCTTTAGTGTTACCTGATCCTGATGACAGACATGTGTTAGCCGCAGCGATTAAGTGCGGCGCAAATGCGATTGTAACTTTTAACTTAAAGGATTTTCCCAGTGCAGTATTAGCCAAATATGGCATTGAGGCGATTCATCCTGATGAATTTGTTTATTATCAGATTGACCTTGCTCCGGCTGTTGCTTGTGCAGCAATAAAAAGACAACGGGAATCTTTGAAAAATCCACCCAAAGCAAAAGAAGAGTTTTTGGCGATTTTACAAAAACAACAGCTTCCGCTGACAGTCTCTGCCTTAAAAACTTACATTGAGTTGATTTAGAGATTGGCTGATGCAGTTTCTATAGTCGAAAACTAATCAACTAAACGGCAACGATTGCCGATGAAATTTATTTGAGAGAAGGAGGCAGAAAAGCAGAAACTTTTTTCTGGTGGTGACTTATTGGTGACTCAAATAAAAAAGGCTCAGAGTACGAATATTCTAAGCCTTTGATAATAATGGAGCTGGTGATGGGAGTCGAACCCGCGACCGGCTGATTACAAAACACATGCTCATATATTCAACCTATTAAAATCAATCACTTAAAAACCTTCCCAAATCAAAACCTACTACAATCACACTACAACCTACTGCAATAACACTATAACCTAGTGACAAATTTACTACACCTTTCTGCATCCCTCCCAAAACGTAAAAAAAGATTCTTTGCTGCCAAAACGAAAATAATGAAAAAAATTTCTCTGATGCCACACAGCTAAAGAGAAATTTTTTTTATTTTCGTTTTGAAAGCAGCAGAGTGTCTTTTTTTTCGCTTCGGCTTTAATGACTTTTATAAAACGCTTCTTTAGCGGTTATTTTTTCGTTTTTGCATTCCACAAACTTTGACCATTCAATATTCGGGTCGTTGCACTCTGGGCGCGGTTTAAATTGGCTCTCGAACTCCGCTTTTTTGCTGTCTTCGGCTTTGTGCTCTGCTATTTCTTCCTTCGCCTGCTTTAGCTCCAGCTGTCTTGTTTCTTCCTCAGCGGTGTTTTTTTCGATCTCTATTTGCGCTTGATTTGCTTCTGCTTGTTTTGTTGCCTTTGCCACGTCTGCTTTTGCTTTTTCCTGCACATGCTTAGCGGTTTTTGCAAAGTCTTCGCCCATTTTTTCTATAACTTTTTGCACAAGGAATATGGAAAATAAAACCGTTCCTAGACTCAATCCTATTTTTATTAGAAGTAACTTTATTTGTTTGTTCATAATTTCTTAAGCGGCTTGTTGGTCGGATTTTTGATTTGTGCTTGTTAGCATTTTGGCTGTTTGTTCTAGTAATGCCTTTTGCTCTGGCAGAAGGTTTTGCCATCTTTTAGCAAACTCGATTGCTTCTTGTGTTAGTCCGTATGCTGTTTCTTGCACTTTATCTATTTTTTTTTCTTCTATTTTTTGGCTTGTGGGCATTAATGCCGCTATTTCCGGCATTATTTCTGTTGGATGAACTTCTAAAATTTTTGCAATTTTTAGCACTGCATCCGTATTTAGTGGAATTCTGCTGTGTAAATATTGACTGAATGCTGATTGTCCGCTCCATCCGCACTTAAAAGCCATTTCCTCTTGGCTTATTTTTAAATCTTTCCTTTTTTCATTCCATATCTTTTTTAAATTTTGTGCGGCTTCGATTTCTGCATTCGATAACTCTCGTTTTCTGGTCATAAGTAGCATTGATGCTAATGTTTTATGTGTTTGTCTTAGTTAATAGTACAGCTGTTTTTTTTATATTCCACCATTACAGCTACTAATAAACTTGCATTGATTTAACAGCCCTGATACTATTTTAAAAAAAGTAGCCACACTACTATTTTTTAACACCAAAGCTATTAACTATTTTTTCAGCCTGCCGTGAGCCGTTTTCATTTTTTGATTTCAAAGCCTGTAGGCTGACTAATAAACTAAATTTATTCATTGAGGCAAACCAATGGACTTACAAGATTCAGTGTTGGGTGAATGCCCACCACAAAACCAAAACCCTTTAAACGATTTCCAAGCTGGTGAGTTTGCCCAGTCGTCGGATGTTTCACCAGTAGATACACGTCCGGCGGCTCTCGGCAAAGTTTTATCCAGTCTCGCAGCATCGTTCTTACCCGATTTATACAAGCTATACCTTCAATCATCCACGCTTGTTGACCGCTTAACAGGCTGCCGTCTTGGTCTTTCTTCAGCACAGTTAGCAAAACATAGACGCGCTTTTGCTCATGCTAAACGCCGTGAGCAACGCCGTTTTAACGCTTTAACTTTTCCTCTAATTCAGTTTGCTGCGGATGATCATTTTTCGCCAGTTGCTCCACTTGAGGCGGCTATAACTCATTATTACCCAGCACTTCGCAACATCACCACACGCGAGCTTTCCTTTTTCTTACCTGATGACTCTTTTACCTCGGTTAGAGATTTAGCAGAGTTTTTCCCTAGCCTTAAAGGTGCGGAGTTATTTTTAGATACCTTTCGGCTTGCTCATCCTGAATTTAACTACACGCACCTTAGCGTTGTGCAATCTGCCCTTCCTCAATCTGTGGCGGTGCAATCATGATGTTTATTAAAACTTCTTTAGGTTGTTCTAAGCCTCCACTTTTCAAACTTAATCAAGATGCAATTCACTCGGCGCGTTATCGCTTTTTGCCTGAATTAGATATTCAGATTATTGATTCTTCTGGCGTTTTTGCTGCTGTTGATGGGCTTTTTTTAGATTCTGATTCGATAGATGACATTATTGATAAAGCAATGGAGGTGCAATCATGAGTTTCACTGTCTCTCGCTGGGCTTGGCAACAACAAGCAGAAAAATCTACATCAAAACTCCTCCTGTTAGCCTTAGCCGACCGCGCCGACGATAACGGCTTTTCGTTTCCGTCAGT
>ERZ1034363.55-NODE-55-length-74071-cov-5.314890_pt1 | contig 74071 bp, 83 predicted proteins | sample MGYA00520616_ERZ1034363 | MGnify/ENA primary metagenome ERZ1034363 (study PRJEB33736, sample SAMEA104284506) | Azolla filiculoides | biome: Urban; feature: Water surface; material: Ditch water | place: Netherlands | collected 2015-10-28 | depth 0-0.1 m ...
TACGCTTCGCTATCCGTGAAGGTGGTCGTACTGTTGGTGCTGGTGTTGTTGCTAAAATTATTGAGTAATCAATAAGATGTTGTTTTGGATGCTGCGCTAACAACCCAGCGCAGTATCTTAGTTTTTAAGTACAGGCCAATAGCTCAATTGGTAGAGTATCGGTCTCCAAAACCGAGGGTTGGGGGTTCGAGACCCTCTTGGCCTGCCATGAATTTAGTAAATTTTAAAAGCTAAAGCAGTTAAATATGATTGATAAGATTAAGCTAGTGATTGCGCTACTCTTAGTGGGTGGTGGTGTTGAAGGCTTTTATTTATTAGAAGACCACGCGATGGTCTTCCGTATTCTTGCTGTATTGGCGGGGTTGATCTTGGCCGCTGTTTTGTTGGCCACCACGGTTTCCGGTAAAACTTTCTTTGCTTTCTCACGTGACTCAGTTGCGGAAGCTAAGCGAGTAGTATGGCCTTCACGTCGTGAAACAATTCAAACAACCGTTGCGGTGTTTGTTCTTGTTTTAGTGATGGCGATTTTTTTATGGATTGTGGATATCGGCTTTATGTCGTTGGTTAAAGTGCTGATGGGGCAGGGATCATAATGAGTATGAGATGGTATGCGGTTCAAGCTTTTTCTGGTTTTGAAAAATCAGTGCAACGCAGCCTAGAAGAGCGTGTTGCTCGCTCAGGTTTACAAGATTCATTTGGTCAGATTTTGGTGCCAGTTGAAGAAGTTGTTGAAATGAAATCTGGTCAAAAAACGATCAGTGAGCGTAAGTTGTATCCAGGATATGTCTTGGTGCAGATGGATATGACTGATGACACTTGGCACTTAGTAAAGAGCACGCCTCGTGTAACAGCGTTTATTGGTGGAACGGCGCTTAAGCCAACACCAATTAAAGATAAAGAAGTTGAAATTATTCTGCAGCGTATGGATGACAGTAAAAGCAATCCTACTCAGAAACTTACCTTCGATAAGGGCGAATCAGTGCGTGTTGTTGATGGTCCGTTTAAAGACTTTTCAGGCACTGTTGAAGAGATTAACTACGAGAAGAATAAGCTTCGTGTGTCAGTTGTGATTTTTGGTCGTGCAACACCTGTTGAGTTAGAGTTCGGCCAAATCGAAAAAGAAGTATAAGAATTTTTGCCTGAGCATCATTGAGATGGTCGGGCATTAGCTATTGAAAAATAGCATAGAGGCAGTATTAATAAATTAAATGCTGCAATTACCAAACTGGGGAGCTGTAAAAAGCGCTTGCACCCATATTAGGAGTTAAAAATGGCAAAGAAAGTTATTGGCTATATCAAGCTGCAGATTCCTGCAGGTAAAGCTAACCCAAGTCCTCCAGTTGGTCCAGCATTGGGTCAGCGTGGTCTAAATATTATGGAATTCTGTAAGGCATTTAATGCCGCGACTCAAAACGTTGAGCCAGGTCTTCCAATTCCAGTTGTGATTACAGCGTTTGCTGATAAGAGCTTCACATTCGTGATGAAGACTCCTCCAGCAACAATCTTGATCAAGAAGGCTGCGAAAATCGAAAAAGGTTCGCCACGTCCTCATACTGACAAAGTAGGCAAGATTACTCGTGCGCAAGCAGAGGAAATTGCTAAGACTAAGATGCCAGACTTAACAGCTGCTGATATGGATGCTGCTGTTCGTACGATTGCTGGTAGTGCTCGTAGTATGGGTATTGAAGTGGAGGGTGTATAACATGGCTAAGCTTTCTAAGCGTAATGCAGCGTTGCAATCAAAAGTTGATCGCAACAAAATCTACCAAGTTGCTGAAGCATTAACATTGGTGAAAGAAACTGCAACTGCTAAATTCGACGAATCAGTTGATGCGGTTGTAAATTTGGGTATTGATGCACGTAAATCTGATCAATTGATCCGTGGTGCTTTGGTATTGCCAAATGGTACAGGTAAATCAAAACGTGTTGCTGTGTTCGCACAGGGCGCGCAAGCTGAAGCTGCTAAGGCAGCTGGTGCTGAAATCGTTGGTTTTGAAGATTTAGCTGAGCAAGTTAAGGGTGGTATGTTGGACTTTGATGTGGCGATTGCTACACCAGATGCAATGCGTATTGTTGGTCAATTAGGTCAAGTTTTGGGCCCTCGTGGTTTGATGCCTAACCCTAAAGTTGGCACAGTGACACCTGACGTTGCTAAAGCTGTTAAAGATGCTAAAGCAGGTCAAGTGCAATATCGTACAGACAAAGGCGGTATTGTGCACTGCACAATCGGTCGTGCTTCATTCACTGTAGACGCATTACAACAAAACTTAGCAGCATTGGTTGATGCTTTAAATAAAGCCAAACCAGCATCTGCTAAAGGTCAGTATTTAAAGAAACTATCTGTATCTAGCACCATGGGTGTTGGTGTACGTGTAGATCAAGCAAACCTAGCTTAATAGGGTTTGATGTATTTTCGGGCTGACGTGTCAGTTCGATAAAGGGCTTTGGGCTTAATGGCAGTTTTAATTTAAAAATGTCATTAAGGTTATCAAAGACCGTAGGCGCCAAAAACCAATTAATTTGATTGGTCGGTTTAATGGTAGTGAGCAGTATTGGGTGATGATGTGTTGGTTGCTTAATCCTCTGGTGCTGACTTATGAATACCTACGCAGATGGCGTTCCCTGAAAACAGGACAGTATTGAAAAATGCTCCTGATGAAAGGTCGCCGTGGGATAGCTTCTGTGGTGTTTTGCTGCAGAAGTTTAATTAACGGAAGGAGAAGACCTTGAGTCTTAATCTTGAACAGAAAAAGGCAGTAGTTGGTGAAGTCAGCGAGCAAGTCTCGACGGCCCAAGCAATCATTGTTGCTGAGTATCGTGGCTTACAAGTGGGCGAAATGACTGAATTGCGCGCACAAGCTAGAAAATCAGGCGTTTACCTACGTGTGTTGAAAAACACATTGGTACGTCGTGCTGTTGAAGGCACACCATTTTCTGGTTTGGCGAGCGAAATGGTTGGTCCATTAGTGTTCGGTATATCTTCCGATCCAGTATCAGCTGCAAAAGTACTTAACGACTTTGCTAAAGCTAACGATAAGTTCGTTATCAAGGCTGGTGCAATGCCAAATCAGGTGATGGACGCTAAAGCCGTTCAAGCCTTGGCATCATTACCAAGCCGTGAAGAGCTGTTGGCTAAATTGCTCGGCACTATGCAAGCTCCAGTTGCGAAATTTGTACGTACGCTTAATGAAGTGCCTACAAAATTTGTACGTGGTCTTGCTGCAGTGCGTGATCAAAAAGCCGCGTAACTTAATCGCAGATTTAAACTACATTTTATTTATCAGGAGTATTACAAATGGCTATTTCTAAATCAGAAATTTTAGACGCAGTTGCAGCATTATCAGTTCTTGAGTTATCAGAACTAATCAAAGACATGGAAGAAAAATTTGGCGTTTCAGCTGCTGCTGCTGCAGTTGCAGTTGCTGCTGCTCCAGCTGCTGGCGGCGCTGCTGCTGGTGCTGCAGAGAAGTCAGAATATGACGTTATCTTGACTGCTGCTGGCGACAACAAAGTGAACGTAATTAAAGCTGTTCGCGAAATCACTGGTCTTGGCTTGAAAGAAGCTAAAGATCTAGTTGACGGTGCACCAAAAGCAGTTAAAGAAGGTGTTTCAAAAGCTGACGCTGATGAAACATTGAAAAAACTGATCGAAGCTGGCGCAACTGGCGAAGTTAAGTAATTCTAGTTGTAAGTAAGATTTAGGCTGACGGGAAACCGTCAGCCTTCACCATTTTTAAGATGGTAGAAGATAGGGCATCAAATTTAAGTGTCTTGCCTTCTACCTTTTACCCCCTTTAGGAGACGCTATGAGCTATTCCTTTACCGAAAAAAAACGTATTCGTAAGAGTTTTGCTAAACGCGAGAGCGTGCAAGAAGTACCATACTTGCTCGCTATGCAATTAGAATCTTATGCTGCGTTTCTTCAAGCAAATGTTACTGCTGATAAACGTGAAGATGCTGGTTTACAAGCAACATTTAATTCTGTTTTTCCAATTGTTAGCCATTCAGGTAACGCACGTTTAGATTACGTGAGTTATAACCTTGGTGCTGAGCCATTCGATGTTAAAGAATGTCAGCAACGTGGTTTGACCTATGCAGCACCGCTGCGCGTCAAAGTACGTTTGACTATTATGGACAAAGAGGCTTCGAAGCCAACCGTTAAAGAAGTGAAAGAACAAGAAGTTTACATGGGCGAATTGCCTTTGATGACTGAGAATGGTTCTTTTGTGATTAACGGAACAGAACGTGTCATCGTTTCTCAATTGCATCGTAGTCCAGGTGTATTCTTTGAGCATGACCGCGGTAAAACACATAGCTCAGGCAAATTGTTATTCTCAGCTCGTATTATTCCTTACCGTGGTTCATGGTTGGATTTCGAGTTCGATCCGAAAGATTATTTATATTTCCGCGTAGATCGTCGTCGTAAGATGCCGGTGACTATTTTGCTTAAAGCATTGGGTTATAACCCTGAGCAAATTCTAGAAACATTCTACGATGTTGATACTTTCCATTTATCAGCAAAAGCTGTTCAGTTCGAGTTAATGCCAGAGCGTTTGCGTGGTGAAGTTGCTAAATTCGATATCGTTAGCAAAGATGGCACAGTAATCGTTGCTAAAGATAAACGTATTACGGTTAAGCATATTCGTGATATGGAAAAAGCTGGAATCAGTAAAATTGCTGTGCCAGAAGAGTTTATTTTAGGCCGCACAATTGCTGCTAATATCGTAGATAAAGAAACTGGTGAAGTTGTTGCTAACGCAAACGACGAAATCACGGAAAGTTTGTTAGAGAAGTTGATTGAAGCCAAAGTGGCAAAAATCAATACACTTTATGCTAACGATTTAGATCACGGTGATTACATTTCACAAACATTACGTATTGATGAAATTCCTGACCAATATAGTGCGCGTGTAGCTATTTATCGCATGATGCGCCCAGGTGAGCCGCCAACTGAAGATGCTGTACAAGCATTATTCGAAGGCTTGTTCTTTAATCCTGATCGTTACGATTTGTCAGTAGTAGGTCGCATGAAGTTTAATCGTCGTGCGTTCCCTGAGAAAATTGAAGAGCGTACTGCTGCATGGTTACAAAAGTTCTATGCAAAAGTTGGACCTCAAGGTGCTGAGGGTGCTTCGACACTTTCAAATGATGACATTTTAGCTGTGGTTGGTGTGTTGCTTGAGTTGCGCAATGGCCGCGGTGAAATTGATGACATCGATCACTTAGGTAATCGTCGTATTCGTTCAGTAGGTGAATTGGCTGAGAACCAATTCCGTGCTGGTTTGGTTCGTGTAGAGCGCGCTGTCAAAGAGCGTTTGAGCCAAGCGGAATCAGACAATTTAATGCCACATGATTTGATCAATGCGAAACCTGTTTCAAGTGCGATTCGTGAATTCTTTGGCTCAAGCCAATTAAGTCAGTTTATGGATCAAACTAATCCGCTGTCTGAAATTACACATAAGCGTCGTGTATCAGCATTGGGACCTGGCGGCTTGACTCGTGAACGTGCCGGCTTTGAAGTGCGTGACGTTCATACAACCCATTATGGCCGTGTTTGTCCGATTGAAACGCCTGAAGGTCCAAACATTGGTTTGATTAACTCACTTGCGCTTTATTCACGTACAAATAAATATGGTTTCTTAGAAACACCATATCGTCGTGTTGAGGGCAATAAAGTGGGCTCGAAAATTGATTTTCTCTCAGCGATTGAGGAAAGTCAGTACATGATTGCGCAAGCAAACAGTGAATTAGATAGCAAAGGTCAATTTAAAGAAGATTTGATCTCTGCTCGATATCACAATGAATTTACGATGTCACAACCTGACCGTGTTCAATATATGGATGTGGCACCAGGTCAAATTGTTTCTGTCGCAGCTTCACTTATTCCATTCTTGGAACACGATGATGCGAACCGTGCATTGATGGGTGCAAACATGCAACGTCAAGCTGTGCCGTGTCTGCGTGCTGAAAAAGCGGTGGTAGGTACAGGTATTGAACGTACAGTGGCGATTGACTCGGGTACAACAGTGCAAGCCCGTCGTGGCGGTATCGTTGATTACGTGGACTCTAGCCGCGTTGTGATTCGCGTGCATGATGATGAAGCGGTTGCCGGTGAAGTAGGTGTTGATATTTACAACCTTACTAAGTACACACGTTCTAACCAAAATACAAATATTAACCAACGACCACTTGTAAATGTTGGTGATGTTTTAGCGCGTGGCGACATTATTGCTGATGGTGCTTCAACCGATATGGGTGAATTGGCACTTGGTCAAAACATGCTCGTGGCATTTATGCCATGGAATGGTTATAACTACGAAGATTCGATCTTAATTTCCGAGCGCGTTGTTGCTGATGATCGCTACACTTCAATTCACATTGAAGAACTATCAGTCGTTGCTCGTGATACTAAGTTGGGTGCCGAAGAGATTACCCGTGATATTTCAAACTTGTCTGAGCGTATGCTTGGTCGTTTGGATGAATCAGGCATTATCTACATTGGTGCCGAAGTTGAAGCTGGTGATGTGCTTGTGGGTAAAGTGACACCTAAAGGTGAGACTCAGTTAACACCAGAAGAGAAGTTGCTCCGTGCGATTTTCGGTGAAAAAGCTTCTGACGTTAAAGACACTAGCTTGCGCGTACCTTCAGGTATGTCAGGTACCGTGATTGATGTTCAAGTGTTTACTCGCGAAGGTATCGAGCGTGATGCACGCGCGCAGCAAATCATTGATGACCAATTAGGGCATTACAAACAAGATTTGGCTGACCAAATGCGTATTGTTGAAGATGATGCATTTGGCCGTATTCAACGTTTGATTGAAGGCAAAACTGCAACAGGTGGCCCTAACAAACTGAAAAAAGGCGAAACAGTGACTGCAGACTATCTGCAAGCTATTGGTCGTTACGATTGGTTTGATATTCGCCTATCTGACGAAGAAACCGCTCGTCAATTAGAGCAATTGAAAGATGGTTTAGCGCAAGCTCGTGTTGAGTTCGACAATCGTTTTGAAGAGAAAAAACGTAAATTGACACAAGGCGATGATTTGCAAGCTGGTGTTCAAAAAATGGTTAAGGTTTACTTGGCCGTTAAACGTCGTATTCAGCCTGGCGATAAGATGGCTGGTCGTCACGGTAACAAGGGTGTTATTTCTAAAATCGCCCCTGTTGAAGATATGCCACACATGGCAGATGGCACACCGGTTGATATTGTGTTGAACCCATTAGGCGTTCCATCACGTATGAACATTGGTCAGATTCTTGAAACCCATTTAGGTTGGGCGGCTAAGGGTCTTGGTATGCGTATTGGCAACATGTTGCAAACGCAAGCTAAAACATCTGAAGTGCGTAAGTTCTTAGATCAAATTTACAACGACAGCAATGGTAAGAGTGAAGACATCAAATCATTGTCTGACAAAGAAGTGTTGGAGTTGGCGAAGAATCTAGAGCGCGGCGTACCTTTTGCAACGCCAGTATTTGACGGTGCAACGGAATTGGATATTAAGGCAATGCTTGATTTGGCGTTCCCAGATGAAGACCCACGTACACAACAATTAAAATTCTCTGCTGGTAAAACGCAGGTTCAATTGATTGATGGTCGTACTGGTGATCCATTTGAGCGTCCAGTGACTGTTGGTTATATGCACGTATTGAAATTGCATCACTTGGTTGATGACAAAATGCATGCACGTTCTACAGGTCCTTACAGTTTGGTTACGCAGCAACCATTGGGCGGTAAAGCTCAATTCGGTGGTCAGCGCTTTGGTGAGATGGAAGTTTGGGCATTGGAGGCTTATGGCGCTTCATACACCTTACAAGAAATGCTCACAGTGAAGTCTGATGACGTTTCTGGCCGTACCAAGGTTTATGAAAATATCGTGAAGGGCGAACATAAGATTGATGCTGGCATGCCAGAGTCATTCAACGTGTTAGTGAAAGAAATTCGTTCACTCGCTATCGATATCGACCTTGATCGTAACTAACAGTTTAGGCATTCGCTCAAGCGAAACTAAGGAGATTAAATGAAAGCTCTATTAGACTTATTTAAGCAAGTCACTCAAGAAGAAGAATTTGACGCGATTAAAATCGCGCTAGCTTCTCCTGAGAAAATTCGCTCATGGTCTTATGGTGAAGTTAAAAAGCCAGAAACCATTAACTACCGTACATTCAAACCAGAACGTGACGGTTTGTTCTGCGCAAAAATCTTTGGCCCTATCAAAGATTACGAGTGCTTGTGCGGTAAATACAAACGCTTAAAACACCGTGGTGTAATTTGTGAAAAATGTGGTGTTGAAGTCACATTGTCAAAAGTACGTCGCGAACGTATGGCTCACATCGAATTGGCGAGCCCAGTTGCTCACATTTGGTTCTTAAAGAGCTTACCAAGCCGTTTAGGCATGGTGCTTGATATTGCATTGCGTGATATCGAGCGTGTACTTTATTTCGAAGCATATATCGTGATTGAGCCTGGCATGACGCCACTTACACGCGGTCAGTTATTGACTGAAGATGACTATCTTGCAAAAGTTGAAGAGTACGGTGATGAATTCAATGCAGTGATGGGTGCTGAAGCTGTGCGTGAATTATTGCGTACGATGGATGTGCACAACGAAATTGAAAAATTACGTAAAGACTTAGGTGAGACTGGTTCAGAAGCTAAGATCAAGAAAATTGCAAAACGCTTGAAGGTGCTTGAAGCGTTCCAAAAATCAGGTATTAAGCCTGAATGGATGATTCTTGAAGTATTGCCAGTTCTTCCACCAGAACTACGTCCATTGGTACCATTGGATGGTGGCCGTTTCGCTACTTCAGATTTGAACGATTTGTATCGTCGTGTGATTAACCGTAACAACCGTCTAAAACGCTTGTTAGAGTTAAAAGCACCTGAAATTATCGTACGTAACGAAAAACGTATGTTGCAAGAAGCGGTGGATTCACTATTAGATAACGGTCGTCGCGGTAAAGTGATGACTGGCGCTAACAAGCGTCCATTGAAATCGCTTGCAGATATGATCAAGGGTAAAGGCGGTCGTTTCCGTCAAAACTTGCTTGGTAAGCGTGTGGATTACTCTGGTCGTTCAGTGATTGTGGTTGGTCCACAATTGAAACTGCACCAGTGCGGTCTACCTAAGAAAATGGCACTTGAGCTATTCAAGCCATTCATTTTCCATAAGCTAGAAGTATTGGGCTTAGCGACAACCATTAAAGCTGCGAAGAAAAAAGTTGAAGAAGAAGGTCCAGAAGTTTGGGATATCTTGGAAGACGTAATTCGCGAGCATCCGGTATTACTAAACCGTGCGCCTACATTGCACCGCTTGGGTATTCAAGCGTTTGAACCGGTATTGATCGAAGGTAAGGCAATTCAATTGCACCCATTGGTTTGTGCTGCGTTTAACGCCGACTTTGACGGTGACCAAATGGCAGTTCACGTACCGTTGAGCTTGGAAGCGCAAATGGAAGCGCGCACATTGATGCTTGCTTCAAATAACGTGCTTTCTCCAGCAAACGGGGAACCAATTATTGTGCCTTCACAAGATATTGTGTTGGGTCTTTACTACATGACGCGTGAAAAAGTTGCGGCTCGTGGTGAGGGTATGCGTTTTGCGAACGTTGCTGAAGTTCAGCGTGTATATGACGGTGGTCAGATTGATTTGCACGCAAAAATCACAGTACGTATCAAAGAATATGATGTGGATTTAGACGGTACTAAGCACGAAAAAATTAATCGTTACGAAACAACGGTTGGTCGTGCGTTATTGTCAGAAATCTTGCCAGCAGGTTTACCGTTCAGCTTAATTGATAAAGCGTTGAAGAAAAAAGAGATCTCACGCTTGATTAACTCTGGCTTCCGTAAAGTTGGTATTCGTGAAACAGTTATCTTGGCTGATAAGCTCATGGGAATGGGTTATACCTATGCAACACGCGCAGGTATTTCTATCAGCATTAACGACATGTTGGTTCCACCAGAAAAAGGTCAATTGATTGCTTCAGCTGAAGCTGAGGTGAAAGAGATTGAAGATCAATATGTTTCTGGTTTGGTAACGCAAGGTGAGCGTTATAACAAGGTTGTTGATATCTGGGGTCGTGCCGGCGATAAAGTCGCAGACGCTATGATGAAACAGTTGAAAGAAGAAAACGTGCTTGATGCTGCAGGTAATGTAGCTAAAGACAAAGATGGTAAAGCGTTACGTCAAGAATCATTCAATGCAATTTACATGATGGCTGACTCTGGCGCCCGCGGTTCAGCAGCTCAAGTTAGACAGCTTGCTGGTATGCGTGGCTTGATGGCTAAGCCTGATGGTTCAATTATTGAGACGCCAATTATTGCGAACTTCCGTGATGGCTTGAACGTGTTGCAATACTTTATTTCAACTCACGGTGCGCGTAAGGGTCTTGCCGATACAGCCTTGAAAACAGCTAACTCAGGTTACCTAACACGTCGTTTAGTTGATGTGACTCAAGACTTGGTAGTGACTGAGCGTGATTGTGGTACAAGTGATGGTTTAGTGACTAAAGCTTTGGTTAAGGGTGGTGAAGTAGTTGAGCCATTGCATGACCGTATCTTAGGTCGTACTGCTGCGCTTGATATCGTTAATCCAGAAACACAAGAAGTTGTATACCCAGCTGGTACTTTGTTGACTGAAGATGAAGTTGAAAATATTGATGCATTAGGTATCGATGAAGTCAAAGTACGTACAGCACTTACTTGCGAAACACGCTATGGTATTTGTGCGAAATGTTACGGTCGTGACTTAGGTCGCGGTAAATTGATTAACATGGGTGAGGCTGTTGGTGTGATTGCTGCGCAATCTATCGGTGAGCCAGGTACTCAGTTGACAATGCGTACATTCCACATCGGCGGTGCGGTTTCTCGTGCGGCTTCTGTGAGTCAAGTGGAAAGTAAGTCAAACGGTATCGTACGCTTTAGCTCGACAATGCGTTACGTAACTAATGCTCGTAATGAGCAAGTGGTGATTTCACGTAATGGTGAAGCTATCATTCAAGATGATAACGGTCGTGAACGTGAACGTCATAAAGTGCCTTATGGCGCGACGCTTGTTGCAACAGATGGTAAGCAAGTTAAAGCTGGCCAAGCAATTGCAACATGGGATCCGCATACTCGCCCAATTATTACTGAGTATGCAGGTCGCGTGAAGTTTGAGAACGTTGAAGAAGGTATCACTGTTGCAAAACAGATCGATGAAGTGACTGGCTTGTCATCACTCGTTGTTATTGATCCAAAACAACGTGCTGGTCAAACTAAAGGCTTACGTCCGCAAGTTAAGTTATTAGATGCTAACGGTAATGAAGTTAAGGTTACTGGTGGTGAAGCATCTGTGAATGTGACCTTCCAGTTAGGTTGTATTATTACTGTGAAAGATGGTCAAGAGGTTGGCGTTGGTGAAGTGCTGGCGCGTATTCCACAAGAGTCATCTAAAACACGTGATATTACTGGGGGCTTGCCGCGCGTTGCTGAATTGTTTGAAGCGCGTTCACCAAAAGATGCAGGTTTACTTGCTGAAGTGACTGGTACAGTTTCATTTGGTAAAGATACTAAAGGTAAACAACGTTTAGTATTTACCGATTTGGATGGCGTAACTCATGAATACTTGATCCCTAAAGACAAGCATGTGACAGCGCATGACGGTCAAGTGGTTACTAAGGGTGAAAGCATTGTTGACGGTCCAGCTGATCCTCAAGACATCTTGAGATTGCAAGGTCGTGAAGCATTGGCGCGTTATATTATTGACGAAGTGCAAGACGTTTATCGTTTGCAAGGCGTTAAGATTAACGATAAGCACATTGAAGTGATTGTTCGTCAAATGTTGCGTCGTGTACGTATTTCAGATGCAGGCGATACAACGTTCATCATGGGTGAGCAAGTAGAGCGTGCAGATGTATTGGCTGAAAATGAAAGAGTGGTTGCGCTTGACCAACGTCCAGCGTCATATGAATATGTGTTGCTAGGTATTACAAAAGCATCGTTATCAACAGATTCATTCATTTCTGCTGCATCGTTCCAAGAAACAACACGTGTTCTAACCGAAGCTGCAATTCTGGGCAAACGTGATGAATTACGTGGTCTGAAAGAAAACGTTATTGTAGGTCGTTTAATACCTGCAGGTACTGGTCTTGCCTATCATGAAACGCGTAAGCGTCAAGCGAGTGGTGTAGATGCTGCGCCAGCAGTTATTCAAGAGGCGGAAGTTACAGAAGCGGTAGTGTCGGAAGTGCCTGAATCAGAAACAGGAAGCACCGAGATTGCTTGACAATGTATTGAACGCTAAATAGAATGCTAGGTTTTTCGGGATGGCGAATTTCGCCATCCCGTAATTTTTACAGGATTAAAGGTTATGCCAACCATCAATCAATTAGTGCGCAAACCGCGCCAAAAAGTGGTCACCAAGAGCAAAGTGCCAGCTTTAGAGAGCTGTCCACAGAAGCGTGGTGTCTGTACACGTGTTTACACAACAACACCTAAAAAGCCAAACTCAGCTTTGCGTAAAGTTGCAAAAGTGCGTTTGACTAACGGTTACGAAGTAATTAGTTACATCGGCGGTGAAGGCCATAACTTGCAAGAGCATAGCGTGGTTTTACTACGCGGTGGTCGTGTGAAGGATTTGCCGGGTGTTCGTTACCATATGGTACGTGGTAGCTTGGATACTGCTGGCGTTAAAGACCGTAAGCAGTCACGTTCTAAATACGGTGCTAAGCGCCCTAAAGAGGCTTAATGCCAGGCCTAGTCGCCTAAACTAAGGAATAGAGAAAAATGCCTAGACGTAGAGAAGTCCCTAAACGCAACATCTTGCCTGATCCAAAATTTGGTAGCCAAGAAGTTTCTAAATTTGTAAACGTATTGATGACTGGTGGTAAAAAATCAGTTGCTGAGCGTATTTTATATGGCGCATTTGACCAAGTTACTGAAAAAAGTGGCAAGGATGCGCTTGAAGTGTTTACGTTAGCAATTAACAATTTGCGCCCGATCGTTGAAGTTAAGAGCCGCCGTGTTGGTGGTGCTAACTATCAAGTGCCAGTTGAAGTTCGTCCAAATCGTCGTAGTGCTTTGGCAATGCGTTGGTTGCGTGATGCTGCGCGTAAGCGTGGTGAAAAATCAATGGGCTTGCGTTTAGCTGCTGAATTGGTTGAAGCTTCTGAAGGCCGCGGTTCTGCAATGAAGAAACGTGAAGAAGTTCACCGTATGGCTGAAGCTAATAAAGCATTCTCACATTTCCGCTTCTAATCAACAGATATAAAGAAAAAAGGTAATCGCTGTGGCTCGTAAAACCCCTATTGAACGCTACCGTAACATTGGTATTAGTGCGCACATTGACGCTGGTAAAACAACGACAACTGAACGTATTCTTTTTTACACTGGTGTGAACCACAAAATCGGTGAAGTGCATGATGGCGCTGCAACGATGGACTGGATGGAGCAAGAGCAAGAGCGTGGTATTACTATTACCTCTGCAGCGACAACCTGTTTCTGGGCTGGTATGGCTAAACAGTTTGATCAGCATCGTATCAACATTATTGATACCCCAGGCCACGTTGACTTCACTATTGAAGTTGAGCGTTCAATGCGTGTGCTTGATGGCGCATGTATGGTTTATTGCGCTGTAGGTGGTGTACAGCCTCAATCTGAAACTGTTTGGCGTCAAGCTAACAAATACAAAGTGCCACGTTTGGCTTTTGTAAATAAGATGGACCGTGCTGGCGCGGACTTCTTTAAAGTTTATGATCAAATGCGTTTGCGTTTGAAAGCTAATCCAGTGCCATTGCAAGTGCCTATCGGCGCTTCAGAAACCTTCGAAGGTGTGGTTGACTTGGTTAAGATGAAGGCTATTTACTGGGATGAGGCTTCACAAGGTATGAAGTTTGATTACCGTGATATCCCTGACAATCTAAAAGCAGATTGTGATAAATGGCGCGAGAATATGGTTGAAGCTGCGGCTGAGGCTAATGAAGAGTTGATGAACAAATACCTAGAAAATGGTGATTTGTCAGAAGAAGATATCTTGGCTGGCTTACGTCTACGTACAATTGCTTTTGAAATTGTACCTATGATGTGTGGTTCAGCATTTAAGAACAAAGGCGTTCAAGCGATGTTGGACAAGGTGATCGAATTGATGCCTGCTCCAACAGACATTCCTCCAGTTAAAGCTGAAGATGAAAAAGGCAACGAAGTTCGCCTACGTGCAGCTGATGATGAAAAATTCTCAGCATTGGCATTTAAGATCATGACTGACCCGTTTGTTGGTCAATTGATTTTCTTCCGCGTTTACTCTGGTGTTGTTAATGCTGGCGATACTGTTTACAACCCAATCAAGGGTAAAAAAGAGCGTATTGGTCGTATTGTTCAAATGCACGCAAATAGCCGTGAGCCAATTGAAGAGGTTCGTGCTGGAGATATTGCAGCTGCTGTTGGTCTTAAAGAAGCAACAACTGGTGATACATTGTGTAGCTTGAATCATGAAGTGATTCTAGAACGTATGATTTTCCCTGAGCCAGTGATTCACGTTGCTGTTGAGCCAAAAACAAAAGCCGACCAAGAAAAAATGGGTATTGCGCTTAATCGTTTAGCGCAAGAAGATCCTTCATTCCGTGTTAAAACTGATGAAGAGACTAACCAAACTATTATTTCTGGTATGGGTGAGTTGCATTTGGAAATTTTAGTTGATCGTATGAAGCGTGAATTTAGCGTTGAAGCTAACGTTGGTGCACCGCAAGTTGCATACCGTGAAGCGATCAAGAAGAAAGTTGAAGTTGAAGGTAAGTTCGTTAAGCAATCTGGTGGTAAAGGTCAATATGGTCACGTTTGGTTGATCATGGAGCCAAATGAGCCAGGTAAAGGTTTTGAATTTATCGATCAAATTAAAGGCGGTACAGTGCCTCGTGAATTCATCCCTGCTGTTGAGAAGGGTTTGAGAGAGACTATCCCTAGTGGTATTTTGGCTGGCTTCCCTGTTGTTGACGTTAAAGTTACATTGTTTGATGGTTCATACCATGATGTTGACTCGAACGAAAACGCATTTAAAATGGCTGCTTCAATGGGTTTCAAAGATGGTATGCGTAAAGCTGATCCAATCTTGCTTGAGCCTATGATGGCAGTTGAAGTTGAAACGCCGGAAGATTACATGGGTGATGTGATGGGTGACTTATCTTCACGTCGCGGTATGATTCAAGGTATGGATGATAGCCCTACAGGTAAGATCATTCGTGCAGAAGTGCCGTTAGCGGAGATGTTTGGTTACTCAACGGTTGTACGTTCATTGTCACAAGGTCGTGCAAGCTACAGCATGGAATTCAAGCATTACACTGAAGCCCCACGTAACGTTGCTGAAGCAATTATTAATAAAAAATAAGCATTAATTTAATTAAGATAGATTAAAGAGGAAGATAATTATGGCAAAAGGCAAATTTGAACGTACCAAGCCGCACGTAAACGTAGGCACAATTGGACACGTTGACCATGGTAAGACGACATTAACAGCAGCGATTACGACTGTATTGACGAAGAAATTTGGTGGCGAAGCTAAAGCTTACGACCAAATTGACGCGGCACCAGAAGAAAAAGCACGTGGTATTACAATTAACACAGCACACGTTGAGTACGAGACAGCATCACGTCACTACGCACACGTTGACTGTCCAGGCCATGCTGACTATGTAAAAAACATGATTACTGGCGCGGCTCAAATGGACGGCGCTATTTTAGTATGTTCAGCTGCTGACGGTCCTATGCCACAAACACGTGAGCACATCTTGTTAGCACGTCAAGTTGGCGTTCCATACATTGTTGTATTCTTGAACAAAGCTGACATGGTTGATGATGCAGAATTGTTAGAGTTAGTTGAAATGGAAGTTCGTGAACTTCTATCTAAATATGACTTCCCAGGTGATGACACACCAATCATCCACGGTTCAGCAAAATTAGCTTTAGAAGGCGACCAATCAGAAATCGGCGAACCAGCTATTTTCCGTTTGGCTGACGCACTAGACAGCTACATCCCAACACCAGAGCGCGCAATCGACGGTGCATTCTTGATGCCAGTTGAAGACGTATTCTCAATTTCTGGCCGCGGTACAGTAGTAACAGGCCGTATTGAACGCGGTATTGTTAAAGTTGGTGATGAAATTGAAATTGTTGGTATCAAACCAACATTGAAAACAACATGTACAGGCGTTGAAATGTTCCGCAAATTGCTAGACCAAGGTCAGGCAGGCGACAACGTTGGCGTATTGCTACGTGGTACAAAACGTGAAGAAGTAGAACGTGGTCAAGTGTTAGCAAAAGCTGGCTCTATCAAACCACATACAAAATTCACAGCAGAGATCTACGTGTTGGGTAAAGATGAAGGTGGTCGTCACACACCATTCTTCAATGGTTACCGTCCACAATTCTATTTCCGTACAACAGACGTGACTGGTGCAGTTGAATTGCCAGCAGGTACAGAAATGGTAATGCCAGGTGATAACGTATCAATCACAGTACAATTGATTGCTCCGATCGCGATGGAAGAAGGTTTACGCTTCGCTATCCGTGAAGGTGGTCGTACTGTTGGTGCTGGTGTTGTTGCTAAAATTATTGAGTAATCAATAAGAAGCAAAAGCGCTAAATAATTAGTAGTTAAATTAAATGGCGGGCTTACCCCCGCCATTTCGCTCTTTAGAAAGGCAATAAAATGCAAAATCAAAAAATCCGTATCCGCTTAAAAGCTTTTGACTATCGCTTGATTGATCAGTCAGCTCAAGAGATCGTTGAAACAGCAAAGCGCACAGGCGCTGTTGTAAAAGGTCCTGTGCCTTTGCCAACACGTATCGAACGTTTTGACATTTTGCGTTCACCGCACGTGAATAAAACATCGCGTGATCAATTCGAAATTCGTACACATCAACGTTTAATGGATATTGTTGATCCAACTGATAAAACTGTTGATGCGTTAATGAAGTTAGATTTGCCAGCAGGTGTGGATGTTGAGATTAAGCTATAAAAGGCAGTCTCAGATTTAAAGTTGTAAAGTAACCGAGAGTTCGGTATAATCCGCGCTCTTTCAAAGAAGTCGGTCAATTGTAATCGGCTTTGTAACTAAATAATAAGGAAACGATCATGAGCTTAGGGCTTATTGGTCGCAAGGTAGGTATGACCCGCCTGTTTACTGAGGATGGCGCAAGCGTCCCGGTAACAGTGTTGGAAGTTGTGCCTAACCGCGTGACACAAATTAAGACGGTCGAAACTGATGGCTATACAGGCCTTCAAGTTGCCTACGGCGAACGCCGTGCAAGCCGCATCAACAGTGCATTGACTGGGCATTATGCTAAGTCAGGCTCTGTACCAGGTGCTGGTATTCAAGAATTCTCTGTGACTGATGATGTGCTAGCAAACTACACTGCTGGTGCAACTATCACTGTGGACATTTTCCAAGCTGGTCAGTTAGTTGATGTAACTGGCACATCACTTGGTAAGGGTTTCGCTGGCGCAATTAAGCGTCATCACTTTTCATCAAATCGTGCATCTCACGGTAACTCAAGATCACATAATGTTCCAGGTTCTATCGGTATGGCGCAAGATCCAGGCCGTGTTTTCCCTGGTAAACGTATGCCTGGTCATTTGGGTGCTGTAAAAGTAACTACACAGAACCTAGAAATCGTTCGTGTAGATGCTGAGCGTAACCTGCTGTTGATTAAAGGTGCTATTCCAGGCTCTAAGGGCGGCGACGTAGTTGTTCGTCCAGCTGTAAAAGCAAAGGCGGTTAAATAATGGAAATTAAATTAATCGATAAAAGCGGTAAGCCAACGAAGTCATCAGTTCAGTTGTCTGAAGTGACTTTTGGTCGCGAGTTCAATGAAGCTTTGGTGCATCAAGTTGTTGTTGCATACCAAGCGAATGCTCGTACTGCTACGCGTGCTCAATTGGGTCGCGGAAATGTTAGCCATACAACGCACAAGCCATGGAACCAAAAAGGTACAGGCCGTGCGCGTTCAGGTATGAGTTCTAGCCCGATTTGGCGTGGAGGTGGTCGTGCTTTCCCTAATAGCCCTGACGAAAACTTCAGCCATAAAGTAAACCGTAAGGCTTACCGTGCTGGTATGTGCACAATCCTTTCAGAATTAATTCGTCAAGCACGTTTATCTGTGATTGAAGAGTTTAGTGTTGATACGCCGAAAACTAAAAACTTGGTTGAGAAAATCAAAGGTTTAGGTTTTGCTGATGGTGTGTTGTTGTTGGTGGATGGTTTTGATGAAAACTTATACCTATCAGCACGTAACATTCCAAACGTATTGGTTGTTGAAGCTCAGTATGTTGACCCTGTCAGCTTAGTGCGCTTCCCTAACGTGGTGGCTACAACTGCTGCAGTTAAGAAACTTGAGGAGATGCTAGCATGAGTGAAAATCTTAATGTAGTGAAGATCCAAGACCGCTTACTGCAAGTTATTTTGGCTCCACAGATTACTGAAAAAGCAACAATGGTTGCTGATAAGTATCAACAAATTGCGTTTAGAGTTCGTACAGATGCAACTAAACCTGAAATTAAAGCCGCTGTAGAAATGGTTTTTAAAGTAGAGGTTGAGGCTGTGACTGTTGCCAACGTTAAAGGCAAAGAAAAGCGTGCGGGACGCGTTATGGGTCGCCGTAAAGACTGGAAGAAAGCTTATGTAAGCTTGAAGCCAGGCCAAGAAATTAATTTTGCAGCGGGCGAATAGGAGAAATTATGGCACTGATTAAAGTCAAGCCAACTTCACCAGGTCGGCGCGCCGTAGTAAAGGTGGTAACACCTGATCTACATAAGGGCAAGCCCCATGCGCCCCTGCTGGAGAAGCAAAGTAAAAATGCTGGTCGTAACAACAACGGCCGTATCACGATTCGTCACCAAGGTGGCGGTCATAAACAACATTACCGTCTTGTAGACTTCCGTCGTAACAAAGATGGTATTCCAGCTAACGTTGAACGTATTGAATACGATCCTAACCGTAGCGCACACATTGCATTGTTGTGCTATGCGGATGGTGAGCGTCGTTACATTATCGCTCCACGTGGTGTTTCTGCTGGTATGCAATTGGTAAGTGGTTCTGATGCGCCTATTAAAGTAGGTAACGCATTACCACTACGCAACATCCCAGTGGGTAGCACGATTCATTGTATCGAGTTGCAACCTGGTAAAGGTGCTCAAATTGCACGTTCAGCTGGTACATCTGTACAGCTTCTTGCTAGAGAAGGTAGCTACGCTCAGTTGCGTCTACGTTCTGGTGAAGTTCGTCGTGTACACGTTGATTGCAAAGCAACGCTCGGTGAAGTTGGTAATGAAGAACATTCATTGCGTTCAATCGGTAAAGCTGGTGCGATGCGCTGGCGCGGTGTTCGCCCAACAGTTCGTGGTGTTGTAATGAACCCTGTTGATCACCCGCACGGTGGTGGTGAAGGTAAAACAGCTGCTGGTATGAATCCAGTGAGCCCATGGGGTACGCCAACTAAGGGTTATCGTACCCGTAGTAACAAGCGCACTGACAATATGCGTGTTTCACGCCGTCCTGCGAATAAGAGGTAATCAATATGGCACGTTCAATTAAAAAAGGCCCATTTATCGATGGTCATTTGGCAAAAAAAGTTGAGAAAGCGGTTGAAAGCCGTGATCGTAAACCAATTAAAACTTGGTCACGTCGCTCAACAATCTTGCCTGATTTTATTGGTTTGACCATTGCGGTTCATAACGGTAAGCAACACGTACCTGTGTTGATTTCAGAAAACATGGTTGGTCATAAGCTCGGTGAATTTGCGTTAACTCGTACATTCAAGGGTCATATCGCCGATAAGAAAGCTAAGAAGTAGGAGATGACGATGCAAGTATCTGCAGTATTAAAAGGTGTTCATCTGTCCCCACAAAAGGCTCGCTTAGTGGCTGATATGGTGCGCGGTAAAAAAGTTGATTACGCACTTAACATCTTGCAATTCTCACCTAAAAAGGGTGCGGAGATTATCAAGAAAGTGTTGGAGTCAGCGATTGCTAACGCAGAACACAACAATGGCGCTGATATTGATGAGTTGAAGGTAACTTCGATTTACGTTGATAAAGGTATTGTTCTTAAGCGTATCCGTGCTCGTGCTAAAGGTCGCGCTGGTCGCATTACCAAACCAACTTGTCACATTAACGTGACAGTGGGTAACTAAAGGAATCGTTATGGGTCAGAAAATTCATCCAATTGGTTTCCGTCTGAGCGTCCAAAAGAACTGGACATCACGTTGGTATGCCAACAGCAAAAATTTCCCAGCAATGTTGAATAGCGACATTAAGGTTCGTGAGTTCCTTAACAAGAAGCTAGCACACGCTGCTGTAAGCAAGATCGTGATTGAGCGTCCTGCAAAGAACGCAAAAATTACAATCTACAGTGCACGTCCAGGTATCGTGATTGGCAAGAAGGGTGAAGATATTGAAACTTTACGCTCTAGCATTCAAGGTTTAATGGGTGTTCCTGTTCATTTGAATATTGAAGAAGTGCGTAAGCCCGAAATCGACGCTACATTGATTGCACAGAGTATTGCTCAGCAATTAGAAAAGCGTGTGATGTTCCGTCGTGCGATGAAACGTGCGATGCAAAACGCTATGCGTTTGGGCGCTCAAGGTATCAAGATTATGAGTTCAGGCCGTTTGAACGGTATTGAAATTGCTCGTACTGAATGGTATCGCGAAGGCCGTGTGCCACTTCATACTTTACGTGCTGATATTGATTACGGTGTTGCAGAAGCTTTAACAACATACGGGATTATCGGTATCAAAGTTTGGGTATTCAAAGGCGAAGTGTTTGACAACAAAGGCGAACAACCTGCAGTTGCACCAGTCGCTGAACCAGAAAAGAAAGTAAGAAAGTCGGGGGCAAAAAATGCTACAGCCAGCTAGACAAAAATTCCGTAAGATGCAAAAAGGCCGTAATAAAGGCATTGCAACTACGGGTAACAAAGTAAGTTTTGGCGAGTTCGGTTTGAAAGCTGTTGGACGTGGTCGTCTAACAGCACGTCAAATTGAAGCTGCTCGTCGCGTGATGACTCGTCATATTAAACGTGGTGGTCGCGTATGGATTCGTATTTTTCCTGATCAGCCAATTTCTAAGAAGCCAGCTGAAGTTCGTATGGGTAACGGTAAAGGTAGTACAGAGTACTACGTAGCTCAAATCCAACCAGGCAAAATGCTGTATGAAATGGACGGTGTGAGTGAAGAGTTGGCGCGTGAAGCGTTCAAATTGGCAGCTGCTAAATTGCCAATTGAAACAACATTTGCAACACGTCACGTTGGAGGTTAATGATGAAAGCAGTCGAATTAAGAGCTAAATCGGTAGACGAGTTAAACAATGAATTGCTAGATTTGCGCCGCGCACAGTTTTCTATGCGCATGCAACTAGCAACTCAACAGTTCAACAAAGTTGACCAAATTCGTAAAGTGCGCCGAGATGTAGCAAGAGTGCGCACGGTACTTGCTGAAAAATTAAAGTCTTCTGACGTTAAATCAGCTTAATCGGAGTGATTATGAGTAGCGAAACGCAAAATAAAGTCGTCCGTACATTAAGCGGTCGAGTAGTTAGTGACAAAATGGATAAAACTGTAACGGTTTTAGTTGAACGTAAAGTGAAGCATCCTTTAATTGGTAAGGTTATTCGCCGTTCTAACAAATTCCATGCGCACGACGAAACAAACGAATGTAAAGAAGGTGATTTGGTTGTGATTGAAGAATCTCGCCCACTTTCAAAAACAAAAACTTGGAAAGTAAGCAAGATCGTTTCTAAGTCAGTAGGCGTGTAATACATATTGCATTCGTACTGAATGCAATATACAATGTTGGACTTTTCGGCGCTCGTGGCTTTTTGCCTTAGCTAGCGCCCCAATACTGACCGTAGTGCTGTCGGCCGTGAATGACAAGCGGCTGGTGTTGGTTTAACGGATTAAGTTGGAGATTATTCTCATGATTCAAATGCAATCTCGGCTAGATGTTGCCGATAACACTGGTGCACGTTCTGTAATGTGTATCAAAGTGTTGGGCGGCTCTAAGCGTCGTTACGCCAGTATTGGCGATGTAATCAAGGTCAGCATCAAAGATGCTGCTCCTCGTGGTCGCGTCAAGAAAGGCGAAGTTTATAGCGCAGTTGTTGTGCGTACTGCTAAAGGTGTTCGTCGTGCAGACGGCTCATTAGTTAAGTTCGACAGCAATGCAGCTGTATTGCTAAACAATAAGCTAGAGCCTATCGGCACTCGTATTTTCGGACCGGTCACACGTGAGTTGCGTGGTGAGCGTTTCATGAAGATCGTTTCTTTAGCGCCAGAAGTTTTGTAAGGAATTGCTAAATGAATAAGATTCGTAAAGGTGATGAAGTTATCCTTAACACAGGTAAGGATAAGGGCAAGCGTGGCACAGTGCTTCAAGTTTTGGATACTGGTCATGTGGTTGTCGAGGGTGCAAACATGGTGAAGAAGCACGCTAAGCCAAATCCTATGAGGGGTGTGGTGGGTGGAATCATCAATAAAGAGATGCCAGTAGATATCTCTAATGTTGCTTTGTTTAACCATGCCACCCAAAAGGGTGACCGTGTTGGCATCAAGACGCTTGAAGATGGACGTAAAGTTCGTGTATTCAAATCAAGCGGCGAAGTTGTTGACGCATAAGAGCGAGAGGCATAGGAAAACAAATGGCTCGTTTAAAAGATTTTTATAAAGACACGGTAGTTAAGGCGATGACCGAACAGTTCGGTTATAAGTCAGCTATGGAAGTGCCGCGCATCGAAAAAATTACTCTGAATATGGGTGTTGGCGAAGCGGTTGCAGATAAAAAAGTGATGGAAAACGCTGTTGATGACATGCAAAAAATTGCAGGTCAAAAGCCGATCGTTACTAAAGCTAAAAAATCTGTAGCGGCATTTAAGATCCGTGATGATTATCCTGTTGGTTGTAAAGTGACTCTACGTCGTGAACGTATGTATGAGTTTCTTGACCGTTTGGTAACAGTTGCAATTCCACGTATTCGTGACTTCCGCGGTATTTCTGCGAAATCATTCGATGGTCGTGGCAATTACAACATGGGTGTAAAAGAACAAATCATTTTCCCTGAAATTGAGTATGACAAGATTGATGCTCTTCGCGGTATGAACATCACTATTACAACCACAGCAAAAACTGACGATGAAGCTCGTGCATTGTTGTCTGCATTTAGCTTCCCGTTTAGAAACTGAGGACATCATGGCTAAGACATGTATGATTGAACGCGAACAAAAACGTCGCGAAACGGTAGAAAAGTTCGCTGCGAAGCGTGCTGAATTATTGGCTGTCATTAACGATGTTAATGCTTCAGCTGAAGATCGCCGTGAAGCGCGTATGAAGTTCCAAAGTTTGCCACGTAATTCAAGCCCAGTGCGCTTACGTAATCGTTGCGCATTAACTGGTCGCCCACGTGGTGTGTTTAGTAAATTTGGCATTGCGCGTAGTAAATTGCGCGAATTAATGATGCGTGGCGAAGTGCCAGGCGTCACTAAAGCTAGCTGGTAACGGAGGAATTTGATATGAGTATGAGTGATCCCATTGCCGATATGCTTACCCGCATACGTAATGCACAAAGCACAAATAAACCTGTTGTTGCGATGCCTTCTTCAAAATTGAAATGTGCTATTGCAGCTGTTTTAAAAGATGAAGGTTATATCGATGACTTTGCTGTGCAAGCGATTGAGGGTAAACCGCAATTGAGCATTAGTCTTAAGTATTATGCTGGTCAACCAGTAATCGAGAAGATCGACCGCGTAAGTAAGCCTGGTCTTCGCGTTTACCGCGGTAGCCAAGATATTCCTAAGGTAATGAATGGCCTAGGCGTGACCATTGTGTCTACGTCCAAGGGTGTGATGACTGATCGTAAAGCATCAGCTGCCGGTATCGGTGGTGAAGTGCTGTGCGTAGTGGCTTAAGGAGCGAAAATGTCTCGTGTAGCTAAAAACCCAGTCGCTATCCCAGCTAAAGTTGAGGTAGTGCTAAGTCCAGAAAGTATTTCTGTTAGTGGTCCGATGGGTAAGTTGTCTCATCCGCTAACAAATGCTGTGAACTTGAATCGCGAAGGTGATGTAATCACTTTTGCAGCAGCTAATGATAGTCAACATTCACGTGCAATGTCAGGTACATTGCGTGCGTTGGTAGCTAACATGGTGCAAGGTGTATCTGAAGGTTTTGTTCGCAAGTTGTCTTTGGTTGGCGTTGGTTATAAAGCGCAAGCACAAGGAACTACATTGAACTTAGAGCTTGGATACTCACATCCTATTAGCCATAAGATGCCAGCTGGTGTTACGGTTGAAACGCCTTCACAAACAGAAGTTGTTTTGAAGGGTGCCGATAAACAAGTAGTTGGTCAGGTTGCCGCGCAGATTCGTGGATACCGTGCCCCAGAACCTTATAAAGGTAAAGGTGTTCGTTATTCAGATGAAGTGGTAATTATTAAAGAAACCAAGAAGAAGTAAGGTTTAAGCCATGAACAATGTAAATTCACGCCTGCGTCGCGCACGTAAAACCCGTGCCAAAATCGCCGAATTGAAGGTAACGCGCCTTAGTGTGCACCGTAGTAACGGTCATATCTATGCGCAAATTATTGCTGAAACTGGCGATAAAGTCCTAGCAAGTGCTTCTACTTTAGAAGCTGAGGTTCGTAAGAGTTTGGCCAACGGTGGCAATGTCGCTGCAGCTGCAGTAATCGGTAAACGTATTGCTGAAAAAGCAAAGGCCGCAGGTATCACTACTGTTGCTTTTGATCGTTCAGGTTATAAATACCACGGTCGTATTAAGGCGTTGGCTGAAGCCGCGCGCGAAAACGGCTTATCCTTCTAACTCACGGGGTTGATGATGGCAAAAGAAATGGAACAACAGCAAACCGATGGTTTGCGCGAGAAAATGATCTCGGTCAACCGCGTGACCAAAGTGGTCAAGGGTGGTCGTATTATGAGTTTTGCAGCACTTACTGTTGTAGGTGATGGTGATGGTGCTGTAGGTATGGGTAAAGGTAAAGCACGTGAAGTTCCAGTAGCTGTTCAAAAAGCTATGGATGAAGCGCGTCGTGAAATGGTTAAAGTTAGCTTAAATAATGGCACGTTGCATCACGCAGTTACTGGTGTACACGGTGCTGCTAAAGTATTTATCCAGCCTGCATCTGAAGGTACTGGGATCATTGCTGGTGGTGCAATGCGCGCAATTTTTGAAGTGATGGGTATTACCAATGTGTTAGCAAAATGTATTGGTTCTACAAATCCTTACAACGTTGTCCGTGCAACATTAAATGGTCTTCAATCTATGAATACGCCAGCTGAAATTGCAGCGAAGCGTGGTAAAAGTATAGAAGAGATTAGAGGCTAATATGGCTAAGGCAAATAAAGAAGCAAATTTAATTAAAGTTACTTTGATTAAAAGCACAATTGGCAGAATTGCATCTCATCGCGCATGTGTTGCGGGCTTAGGTTTACGCCGTATGCATCACACAGTTGAAGTGTTAGACACTCCAGCTAACCGTGGCATGATCAATGCAGTTCACTATCTATTAAAGGTAGAGGCATAATGAAATTAAATACTATTTCTCCTGCTGAAGGCAGCAAAAAAGAACGTCGCCGCGTTGGTCGTGGTATCGGTTCTGGTTTTGGTAAAACTGCTGGTCGCGGACACAAAGGTCAAAAATCACGTACTGGTGGTTTTCATAAGGTTGGTTTCGAAGGTGGTCAAATGCCTTTGCAACGCCGTTTACCAAAACGTGGTTTCGTTTCATTGACTAAAGCAAATACAGCGCATGTTAGAACTAGCGAGTTATTGTTAGTGACAGCTGATGTAGTTGATTTGTTGGCATTGAAGGCTGCAAATGTAATTCCTGGTACTGCTAAATCTGCAAAGGTTTTCCTTTCTGGTGATTTAACTCGTGCAGTTTCAGTGCAAGGTTTGTTGTTAACTAAAGGTGCCCGTGCTGCTCTTGAAGCTGCTGGCGGTAAGATCGTAGAGTAAGTTTTGGCAAACGATAGTATTTTAGGTGCTGTTAGCAAAACGGGTGAACTTAAAAGTCGCCTGCTTTTTGTTCTAGGAGCGTTAATTGTTTATCGTTTAGGCGCACACATTCCAGTTCCTGGAATTAATGCGGACGTATTAGCTAAGTTATTTGAGTCACAAAGTGGCGGAATTCTTGGCATGTTTAATATGTTTTCAGGTGGTGCGCTATCAAGATTTACTGTATTTGCTTTAGGTATCATGCCTTACATTTCTGCATCGATCATTATGCAGTTATTAACTGTTGTATCTCCAAAGATGGAGCAGTTGAAAAAAGAAGGTGAAGCTGGACGTCGTCAAATTACTAAATACACGCGCTACGGCACTGTATTATTGGCGACTTTCCAAGCTTTAGGTATTGCAATTGCACTTGAGTCGCAAGCTGGGCTTGTATTGGATCCGGGTGTGATGTTTAGACTAACTGCGGTAGTAACCTTAGTTAGCGGTACGATGTTTTTAATGTGGCTTGGTGAGCAAATTACTGAGCGCGGAATTGGTAATGGAATTTCAATTATTATTTTCGCGGGTATTGTTGCTGGTTTGCCGCATGCGATTTTCTCTACATTGGATTTGGCCGGCAGCGGCGCATTTAATCCAGTGTTTGTAATTTTCTTGTTCGTAGCTACGATTTTAGTGACAGGGTTTGTCGTATTCGTAGAACGCGGTCAAAGAAAAATTACTGTTAATTATGCTAAACGACAAGTTGGTCGTAAGGTAATGGGTGGTCAAACTAGTCATCTACCATTGAAGTTAAATATGGCTGGTGTAATTCCACCAATTTTTGCTTCAAGTATTATTTTATTCCCAGCGACAATGGCTGGTTGGTTTGGTAGTAATGAGAGCATGTCTTGGTTGAAAGATATTGGAACAACGTTGTCTCCAGGTCAGCCTTTGTACATTTTGTTCTTCGTTGCAGCGATTATGTTCTTTTGTTTCTTTTATACGGCGTTGGTTTTTAACCCTAAAGAAACAGCGGACAACTTAAAGAAAAGTGGTGCGTTTGTTCCTGGTATTCGTCCAGGTGAACAAACAGCGAAATATATTGATCGTATTATGGGTAGATTGACGCTGATTGGTGCTTTATATATCACCGCAGTTTGTTTATTGCCTGAGTTTTTGATTTTGAAGTTCCATGTACCATTTTATTTTGGTGGTACATCACTACTGATTATTGTTGTTGTAACAATGGATTTTATGGCTCAAGTTCAATCACACTTGATGTCACATCAGTATGAAAGTTTGCTCAAGAAAGCTAATTTCAAAGGTGGCGCAGCGCTTCCACGCTAAGCACCTAATAGAGAGCGAGAGCGTTAAAGAATGGCAAAAGAAGACAGAATTGAAATGCAAGGTGAGGTTTTAGAAAACCTCCCGAATGCAACTTTTAGAGTTAAGTTGGAAAATGGTCATGTTGTACTAGGTTATATTTCAGGCAAGATGCGTATGCATTACATCCGCATTCTTCCAGGAGATAAGGTAACCGTAGAAATGACACCATACGATTTATCAAGAGCGCGGATTATTTTCCGAGCTAAATAGAATTAGCCATATTAATTTGGATTTGTGAGGCAAAAATGAGAGTTCGTGCATCAGTTAAGGCTTTATGCCGTCATTGTAAAGTAGTACGTCGTCGTGGTGTTGTGCGTGTAATTTGCACTGATCCTAGACACAAACAGCGTCAAGGGTAATTTGACGTTTAATAAAGTAGTGGAGAATCAACTAAGCTAATTGTTAAAAGTCAGCTTAGGTGTTAAAATTTAGGGCTTTTTTGGCGATTTGATTAAATAGTACGCCATAATTTTGGAGTAGGTACATGGCTCGTATAGCAGGGGTAAACATCCCAAATCATAAGCACACTGAAATCGCATTGACTTCGATTTATGGTGTGGGACGCAATACAGCGAAGCAAATTTGCATTGCTGCTGGTGTTTTAGCGACTGCAAAAGTTAAAGATCTTAACGATGCAGAAGTTGAAAAACTACGCGATGAAGTTGCTAAGTTACAAGTTGAAGGTGACTTGCGTCGTGAAGTGACAATGAACATTAAGCGATTAATGGACTTAGGCTGTTATCGTGGCGTACGTCATCGCCGTGGCTTGCCAGTACGTGGTCAGCGCACGAAGACAAATGCGCGAACACGCAAAGGCCCAATTAAGCCTATTAAGCAATCCAAGTAAGGAATAAGTAACATGGCTAAAGCTAACGTACGTGTACGTAAAAAAGTTAAAAAGAACATAGCGGAGGGTATTGCTCACGTTCATGCTTCTTTTAATAACACAATTATTACGATTACTGATCGTCAAGGTAACGCGCTTTCATGGGCAACTTCTGGTGGTGCTGGTTTTAAAGGCTCACGTAAAAGTACTCCATTCGCAGCTCAGGTTGCGGCAGAAGCTGCTGGTAAAGCAGCTCAGGAATGTGGCGTGAAGAACCTTGAGGTTCGTATTAAAGGCCCAGGTCCAGGTCGCGAATCAGCAGTGCGCGCTTTAAACGCTGTTGGTTTTAAAATTACTAGCATTTCAGATGTGACGCCAGTGCCGCATAACGGCTGCCGTCCACCTAAAAAGCGCCGCATTTAAGCTGTAAGAAATAATAGGAGAACACCTTGGCTAGAAATCTCGATCCTAAGTGCCGTCAGTGCCGCCGTGAAGGCGAAAAACTTTTCCTTAAAGGTGAAAAGTGTTTCACAGACAAATGCGCTATCGAAAAACGTAATTTCCCACCTGGTCAACATGGTCAAAGACGTAATCAACGTCTTTCAGACTATGGCGTTCAGTTGCGTGAAAAACAAAAATTACGCCGTATTTATGGCGTGCTTGAAGGTCAATTCCGTAGATACTACGCTGAAGCAGATCGTCAAAAAGGCGTGACAGGTGAAAACTTGCTTCAATTGTTGGAATGCCGTTTAGATAACGTTGCTTACCGTATGGGTTTGGGTGCTTCTCGCACTGAAGCGCGTCAAATCGTTCGTCATAACAGCATTTTAGTTAACGGTAAACGTGTGAACATTCCTTCATACCAAGTTAAACCTGGCGATACAGTACAAGTTGCTGAAGCTTCTAAAAATCAATTGCGCATTAAAGGTGCATTGGCAGCTGCAGAGCAACGTGGTTTCCCAGAGTGGCTTGATGTGGATGTTAAAGCGCTTAAGGGTACGTTTAAAGCTAAGCCTCAACGTGATGAATTGCCAGCAACAATTAACGAATCACTCGTTGTTGAGCTTTACTCTAAGTAATTTAATTTAGGACCGTAAGGAAAGTTTATGCAAAACAGTCCGACTGAATATTTAAAGCCACGTGTAGTGGATGTGGAAGTTCTTTCTCCATTGCGCGCACGTGTTACTTTAGAACCTATGGAACGTGGTTTTGGTTATACATTGGGTAATGCTTTACGCCGTGTATTGCTATCATCAATTCCTGGTTTCGCGATTACAGAAGTAAAAATTGATGGTGTTGTTCATGAGTATTCAACATTAGATGGCATTCAAGAAGATGTTGTAGACATCTTGTTGAACCTCAAAGGTGTTGCACTTAAATTGAACAGCAAATCAGAAGCTGTATTGAAGTTAAGTAAATCAACAGAGGGTGTTGTTACCGCTGCTGATTTTGAAACAGGTCATGATGCTGAAATTTTCAATCCTGGTCATGTGATTGCTCATCTTACTAAAGGTGGCAAGTTGAACATGGAAGTTAAGGTTGAAATGGGTCGTGGTTATCAACCAGTGCCTGTGCGTCAAAAATCAGATGAAGATCGTGTTTTAGGTTTCATTATGGTTGATGCGTCATTTAGCCCAATCAACAAAGTAAGCTACCATGTTGAGAGTGCTCGTGTTGAGCAACGTACAGACTTGGATAAACTTATTATGGACGTTGAAACTAACGGCGTAATGGAGCCAGAACAAGCAATTCGTGATGCTGCGCGTATTTTGATTGGTCAGTTATCTGTATTTGCTGATCTTGAAGGAGCACCAACTGAAGTTGAAGTTAAACAAGTTCCGCAAGTAGATCCTATCTTATTGCGTCCAGTAGATGATTTGGAATTAACAGTTCGCTCTGCAAACTGCTTAAAAGCTGAAAATATTTACTACATTGGTGACTTGATTCAACGTAGTGAAAATGAATTATTAAAAGCGCCTAATTTGGGTCGTAAATCACTCAATGAGATTAAAGATGTTTTGGCATCTAAAGGTCTTACATTAGGTATGAAATTAGAAAACTGGCCGCCAGTTGGCCTGGAAAAAGTATAAATAGCAAAGGTGTGAGGATATCACTATGCGTCATCGCAACAGTAATCGTAAACTAAACCGTACCAGTAGCCACCGTCAGGCTATGTTGCGTAACATGGCAACTTCATTGTTGCGTCATGAAGTTATTAAAACAACTTTACCTAAAGCTAAGGAATTGCGTCGTGTTGCAGAGCCTTTGATTACTTTGGGCAAAGATGCAACATTGGCAAACCGTCGTTTAGCGTTCAGCCGTTTGCGTGACAGAGATATCGTAGGCAAGTTGTTTAATGAACTTGGCCCACGTTACTCAGCACGTCCAGGTGGCTATTTACGTATTTTGAAATGCGGTTTCCGCAATGGTGATAATGCACCTATGGCATTGGTAGAGTTGGTTGATCGTCCAGATCCAACAACTGAGCCAGTTGTCGCTGAGTAATCATTAACATTTAATAAAAAAGCCGGTTTAATACCGGCTTTTTTATTTTGCGTCCCTGTGTTTTCTCGTCTTATTTAATTCCATGCTTTATCAATAGCTCTATTACCTGATTTACGGTGAATGGCCAGTGTAGTTCTATGTTGTTTGGTTGAATATTGAGTACAGGGATAGTGAGCTGATATTGTTTGTACAATTCTTCATGATCTGTAATGTCTTGAACGATTAGTTGATTGGCTAATTTTTTTGGCAATGCTGCTCTTATTATTTGTTCCGCATCCTCGCATAAGTGACAAGCGCTAGTTCCGTACAAAGTGAGTTGTGGCATGCTAATTGATCTTAATATGAAATGTTTTTAAAAATGACTAATTAATGGTTTTTTTGTCACACCAAAAGTACCATAATATCGATGTATTATTTGTAAGCAAAAATTCAAATAATCCGCTTACATTTCAATGTGAGATTCATTAATTAGGCGTAGCAATCTGCGAGTTAAATAAATGGCAGAAAACCAAGAAATTAAAGAAAGTTTACAAGAGAGCTTACAGCAAGTCATTACTTTGCTTGATAAGCAGCATCTCATTGAGGATCTTGTACATAAGCAAGAGCAGGATGCGCCTAAGCAAGAGCTACTTGAAACGCTTGTTCATAAGCAAAACCTTGCTGTACTTCAAAGCAAATTAGATTTACTTCACCCTGCTGACGTCGCCTATATTCTAGAAGCTTTGCCATTAGAGCAGCGTTTAGATGTCTGGGAACTTGTTAAAGCTGAACGTGATGGTGAGATTCTTCTAGAAGTATCCGATGCCGTTCGCCAAACCTTAATTGCTGACATGGATAGCGATGAGTTGTTGGCTGCTGCTGAACAACTTGATACTGACGAACTTGCCGATTTAGCGCCTGATTTACCTAAGGACGTTCTGCAAGATCTTTTGGAGAGCTTGGATACTCAAAATCGTGAGCGTTTACAGTCTGCGCTTGCTTATCCAGGTGACGCTGTTGGCGCACTGATGGATTTCGATATTGTCACTATTCGTGAAGATATTAGCTTGGAAGTGGCACTTCGCTACTTACGCCGAATTGGTACCCTGCCAGACCATACTGATAAGTTATTCGTTGTCGATAGGCACGACATCTTACGCGGTGTTCTACCACTTAAACGTTTAGTTGTTAAAGACTTGGACCTTGGTGTCTCGGAAGTGATGACAGCTGACCCTGTTGTTTTTAATCCTGAAGATCTTGCAGATGATGCTTCTAAAGCTTTCGAACGTTATGACTTAGTGACTGCGCCTGTGGTTGATGCCAACAATAAATTAGTTGGACGTTTAACAGTTGATGCAGTGATGGACTTTATCCGTGAAGAAGCTGAAAGCGACATGCTCTCTATGGCGGGTTTGCGCGAAGAAGAGGATTTGTTCTCTTCCGTATGGAAGTCAGTTCAAAACCGTTGGGCATGGTTGGCTGTGAATTTAGTTACAGCGCTTATTGCTTCACGAGTCATTGGCATGTTTGAAGGATCTATTGAAAAAGTTGTGGCATTGGCAGCGCTGATGCCAATTGTTGCAGGTATTGGCGGAAACTCTGGTAATCAAACGACTACAATGATTGTGCGTGGCTTGGCTTTAGGTCAGATTGCTTCGCATAACATGCAGTCATTGCTCAAAAAAGAGCTGGGCGTCAGTTTGCTTAATGGCCTGATTTGGGGCGGTGTGCTTGGTTTCATTGCCTTCATGCTTTATCACAATACAACGCTAAGCGTTTTAATGACTGCAGCAATGACGCTTAACCTGCTTTTAGCGGCCGTAATGGGCGTTATGATTCCGTTGGTAATGACTAAGTTCGGTCGCGATCCTGCGGTGGGTTCTAGCGTGTTAATTACCGCTGTGACAGATAGTGGCGGCTTCTTTATTTTCCTTGGCTTAGCAACGGTGTTCCTAACATGAATACAGAGATGCAATGGGTTTGGCGTGAGCTTTTACAAGACTCAACTAATGTTGTGATGTTATGGCAGCTGGCCGTTATCGCAGCCAGTTTATTTAGCGCTTGGACAATTAGCGGCTTGCTTAGAGCTTACGTCATGCGTAACGCGCCTGAGACATGGAAAATTGGGATTGGTGGATTTAATCGTGTGTTATTTCCCCTATCGTCTTTGCTCTTTGTTCATGTAGGAAGCTACATCTTGAAGCATTGGCAACATGTCAGTCTGCTTGTGTTGGTGATTAAGCTTTTGTGGGCGATGGCGGCGATTAGATTAGTTGTGTACGCATTACGCTATATCTTTGCTCCAGGTGGCTGGGTTCGTGCCATGGAAAGCCTCATATCAAAAGTCATTTGGGTTGTGCTTGCACTGCATTTGAGTGGATTTTGGCCGGACATTCTCAACTTCCTTGAAGGTATAGGTTTTAATGTTGGTAAAACGAATGTTAACGTTCTGCTTGTTGCACAAGCGGTTCTTACCGTACTGATTACCTTATTCATCTCTCTATCTATTAGTCGAATGCTAGAGAACAGGTTAATGCGGGCTGACCAGATCAAGATGAATGTTCGTGTTGTCTTGAGTAAGCTAATTCGCACGGTATTGTCATTGATTGCCATATTGATGGCATTGTCTGCGGTTGGATTTGATATCACCTTGTTGTCAGTATTTGGAGGCGCATTGGGCGTTGGTTTGGGTTTTGGTCTCCAGAAGATTGCTAGCAATTATGTGAGTGGCTTCATTATTCTGTTGGATGATTCATTACATATTGGTGATGTGGTCACGGTAGATAACCATTATGGTGTGGTGAGTGAGTTGCGATTCCGCTATATGGTACTAAGGAAGTTGGATGCGACTGAAGTTGTTATTCCTCATGACACTGTCATGACTACTGCTGTTATTAATCATTCTAATACTGACCGTAAAACACGTGTTCTTATGCCTATTCAAGTGAGTTATGAAAGTGATTTGGAATTAGCCATGCGTTTGGTAAGTGGTGTGGCAAATGCACATCCACGGGTTCTGGAGCAGCCTGCTCCTGAAGTCTTTATGAAGGGTTTTGGTGAGAGTGGTATCGATCTGCATTTATCTTTGTGGATTCCAGATCCAGAAGAAGGGACATCTAAATTACAATCTGAATTGTATTTAGATATTTGGCGTCAATTCCAAAAGAACAATGTCGTTGTTCCTTATCCGCAGCGTGATATTCGTATGATTTCTACTGCGGCGTGTAAATCTTCGGTAGAAAATAATGCTGATGTTAAAGAAGCTGCGGTGTCACCAGCGCCTAAGTGGGATGACGTCCATTAATTATCTTTAGTCTATTTAAAGTTTTGCCCAATAAAAAAACCCGCTAGCAGCGGGTTTTTTTATTGGGCAAATAACCACTTCTGATTATTTTAATTTTGTTTCTTTGTACATTACGTGCTTACGAACAACTGGATCAAATTTCTTGATTTCCATTTTTTCTGGCATCGTACGTTTGTTTTTAGTAGTGGTATAGAAGTGACCAGTACCAGCACTTGATTCTAATTTGATTTTTTCACGCATGATGAGATTCCTTAAATCTTCTCGCCAGCAGCGCGCATATCAGCTAAAACAGCGTCAATGCCATTTTTGTCGATAGTACGAAGTGCAGCGTTAGTAATACGCATTGATACCCAACGATTTTCGCTCTCAACCCAGAACTTGCGGTTTTGCAAGTTAGGTAAAAAACGACGCTTTGTTTTGTTATTTGCGTGAGAAACGTTATTTCCCACCATCGGCTTTTTGCCGGTTACTTGACATACGCGCGCCATACTACTTCTCCTGATACAGCATACCAAAATTCGAAAGACCGCATTTATACCATGAAAACGCGGCTTCTTTCAAGTTAATTCGAATATTTTTAATGAATAGAATAATTTGTTTAGTGTTTACCAGTGCTACCAAAGCCGCCTTCGCCGCGTTCACTCGCATCAAATTCATCTACCACGGTAAAGCTGGCTTGAACTACAGGCACAATCACTAATTGCGCCATACGTTCCATTGGATTCATGACAAAGGCCTCTTTGCTACGATTCCAGCACGAAACAAACAGCTGGCCTTGATAATCCGAGTCAATTAAGCCGACCAAATTACCCAATACAATACCGTGTTTATGACCTAGGCCAGAGCGAGGCAAAATCATTGCCGCATACGCTGGATTGGCTAGATGAATTGCCATGCCAGTTGGAATCAAAGTTGTTTCCCCTGGTTGAATAGTAATTGCCGCTTCTAAACACGCACGTAAATCCAAGCCCGCTGAGCCAGTAGTGGCATACGCTGGCATTGATTCCTTTAAACGATCATCCAAGATTTTGAGTTCGACTTGTAAGCTCATGACGTTCACTTTCTTTATTATTTATTAATCATATTAGCAATGTGACTTAATAAGCCACGCGCCAGTTTTAATTTTGATGTCTTAGCTAAGACATGGCTGCCTGTATTGTCTAGAAGCGTTAACGTGCTTTCGTCAGCCCCTAGGGTTTCTGTTGCAATATTGGCAGCGATGAGTGGAATATTTTTACGTTTGCGTTTTTGTTCGGCATATTCCAATAGGTTTTCACTCTCCGCAGCAAAGCCCACACAGAAAGGAGGCTTAGGTAAAGCCGCCACCTTGGCTAAGATATCCTCGTTTGGAACAAGCTTAATATTGAGAGTTGAGTCACTTTTCTTAATTTTATGTTCACTGGGGCTAGCTGGGCGATAGTCAGCCACAGCTGCTACGCCAATGAAAATGTCTTGGTTATCCACATGCGCCATGACTGCCTTTAGCATCTCTTGCGCGCTTTTAACCGCGATGATTTTTGCTTCTGCGGGTGCTTGTAATGTAGTCGGGCCGCTTACTAAAGTGACTTCAGCCCCCATTTCTAAGGCGGCCTCAGCAATGCTATAACCCATTTTCCCTGAACTAAAATTAGTAATCGCTCTAACTGGATCTATTTGTTCAACTGTTGGACCTGCCGTAATCAGCACACGTTTACCAGCAAGCGGTAAAGGTTGTTGTTGAAATGTCGCTAATAAGTCAGCCAGTAAGGCTTCAGGTTCTAGCATTCTGCCCATACCGGTTTCGCCACATGCTTGCACGCCGCTATCTGGGCCAAGCAAAGTCACGCCATCTGCAATCAATTGTTGAGCATTACGCTGAGTAGCAGGATGTTCCCACATTTGTTTATTCATGGCTGGCGCTACAAGCAGCGGACAGTCTCTAGCGAGGCAAAGTGTCGAGAGCAAGTCATCAGCCTTGCCTTGCACTAACTTCGCCATGAAATCTGCACTGGCTGGGGCAACTAAAATTGCATCAGCCTCTCTGCTCAGCTCAATGTGCGGCATGCCATTCGCGATGCCTGCATCCCACATTTGTGTATAAACTTGTTTGCCAGAAAGCGCTTGCATCGTGACTGGCGTAATAAATTGGCAAGCAGCTTCAGTCATCACTACTTGCACTGAAATGCCTTGCTTCACCAATAGACGTGTTAATTCGGCTGCTTTATAAGCAGCGATTCCGCCAGTAATGCCTAAGACTAAATGTTTGATTGATTGCATGCGTGCTTGGGTTTAGGTAATGTTCGAACTTGTCTCTTAAATTAACACTTAATTCATGTAATACGTTCATTTTAATATGAAATCGTGTTTTAAGACACAAAACCCTCACTTATGCTTTATTCAGTAAGGAGTAGCGATGGCAATTACCGACTGGCCGGCAGATGAACGACCCCGTGAAAAGCTAATGCAAAAAGGTGTTCAATATTTATCGGATGCTGAGCTGCTTGCTATTTTTCTTAGGGTTGGTGTCACAGGTAAAACTGCGGTTGATTTAGCCCGAGATTTACTTACTCAATTTGGTAGTTTGAGTAATATTTTTAATGCCAGTATCAAAGAAATTAATGCGGTACATGGCATGGGCGATAGTAAATATTGTCAGCTACAAGCGATTTTTGAGATGAGTCGGCGTGCCCTTGCAGAAGAGATTAAACATCAAGACGCATTAAGCTCTCCAGAAAAAGTTAGTGATTACTTACGGTTGAAGTTGAGTAGGCAAGAACGTGAAGTTTTTGTCGTATTATTCCTTGATGCCCAGAATCGAGTGCAAGCACAAGAAACCTTATTTGAAGGCACACTTACCCAAACTAGTGTCTATCCTCGCGAAGTAGTAAAACGTGCTTATGCATCATAATGCTGCTTCTGTCATTTTTGCGCATAATCATCCTTCGGGTATTGCAGAGCAAAGTCGTGCGGATGAGTTAATCACGCAAGCTTTAAAAAAGGCACTGGATTTAGTAGATATTCGGGTGCTTGATCATTTTATTGTGGCAGGACATCAGACCATGTCGTTTGCTGAACGCGGATTGTTGTAAACTCGATTTTTAAAACTATTTTGATTTATATGAATGATGAGTTGGTTGAATAATGGATAACGCAGTTTTATTAAATTTAGGTGTGGCGCTTGGGATTGGTTTGTTAATTGGCGCTGAGCGTGAGCGTAGTAAAAATAACGGGCTAAACGGTACTGCTCAAAATGGTAATGGGCAAGGTGATAATGCCTTAGCTGGTATTCGTACTTTTACTATTGCTTCTATATTAGGGGCGATTACCTCATGGATGAATTTCTGGTTGCTGTTTGCAACAGTGATTTGTGTAGCCATATTTGCGGCAGTTGCGTTTTATGTTCGTCGTGATGAGCGTTTGGGTTTAACCACAGAAGTTTCGCTCTTGTTTACTATCGTGCTGGGCGCATTGTCGATGACTGCACCGATACTAGCGGCGGCACTTGCTGTATCTGCCGCCATTTTACTTTCAGCTAAAGAGCCGATTCATGGTTTTGTATTGGGGGTGCTGACAAAAGAAGAGCTGAATGACTTTTTAATTTTAGCTGGTGCTACGCTGATTATTTTACCCTTGATTCCAAACGCTTCTATGGGGCCATTTGATGCCATTAATCCACGTAATTTATGGATGATTGTGATTTTGGTGATGGCGATTGGTGCTTTGGGTCATTTGGCTTTGCGTTTAATCGGGGCACGTATTGGTTTGCCTTTAGTGGGTGTGGCATCTGGATTTATTTCTAGTATAGCGACGATTAGCGCGATGGGTCATCGTTCACGTGAAACCCCAAGCTTATCGGGCTCTGCAGTGGCTGGGGCAGTGTTGTCTAGTTTTTCTACAATATTGCAGATGACTTTAATTTTAGCTGCCATCAGCCAAGCGTCGTTGCATGCTTTAGCGATGCCGCTAATTTTTGGCGGTGTTGCCATTTTGGGATGTGGTGGTATTTTAACTTTGAATGCCATGAATCAGCCTGTAGCTGACGTAGGCAAGGTCACGCAGTCTTTTAGTGTAAAGACTGCATTTTATATGGCTGGTTTAATTGCATTAGTATTAATTGTTTCGGCAGGTTTGAATCAATGGTTTGGTCAGGCTGGTTTAGTGGTTGGCTCTGCATTGGTTGGCTTGGTTGATGCCCATTCGCCAGTCGTTTCAATTGCTTCTTTAGTGGCTAGCCATCAGATTTCATTGGGCAACGCTGCGTTACCTATTTTGGTTGCGTTCTCTTTTAATGTCTTGGCTAAAGCCATTGTTGCTTTTGCCAGTGGCGGTAAAGCATTTGCGTTAGATGTAGTTCCTAGCTTGATGATACAAGTGATTGCCGTTTGGATAGGATGGATTTTGTTTTAACAACGAATAAATATTAAAGTGAATGATGATGCAAAGTAAGCTGATGAAAAAATTGATCTGGGTGTTAATTGCAATATTGGGTGCGAGCGCCGTTGGGGGTATCGCGCTTAATCGCGGAGAGAGCATTAATGCTCTTTGGTTTGTCACGGCTGCGCTTTGTATTTACGCCATTGCATATCGATTTTACTCGGCTTGGCTAGCTGCTAAGGTTCTGGTGCTGGATGAAACGCGCGCAACCCCGGCCGAACGTTTAGAAAATGGACGTGATTTTATTCCAACTAATAAGTGGATTGTTTTCGGTCATCATTTTGCGGCTATTGCTGGACCTGGGCCGCTAGTTGGACCAACGCTAGCTGCTCAATTTGGTTATTTGCCAGGCACGCTTTGGATTTTATTTGGTGCAGTCTTGGGTGGTTGTGTGCAGGACATGGTGATTTTATTTATGTCTACTCGCCGCAATGGTCGTAGTTTGGGACAAATGGCGCGTGATGAAATTGGACCTATTGGAGGTGCCGCGGCTTTAATTGGTACCTTCGCAATTATGATTATTCTCATCGCTGTACTTGGGCTGGTGGTAGTGAATGCCATGAAGCATAGTCCTTGGGCAACTTCTACTGTGGCCGCGACGATTCCAATTGCCATGATTGTTGGTTTGTATATGCGCCATTTTAGAGTGGGTAAGGTGCTAGAGGCTTCAGCGCTAGGTGTAGCTTTATTACTTTTAGCTGTGGTTGCTGGTGGTTGGGTAGATCATAGCCCTTGGTTAAATGCGATTTTTGACCATGAAGGATTAACTCTTGCTTGGTGGGTGATTGCTTATGGCTTTGCTGCTGCCATTATGCCGGTCTGGCTATTGCTCGCGCCGCGCGATTACCTGTCTACTTTTATGAAATTAGGTACTATCATTTTATTAACGCTTGCCATTTTTGCCTTGCACCCCGAAGTCAAAATGCCAGCTTTGACCCAGTTCGTCGATGGCACGGGTCCTATTTTTGGCGGTAAACTATTTCCGTTTGTCTTTATCACGATTGCTTGCGGTGCAATTTCTGGGTTCCACGCCCTTATTTCTTCAGGTACAACGCCTAAACTACTGACTAATGAACGTGATATTCGCATGATTGGTTATGGCGGTATGTTGTTAGAGTCATTCGTTGCCATCATGGCTTTAATTGCCGCCACTGTTTTGGAGCCAGGCGTATTCTTTGCGATTAATAGTCCAGCAGGTGTGGTTGGTAAAGAAGCGGCAGATGCCGTGGCGCTGATTTCATCTTGGGGTTTTCCTGTCACTGTTGAGCAAATGCAAACTTTAGCCACGCAAATGGGAGAGTCTACTTTATTTGCTCGTACGGGGGGCGCGCCTAGCTTGGCTGTGGGCATGGCGAGTATTTTTGGGAGCGCTTTTGGTAACGGCATGTTAGCAATGTGGTATCACTTTGCCATTATGTTTGAAGCGATTTTTATTCTCACAACCTTGGATGCAGGTACGCGGGTTGGACGTTTTATGTTGCAAGATATGCTTGGAAATATTTGGCCTAAGATGGCCGATACATCTTGGTGGCCTTCAGTGCTCATGACGAGTGCCTTAGTCGTAGCGGGCTGGGGATATTTTCTTTATATCGGCGTGATTGATCCTAATGGTGGTGTGAATATTCTTTGGCCTTTGTTTGGGATTGCAAATCAGATGCTGGCAGCGATCGCGTTAAGCGTGGGTACGGGTATTTTGATTAAATCAGGTAAGTTGAGGTTTGCTTGGGTTACTGGTGCGCCTTTGGCTTGGTTGGTGGTGATTACGAGTACGGCTGCTTTTGAGAAGCTGACGAGTGCTGATATTCGTGTTGGCTTTTTTGCAGCTGCGAACGATATGGCAACTAAATTAGCTGCAGGAGTTTTACCTCCAGAAAAGGCTGCGGTTGCACCACAACTTATTTTCAATCAGCATCTGGATGCTTGGCTGACCATATGCTTCGTTGTGCTGTTATGGGTGGTGGTGCTGGATATGCTACGTGTCGCAGTACAGTCATATTTTGGTAAGCCAGTATTGCCAAGCTCGGAAGTGCCTTATCAAGCGAGAGTGAGTTAATCTCGTGAATTTATTTAAGCGGATCTGGTCTAGCGTTAGGCAGCTATCAGGTGATGACGCGTATGAACGTTATTTGCAGCATTATGCAGAGCATCACACTGATAGTAATGAGCCGCCTTTAACAAAAGCCGCTTTCTTTAAAGCTTGGCAAGATAAGAAATGGACCGGAATTAAACGATGTTGTTAAGCCCGCTTAATGAAGCAGATATTTCACGTGTGATTGAAATGGCTTGGGAAGATAGAACGCCATTCGAAGCGATTGAAGTGCAGTTTGGAATTGGTCAAGATGGCGTGATAAAACTCATGCGCGCAAATCTTAAAGCCAGTTCATTTAAGCTTTGGCGTGAGCGTACTCATGGTCAAACCACTAAACATGCCAAGCTTCGTAGCCCAGAAGTCACTAGACACAAAGCCAGTCATCGCGTTAAACAGTTCTAGATTGGTGGGCAATGGTAAACATCGCCAGTCCAATCACAATCATCGGTAAGCTTAGCCACTGTCCCATGCTCATGCCTAGACTTAGAATGCCCAAATTAGCATCAGGTTCGCGAGTAAATTCAGCTAAAAATCTAAAGCTACCGTAACCAATTAGGAACAATCCAGATACTGCACCTACAGGCCGTTTTTTGTTTGAATAGAGCCATAAAATCGCAAAAAGCAGAACGCCTTCAAGTGCAAACTCATAAAGCTGTGACGGGTGACGAGCCAGAGTGTCTACTTTAGGGAAGACCATGCCCCAATCGGCGTTAGTCTTTCTGCCCCATAACTCACCATTGATAAAGTTGCCCATGCGACCTGCGCCTAATCCAATTGGCACAAGTGGCGCTACAAAATCCATAATGCTCATCCATGATTTTTGGTATTTTCGACCAAAAAATACCATGGCAAGTAATACTCCTAAGAAGCCGCCATGAAAGCTCATGCCGCCTTGCCATACTGCAAAAATCTCTAATGGATGTTGAATAAAATAAGCTGCTTGGTAAAACACGACATAACCAAGACGACCGCCTAAGATGACCCCTAACGCGCCAAAGAACATAGCATCATCAACCATTTCTGGTTCCCAACCTCGCCATACTTGCTTGCTAGCACGCCATTTACCTAACCATAGAAAAGCCATAAAGCCAATGAGGTACATCAGGCCATACCAATGAATGCCAAAGTTGCCGAGATGAATAGCGATGGGGTCAAAACTAGGATGAGTAAAAGTCATGGGGAATAACAATCTAAAAAATTAATGCGGTAGGCTACATTTTACATCTAAGGTGAATCTGTAGGTGTCGAGAATCGAAAACCTTGGTTAGATTAAGGCCATATAACTGATGCCGTTTGTGGCGCTGTAGTTTAAAATTACATTTTTGATTTTTGTTGGATGCTGTCATGCCTGTATATCGTTCACGTACTACCACTCACGGTCGCAATATGGCGGGCGCACGCGCACTTTGGCGCGCGACTGGGATGAAAGACGGTGATTTTGATAAACCGATTATTGCGATTGCAAACTCTTTCACACAATTTGTGCCTGGCCACGTCCATTTAAAGGACATGGGGCAATTAGTTGCGCGCGAGATTGAAAAAGCGGGCGGTGTGGCTAAAGAATTTAATACGATTGCTGTTGATGACGGAATTGCGATGGGTCATGGCGGTATGCTTTACAGCTTGCCTAGTCGTGATTTGATTGCCGACAGTGTTGAATATATGGTGAATGCGCACTGTGCTGATGCCTTAGTTTGTATTTCCAATTGTGACAAAATCACCCCAGGGATGTTGATGGCAGCTTTACGCTTGAATATTCCGGTGGTGTTTGTGTCTGGTGGTCCGATGGAAGCTGGCAAGGTCAACTGGCAAGGTAATGACCATAAGCTAGACTTGGTGGATGCAATGGTGGCTGCTGCGGATAGCAACGTCTCAGATGCTGAGTCTGAAGCGATTGAGCGCTCGGCTTGCCCAACTTGTGGTTCTTGCTCAGGCATGTTTACTGCTAACTCTATGAACTGTTTAACTGAGGCGCTTGGTTTAAGTTTGCCTGGCAATGGCTCAACACTTGCGACCCATGCCGCACGTAAACAATTATTTTTAAACGCTGGTCGTATTATTGTTGATATTACTAAGCGTTACTACGAACAAGATGATGCCAGTGTATTGCCTCGTTCAATTGCAAATTTCAAAGCATTTGAAAATGCAATGAGTTTAGATGTTGCGATGGGCGGTTCAACCAATACGGTGTTGCACTTATTAGCAGCTGCACACGAAGCAGGCGTGGATTTTACGATGAAAGACATCGATCGTATTTCACGCGGCGTGCCTTGTGTTTGTAAAGTTGCGCCAGCAACTGCTAAATATCATATGGAAGACGTACATCGTGCGGGTGGTGTGATGGGTATTTTGGGTGAATTAGATCGTGCGGGTGTGATTCATCGCGATACCCCAACTGTCCATGCGCCAAGTATGGGTGCTGCTTTAGACCAATGGGACATTATTAAATCTGGGAACGAAGAAGCTAAGAAATTATTCTTAGCAGCGCCTGGTGGTATTGCAACAACCATTGCTTTCAGCCAATCGATGCTTTGGCCATCTTTAGATACTGACAGAGCGGAAGGATGTATTCGTGATAAAGCCCATGCTTACTCACAAGATGGTGGTTTGGCAGTGTTGTATGGCAATATTGCTTTAGATGGATGTATCGTAAAAACGGCGGGTGTCGACGACAGCATTCTTAAGTTCACAGGCCGTGCGCGTATTTTTGAATCGCAAGATGATTCTGTTGCTGCAATTTTGAATGATGAAATTGTTGCAGGTGATGTTGTCGTGATTCGTTATGAAGGGCCACGTGGTGGTCCTGGTATGCAAGAAATGTTGTATCCAACCTCTTATCTAAAATCCAAAGGATTGGGTAAAGAGTGTGCGTTATTAACTGATGGTCGATTCTCTGGTGGTACATCTGGGTTAAGTATCGGACATGCTTCACCAGAAGCTGCTGAAGGTGGTGCGATTGGTTTGGTCGAAGAAGGCGATACGATTGAAATTGATATTCCAAACCGTACGATTAATTTAAAAGTGGATGATGCAACTTTAGCCAAACGTCGGACTGCGATGGAAGCAAAAGGGCCAAAAGCTTGGAAGCCTGTGAGTCGTGAGCGTGTTGTTTCACCTGCATTACGTGCTTACGCAGCGATGAGTACATCTGCAGCAAAAGGTGCGGTGCGTGATGTATCGCAAATCGAAAAGAAATAAGGCGATTTATGATTCACACATCTTTAGCTAAAAACAAAGTGGGTATCAGCGCTGGAGTGACTCAATATCAAGATGAGCATGGTCTTCAGTTTTTATCAGTAGAAAATAGTCACGCAACAGCGACCATTGCTTTGCAGGGTGCGCATGTGATGCATTGGCAACCAAAGTCTGCGACGCAGCCGGTATTGTGGTTGTCTAGCAATGCACGTTACACCGAAGGTCGTTCAATACGTGGAGGTATACCAATTTGCTGGCCTTGGTTTGGCGCACATCCAACGGATAGTAGTTATTGTCCTCACGGTTTCGCACGTGTCATCCCTTGGAAAGTATTGCAAACAAGTATTTTGGCGAATGGCGCGACACGTCTATTGCTAGAAATGACGCATACGGATGTCACTAAAAAACAATTGTCTTATGACTATCGGTTTGTTTTGGCAATCACGGTAGGGCAGACCTTACGCTTGGAAATGATGACGACTAATTTGGCTAGTCATCCATTCATGATAGGCGAAGCTTTCCATACTTATTTCAATATTAGCGATGTAGATCATATTGAAATTACTGGTTTAGAAAACTTAATGTTCTCAGACAAAGTGGCTGGTTATCAACGTAATGTACAACATGGCCCTATTAAATTTAATGGGGAGTTTGATCGCGTCTATTTAAATAGCCGTCGTGATTGTGTGATTCATGATGCTGGATATGAACGTAAAATCCGGGTAACCAAATCTTGTAGCCATACGACAATTATCTGGACGCCTTGGGGCGAGAAAGCTAGCCAGATGGGTGATATGGGTGCAGATAATGAATGGCGAAGAATGATTTGTTTGGAGTCAGCTAATGCCATGGAAAATAGCGTGACGATTTACCCGAATGAAACCCATACTATGGTCACAGAATACAGTTTAGAAGCTTTGAACAAGTAGGCAATTTTGTTGTCAACCAACTGTCGGATTAATGCGTTGAATAATTGCTTGGATTTGATGTATATCAAGTTCGAGTGAAAAGCTAAAAAAATCTTTCAAAAGCGTCAAAATATTGAGTATCATTGCACTTGGCAGTAGTTAACGTTTTATATGTAGTATTGTTTAAGGAGATGTCATGAAAGCATTATTATTATCAGTTGCTGCTGCATCGTTGTTGTTAGCTGGTCAAGCTAACGCTGATGACGGCGCAAAAGCATTGGCACAAAAAAGCGGCTGTTTAGCTTGCCACTCAGTAGAGCAAAAAGTTCTTGGCCCAGCATACAAAGATGTTGCAGCTAAGTACAAAGGCAAAGACATGGAAGCTAAGCTAATTGCTAAAGTTAAAGCAGGCGGTAGCGGTGTTTGGGGTCCAATTCCAATGCCAGCAAATAGCCCACAAGTTAAAGATGAAGATATCAAAACTATCGTTCATTGGATTTTGTCACTGTAATCTAACAATCTTAGATTAATCAGAATAAAAAAAGCCAGTCCAAAAGACTGGCTTTTTTGTTTATTAATTAACCCGACTAGGATTTTTTAAGCTTGCTATGTCGGATGGAATAGACAAAGTAAATGACGATGCCTAAGCCCAGCCACATTAAAAATCGCGTCCAAGTTTGTTGTGGTAAAAATGCCATTAATGCGCCACAAGAAAGCATGCCTAATGCTGGAAATAGTGGGCTAAAAGGATTTTTAAATGGTCGCTTTAATTTGGGTTGCGTTCTTCTTAAAACAATGACGCCTAAACATACTAAAACAAATGCAGCCAAGGTTCCGATATTTACTAGTTCTGCAAGTGCACCTAGTGGAATTAGGCCTGCGGCAACCGACATAATGACACCGGTAATCGCGATAACTCGAACAGGTGTTTGGGTGCTTGGATTGACCTTTGCTAGGTAAGGCGTGAGTAGGCCGTCACGGCTCATGGCGAGAATAATGCGAGTTAGGCCATAGTAAAGCACAAGCATCACTGTGGTTAAACCTGCAATGACCCCCGTTGAAACTAAAGCTGATGCCCAATTGTGGCCAATGGATTCAAGCGCAAAAGCGACTGGGTGATCAACGCCTAAGCTGGTGTAAGGTACGATGCCTGTAAGTAATCCAGCAACAATCACATAAATAATGGTACAAAAAGTGAGTGACGCAATAATACCAATCGGCACATCACGCTGTGGATTTTTTGCTTCTTCAACTGCTGTGGAAACAGCATCAAATCCGACATAAGCAAAGAAGACTAAAGAGGCCCCAGCGAGTACGCCGACAGTTTTGCCATCAGCCAATGTATTGAACCAGCCATAAGGCATAAAAGGATGCCAGTTCTCAGGGTGAACATTAAATACTGCAACGCCAATAAAAACAGTAATGGCGAGAAGTTTAACAAACACCATGGCGGTATTTAGTTGTGCGCTTTGTTTAGCGCCTTTCATTAACATGCCCATCAATATTAAAATAATCAGGCTGGCAGGAAGATTGATGATGCCGCCAAGTTCTGGTGATTTTGTGAGCGACTCGGGTAACCCCATTCCAATCGCATGTAAGGCATTGTTAAAGTAGCCAGACCAACCGTTAGCAACAGCTGCTACCGATACGCTGTATTCAAGTAATAAAATCCAGCCGATAATCCAAGCGACGATTTCACCAAAAGCGACATAGCTATAGCCGTATGCGCTGCCACAGCCACCAACAGCTGCCGCTAATTCTGCATAGGCCAATGCAGCAAAGGCACAAGCGGTACCGGATACTACGAATGACAATACGACTGCTGGTCCAGATTGATGTGCGGCAGCAATCCCAGTTAAAACAAAAATACCTGTGCCGATAATCGCGCCGATGCCTAGTAAAGTGAGGTCAAATGCACTCAAGCATCTTTTAAGCTCCCCTTCACTTTTTGATGAGATTGGTTTGGTGCGGAAAATCTGTTTAAACATGTTTGCTAGCACGGAAATCTCCTAATGGAAGGTTGATCTGTTAACTATCCGGTGGTTAATTGTAATGCTTTGATAGTACCGTAATCATGTAAGTATGGTCGAGTACACCAGCACTTTCGCGCAAGCTGTGCATTGCCCACATCGGTGAGCCAACATCTACACTATTGACCCCAAGGCGGGATGCAACGATGGGCCCAATAGTGCTACCGCAACCCAAATCAGTACGATGTGCATATTGTTGATATGGCACACCTGCTTGTTCACATAAACCGATAAACTTTGCTGCTGAGTCTGCGCTGGTGGCATAACGCTGATTAGCATTGGTTTTAATGACGGGTCCTTTATTAACTAAAGCATGGTGGCAAGGTTCGTAACTGCCAGCATGGTTAGGATGATAAGCATGTGCCATATCAGCACTAATGAAAAAGCTCTTGGCTAGTCCACGTAAGGCGTCTTCTTGGCTGAGATTTTGGCTTAAGCCGATGCGATGAATGATGTCAGCTAAGAAACTTCCACTTGCTCCCGTAGCACTCTCACTACCGACTTCTTCATGATCGAATAAAGCACAAATCGCTGTGCTGGTTGGGTGTTTTGTATTTGTTAGTGCAGTGATTGCAGCGTGACAGGAAGCTAAATTATCCAGTTGGCTATCTGCAATGAATTCTTGATGCTGTCCCCAAATCGCACCTTTTTGGGTATCGAAAACATTGAGTTCAAAATTAATGATATCTGCCACAGTAACTTCTAATGCTTGAGCGATATGATTTAAAAATTGTTGTTCTGCAGCAACACCATCTTCGCTTTCACCAAAAATAAGTGGCAACTCAGTTTGCTTGTTTAATTTAAGGCCTTTGTCATTCACTTCACGATTCATATGAATGGCTAGATTAGGTAAACGGATTAAGGCTTGATCGAATTTAATTAACCTAGTTTCAAATCCAGATGGCGCGCGGACGTTGACTCGGCCTGCAATACTTAAATCACGGTCAGTGAATGTTGCTAAAATCGGTCCGCCATAAACTTCTACGCCTATGCGAATTAAGCCATCGCTACTAAAAGCAGCGTGAGGTTTAAGTCTCAGCCCCGGAGAATCGGTATGCGCGCCCACCATGTTGAAGCCTGTTTCAACAACTGATTTGCTACCAACAATAAAGGCAATAATAGAACCGCCACCGCGAATAACGTAATGCCGACCACCCGAACTTAATTGCCAAGGGTCGCTTTCTCTCAGTGGGGTAAATCCATTTTGTCTAAGTAGTATTTCTGCAGTCGCTACAGCATGCCAAGGACTCGGACTTGCATCGATAAAATCTAGCAAATCTTGCGCATGTTTTTTGACTTCTTGGTGAGCAACGGTACTCATAGATTTAACCAATTTTTATTAATTAAAAAGTCAGTATAAAGCTTAGCTTCTGGACTGCCAGCTTCTGGCTTCCAGTCATAACGCCATTTCACAATCGGAGGCATTGATAACAAGATAGATTCGGTGCGACCATTAGATTGCAGGCCAAATAAAGTGCCGCGATCAAATACTAAGTTGAACTCGACGTAACGACCACGACGATAAGCTTGGAAATCGCGCTCACGTTCACCATAAGCCAAGTCTTTGCGACGTTGCACAATCGGTAAGTAAGCATTAGTGAAAGCATCACCTACAGCTTTCAACATAGCAAAGCTGTTGTCGAATCCCAATTGATTAAAATCATCAAAGAAAATACCACCAATGCCACGAGGTTCATTGCGGTGTTTTAGATGAAAGTACTCATCGCATTCATGTTTGAATTTTGGGTATAAATCTTTGCTAAAGGAGTCGAGCGCATCACGGCAAGTGCGATGAAAATGCTCCGCATCTTCTTCAAATCCGTAATAAGGTGTGAGATCCATACCGCCACCAAACCACCAAATATCTTGTTCATTTTTAGCGTTAGGATTATCTGGATTGTTTGAAGCTTTTGCGACAAAGAATCGAACATTCATATGCACGGTTGGAATGTAAGGGTTACGTGGATGGAATACTAAAGAAACGCCCATGGCTTCCCATGTCCTGCCGGCTGCTTCTGGATGAGCCGCTGTGGCTGCTGGCGGTAGTTTATTGCCTTTAACATGCGAGAAGCCAACGCCTGCACGTTCAAATACATTGCCTTCCTCTAGCATACAAGATGTACCACCACCACCTTCTGGGCGCTGCCAAGAATCGTTTAGAAAATTTTTCCCGTCTATTAATTCAACGGCTTCAACGATACGGTTTTGTAAACCCTGTAAATATTCATATACGGCATTAGGATTAATAGACATAAATTACTTTCTGATGACTTTCCCAGAGATTAAATCTTGAATTGTTGATGGCTTTTTAGCGCCTGCAGTTTTGCCATGTAAAACACGCACTTCATTCCCAAATAACTGCTGACACATTTTGTCAGTTTTAGCTGCTTGATGACCGCTGCGATTTGCACTTGTTGAAACTAAAGCCATATTAGAATTTTTACATAGTTTAGCGGTATAAGAATGGCTACTTACACGAACGGCAATACTACGATGCTGACCAGTAATCCATTTTGGGCAATTTTTGGCAGCAGGCACTATCCATGTATGAGGTTTTTGAGCGTTGCCCCATGACTGTTGCATTTTTTGAATTTGTGAGCTGGTGAGCGGAGCAATAAATGGTTTTAAACGATCGAAATTGTCAGCGACTAAAATCAATCCTTTGTGTTGCGGACGGCCTTTGATTTTTAAAATACGTTGAACAGCTTTACGATTGTTGGGATCACAACCTAAACCGAATACTGCTTCAGTCGGGTAGGCGACAACCCCGCCAGTATTTAAAAAATGCCGAAGGCCGCGCACATTCAATCGAGCTTAACCTTTGACGGCACGATAACCAATGTCTTGACGATATTGAGCACCATCAAATTTAATTTCAGCCAATGCTTGATAAGCTTGTGCTTGTGCATATTTAACAGTTTCGCCAAGTGCTGTAACACATAAAACACGACCGCCACTAGTGACGACTTGATCATTTTTCATTGCAGTGCCTGCATGAAAAACTTGCATGTCATCAGACCCTTTAGGTAGACCAGTAATGACGTCACCAGTGCGTGGTGTATCAGGATAATTAGCTGAGGCCATCACCACGCCAAGCGCAGTGCGTCTGTCCCATTCAGCTTCAGTTTGATCCAATGTGCCATTTACAGCATGTTCAGCTAATTTAACCAAATCGCTTTTTAAACGTAGCATAATCGGCTGAGTTTCTGGATCACCCATGCGGCAGTTAAATTCCAAAGTCTTCACATCACCGTTTGGGCTAATCATTAAACCGGCATACAAGAAACCAGTATATGGAATGCCATCGGCAGCCATGCCTTCAACAGTGGGTTTAATAATTTCACGCATGACTTTTGCATGAATAGTTGGGGTGACAACAGGGGCTGGAGAATAAGCCCCCATTCCGCCAGTATTAGGCCCTTGATCGCCATCGAGTAGACGTTTGTGATCTTGGCTGGTAGCGAGGGCGAGAATATTCTTGCCATCCACCATCACAATAAAGCTAGCTTCTTCACCACTTAAAAACTCTTCAATCACTACGCGTGCGCCAGCACTGCCGAGTTTGTTGTCTGAAAGCATGGAATCAATGGCTTCGTGTGCTTCGTCCAATGACATGGCAACGACAACGCCTTTGCCAGCGGCTAATCCATCTGCCTTAATCACGATTGGTGCACCTTGTGTGTTCACATAATCATGGGCTTCTTTGGCATCAGTAAAAGTTGCATAAGCCGCTGTTGGAATTTTATGGCGCATCATAAAAGCTTTAGCGTAATCCTTAGAAGACTCTAATTGCGCTGCTGCTTTTGTTGGGCCAAAAATCTTTAAACCATTGGCACGAAATGCATCAACAACACCTTGTGAAAGCGTTGCTTCCGGGCCAACAATGGTGAGGCCGATCTGTTCTGTTTTTGCGAACTCAACAAGCTCAGATACGCTTGTGATAGGTACGTTCACCATGTCTGGATTAAGTGCAGTACCAGCATTACCTGGTGCTACGTATACGCGGCTTACCGATTTGTTTTGAGTGACCTTCCATGCCAAAGCATGTTCACGTCCGCCACCACCAATAATCATGACTTTCATTATTTATTCCCAGTAATTAATTAGTGACGGAAATGACGGAAACCGGTCAGTACCATAGCCAGGCCATGCTCATCTGCAGCGGCAATTACATCCTCATCTCGGATGCTACCGCCTGGTTGAATCACACAAGCTGCACCTGCTTCAGCCAACACATCAACACCATCACGGAATGGGAAGAATGCGTCAGAAGCAACTGCAGCACCTTTCAATGAAAGGTTTGCATTTTGTGCTTTAATCGCTGCGATTTTTGTACTGTCCACACGACTCATTTGGCCTGCGCCAACACCCAAAGTCATGCCGTTTGCGCAGAATACAATCGCATTCGATTTAACAAATTTTGCAACGCGCCACGCAAAGAGTAAGTCTTCAAGTTGTTGTGGGGTTGGTTGTTTTTTAGTCACAATTTTAAATTGTGCTGGTGTGACGTTAAGGGCATCAGGCGTTTGTACTAATAAACCACCGCCTACACGTTTGTACTCAAGGGCGTTAAGTTCAACACCTAGCGCAACGGTTAGTACACGTACATTCGTTTTTGCAGCGAAAATTTGTTTGGCTGCATCCGATACTGCAGGAGCAATAACCACTTCAACAAATTGCTTAACAACAGCTTCAGCTGTTGCAGCATCAATTTCACGGTTAAACGCGATAATTCCACCAAAGGCTGAAGTTGGGTCTGTACTAAACGCTTTTTGATAAGTCTCAAGTAGGGTTGGTGCAACTGCCACGCCACATGGATTTGCATGTTTAACAATCACGCAAGCTGGCACATCAAATGTTTTTACACATTCCCAAGCAGCATCTGCATCGCCAATGTTGTTGTATGAAAGCTCTTTGCCTTGAAGTTGATTGAAGCTGGCCAATGCGCCAGCAGGAACATTAGCGTCACGGTAAAACGCAGCATTTTGATGCGGATTTTCACCGTAACGTAGATCCATTACTTTGGTGAGTTGCGTTGAGTATTTATTTGGGAACTCTAGTTTTTCACCAGTTTCATTGAGGCTGGTGAGATAGTTGCTAATCGCACCATCATATTCAGCTGTATGTGAAAACGCTTTTTTAGCTAACATCAAACGTGTTTCAGCACCAACAGCGCCTTTGCTAGAAGTCATCTCGCGTGAGATGACAGCGTAGTCGTCTGGGTCAGTCACAATCGCCACGTGATGATAATTTTTTGCCGCAGCGCGCACCATGGTTGGGCCACCAATATCGATATTCTCAATCGCATCTTCTAAGCTGCAATTTGGTTTTGCAATGGTTTCGCGGAATGGATAAAGATTCACAATTACCATGTCGATATTTGGAATACCTGCTTCTTTCATTGCAGCTACATGTTCAGGTAAATCGCGACGACCTAAAATGCCGCCATGTACTTTTGGATGTAGTGTTTTAACACGGCCATCTAACATTTCTGGGAAGCCAGTGTAATCACCAACTTCAACCACTGGAATATTGTTTTCTCGGAAAAGTTTAGCGGTGCCCCCGGTAGATAAAATTTCTACGCCAAAGCTTTGTAAACTTTTTGCAAATTCAAGAATGCCTTGTTTGTCTGAAACGCTGATGAGTGCTCTTTTGATGACTGCCATAATGAAAAATTTCGATAAAAGTTAAATAGGAAAAGGGTGGGGTAATTAAGCAAAAGCTTAATCAAGTTTGTGTTGCTGTAATTTTTTTCTTAGGGTGTTACGATTCAAACCCAAGATTTCCGCGGCTTTGCTTTGATTGCCTGCCGCACGTTTCATGACATGCTGTAGCATTGGCTTTTCAATACACCCCAACACCATGTCGTATACGGCATGAGGTGGTTGGCCATCTAAGTCTTTAAAATATTCGTTGAGCGCACGCTCAACACTATTTGCGAGTTCACATTCAGTGCTCATGCTGCAATTGCCTCGTTGCTAGTTTCTGCAACATCACTTGCGTACTGAATACGACTATCTTGTGTTTGCAGATGGTTGAAGAAATCATTAATCGCTGCCAATTGCTCATCAATCGATTGCAACTGATTCATGGCATGGCGGAAGTTAGCCGAATCTTTCAAGCCCTTGGTGTACCAAGAGATATGCTTACGTGCTACACGCATACCTGTAAGGTCACCATAAAATTCGTATAGGTCGTGCAAATGTCCGAGCATCACACTTTGAATTTCTGCAACTTCAGGCGCAGGCATGTGCTCACCTGTTGCTAGGTAATGTTCTATTTCACGGAAAATCCAAGGGCGTCCTTGTGCTGCGCGTCCAATCATGACTGCATCGGCACCAGTGTAATCTAAAACAAATTTAGCTTTTTCTGGGGTTGTAATGTCACCGTTAGCAATCAATGGAATTTTAATTGCTTGTTTCACTGCAGCGATGGTGTCGTATTCTGCATCGCCAGTGTATGCACAAGCGCGCGTGCGACCGTGCATAGCGAGGGCCTGAACGCCGATATCTTCAGCCATCTTTGCGACGCTCACAGCGTTTCGATTGTCTTTATCCCAGCCGGTACGAATTTTAAGTGTGACAGGAACGTCAACAGCAGCGACTACTGCTTTAAGAATTTGTGAAACTAAAGGTTCATCTTTAAGTAAAGCAGACCCAGCCATAACATTGCAGATCTTTTTGGCAGGACAGCCCATGTTGATATCAATGATTTGTGCGCCATGATCCACGTTGTATTTAGCTGCTTCAGCCATCATTTTAGGATCGGCGCCTGCAATTTGAACTGAAATTGGCTCTACTTCACCTTCGTGGTTAGCGCGACGTAATGTCTTAGCACTGCCGTAAAGTAATGAGTTTGAAGTCACCATCTCTGATACCGCCAATCCAGCGCCTAGCTTTTTGCAAAGCATGCGAAAAGGCCTGTCAGTCACGCCTGCCATAGGAGCGACAACAAGATTATTACGCAGTTTGTATGGGCCGATTTGCAAGGTGTTTCACTTAATTGCGGGAAAGTTGCTTATTTTATATGCAAATGGCGTTTGATAAAACTGAAATTTGCTTATTTCTTGAACAAATTCAATGGTTCAAAGCCTATGTAATACAGGATATTAATGTGATGTTTAAGCCTTAAATTCTTGCCACTCGAAACCTAGGTCGCCGATGGATGCTTTAATCGCCGTAATCGCTTCATCCACTAGACTTTTATCGCCCTTCATCCCTAGCTCAATCGTACGGCGTTCATCTAAACGCGGTAGGCTGAAAAGTTTGAGTGTTGGGTATTTAGCCGTGATGGCGTTCATTAAATCAAGTAAGTTACTTTCGCCAGCATCCATCACTAAAATCGAAGCTTCAGTGATGACGATTTGATTAAATAGATCTGCGTAGTGGGTATCAAGCACCCATTCCATCATGGGGTGTGACATTTGTGGGAAGCCTGGCATAAAGTAATGTTGGCCAATACTGAAGCCAGCAACCCGGTTTACTGGATTGGGAATTAAATTTGCGCCTTTTGGAAAGTCTGCCATCAGTACACGTTTAGGATAGGCAGCTTCGCCAAACTGTGCTTCGATTTCTGCAACTGCGCCAGCATGACGCACTATCTCAACATTAAATGCTTTAGCAGCAGCTTGGCGAGTGAAATCGTCTGGCGTTGCGCCAATACCACCAAATGAAAATACAATGTCATCGGTCGCCAGGCTACGTTTAAAACTTGCTGTGAGGCGTGCGGGATCATCTGCTAAATATTCGGCCCAAGTGAGTTGCAAGCCTCGTGCTTTGAGTATTTCGATGGCTTTGCTAAGGTGTGCGTCTTGGCGTTTGCCAGAAAGAATTTCATCACCAATGATGAAGATGCCGAATTGAGTCATTTAGTGCGCCGCTTCCCAATTTTTGCCAACCCCAACTTCCGCGAGTAATGGCACATCAAGTTTTGCCACGTTTTGCATGAGTTGTGGGAGCATGGTTTTAACTAATTCTAGTTCATTTTCTGGCACTTCTAATACCAATTCATCATGTACTTGCATAATTAATTTGGTTTGTAGTTGTTCTGTCTCTAGCCATTTTTGCACAGCAATCATCGCGAGTTTGATTAAGTCAGCTGCAGTGCCTTGCATAGGGGCATTAATTGCGGCACGTTCAGCACCGGCCCGGCGCATGCCATTGCTGCTATTGATTTCTGGCACCCATAAACGACGGCCAAAATAGGTCTCTACATAACCCTTTTGTTTTGCAACTTCTCTTGTGTCTTGCATGTATGCACGCACACCTGGATAACGAGCAAAGTATCGTTCGATATAACTTTGTGCAGCGCTACGTTCGATGTTTAAGTTTTGAGCTAAACCAAAAGCACTCATGCCGTAAATTAGACCAAAGTTAATGACTTTGGCATAACGACGTTGTTCACTTGTGACTTCATCTCGTTCACAACCAAAGATTTCGGCAGCCGTTGCGCGGTGAATATCTTCGTTGTTTGCAAAGGCGCTAAGCATGCCTTCATCTTGAGATAAATGCGCCATGATGCGTAATTCAATTTGTGAATAGTCGGCAGAGACAATCACGCTTCCCGTTGGTGCGATGAAAGCTTCGCGTATGCGTCTACCTTCTGTGGTACGCACAGGAATATTTTGTAAGTTAGGGTCAGAACTTGCCAAACGGCCTGTAATCGCCACTGCTTGATTGTAGTTTGTGTGAACGCGTCCAGTTTGCGTGTTAATCATTTTCGGCAATTTGTCTGTATACGTCGATTTGAGTTTTGCTAGGCCACGATATTCAAGCAGCACTTTTGGCAATGGATAATCAAGCGCTAATTCTTGCAGTACATCTTCATCAGTTGATGGTGCGCCAGAAGGTGTTTTTTTAGTGGGCTTGATACCTAACTTACCGAATAAAATTTCTTGTAATTGTTTTGGCGAACCTAAATTAAAAGGTTGGCCTGCAAGCTCAAACGCTTGCTTTTCTAAATCCATTAACTTCATACCAATTTCATTGCTTTGTTTGTTGAGCATTGCTTGGTCAATGAGTACGCCATTCCGTTCAATTGTGAATAAAACATTTCTGGATGGCATTTCAATTTGACTGTAAATAAAGTCTAATTTTGCATCATCTTTAATCGCTGGATACATTGCTTGGTGCAACTGCAAAGTAATGTCTGCATCTTCAGCTGCATATTCAGCTGCGACTTCTACCGTGATTTGATTAAACCCAACTTGTTTTGCACCTTTGCCTGCGACTTCTTCAAAGCTAATCGTTTTGATGCCAAGGTGACGCATGGCAAGGTCATCCATATTGTGTGTTTTGTGCGATTCAAATACGTAGGATTGCAGCAGCGTGTCATGTGCAATGCCTTTAAGCGCAATGCCGTGATTAGCCAAAACATGTTGGTCATATTTAAGATTTTGACCGACTTTTTTAATCTCCGGATTCTCCAGAATTGGTTTTACTTTAGATAAAGTTTCTGAAAAATTAAGTTGTGTTGGCGCATCAAAATAATCGTGCGTCAGAGGAAGGTAAGCGCCTGAGCCTGCTTCTACACTAAATGACATGCCAACAATTTTTGCTGTAAGAGGATCAAGTGATGTTGTTTCCGTATCAAAGCAGATGATTTCAGCGTTACGTATTTTTGTTAACCAAACATCTAAATCTGCTTCACTGAGAATGGTGCTGTAGTTGCGCGTAGTCACTGCTTGGTGCGTGATGGTCGCAAACATATCAGTTGTCTCTTGAGACGGATTATTTTGCTGGCTGCTTAAGCCAGATGTGGGCATGGTGAGTGGTGCGCTGGTGTTTGCTTCTCCGCCCATATTATCTAGTTCGCGGCGCCAAGATTTAAAATCAAAATGCTCAAATAATTCCGCAAGTTTTGCTTTGTCCATAGGACGTGGTGCAAGGTCACTGAGTCTTTCTTGTATGCCAACATCACAGCGAATTGTGATGAGTTCACGTGCTGTTGGTAACCAAGGCAAGGCTTTGCGTAAATTTTCACCAACGACGCCCGTGATGCTGTCTGCATTAGCAACAATGTTTTCAAGTGTTCCATATTGCGTGAGCCATTTAACGGCAGTTTTTGGGCCAACTTTTTCTACGCCCGGCACATTATCTGAAGTGTCGCCAATTAAAATTAAATAATCGACGATGCGTTCAGGAGGCAATCCAAATTTGTTGGTTACGCCTGCAATATCGAGCACTTCATTGCTCATGGTGTTTACAATGGTGACGTTTTCATTCACTAATTGAGCGATATCTTTGTCGCCAGTTGAGATGATGACGCGCATCCCTTCACGCTCAGCTTGTTTTGCTAATGCGCCAATCACGTCATCAGCCTCTACGCCATTTTCAACAATCAGGGGCCAACCCATTGCCTTGATTGTTTCATGCAAAGGCTCAACTTGCGCACGCAAATCATCTGGCATTGATGCACGATTGGCTTTGTATTCTGGATAAATATCGTCGCGGAACGTTTTACCTTTTGCATCAAAAATACACGCGCTATAATCAGCAGGGTATTCTTTATGTAATCGTCTTAACATATTGAGCACACCCTGAATCGCACCCGTTGGTTCGTTTTGCCGATTTCTTAAGTCGGGCATGGCGTGAAAAGCGCGATACAGGTAGGATGAACCATCCACTAACAACAATGTTTTCATATTTGGGTCTACGTTATGTCTGTTGCAAAAAAAGTTCCAAAAATCGCCGATCCTGATTTTCAGGGTAGCAATCATACAGCGCACGAGTCATGGCACGCATTCGAGATTATGGCAGAATTCGTCGAAGCTACCGAAAGACTTAAAGAAATTACTCCTGCAGTATCTATTTTTGGTAGTGCGCGCACTAAGTCAAACAAGCCTTATTATGAGCTTACTGAAGAAATTGCGCGGCAACTATCAGATGCTGGCTTTAGTGTCATTTCTGGTGGTGGACCTGGCATTATGGAAGCAGCAAACAAGGGTGCATTCCCTGGCAAATCACCAAGTATTGGTTTGAATATCGAACTGCCACACGAGCAAACTAAAAATCCATATCAAGACATCAGTCAAAATTTTCGACATTTCTTTATGCGTAAAGTCATGTTTGTTAAATATGCTTCAGCTTATGTGGTGATGCCTGGAGGTTTCGGTACTTTGGATGAATTGTTAGAGGCGCTGACTTTGATTCAAACAGGTAAAACTAGAAAGATTCCAATTATTTTAGTAGGTACTGAATTTTGGGCTGGCATGATTGAATGGTTTAAAACAACATTGGTCAATGAAGGCATGATTGAAGAAGAAGACTTGGACTTAATTCAATTGATTGATCAGCCTAAAGATGTTGTGGCGGCAATCTTTAAGCATTATGAAACACGAGGATTTGAGCTTTCAGCTTCTGAGCGAAAAATCCAACTTTATTTATAAGGCTTTTGCTCAATCGTTTCACCGTCTTGGATGGGTTTTTGATAGAATTGAAATGTTGGAATCATTGCTGTGTATTACACGGGGGTTGTATGCGTTTTAATAAAATATTTTTAGTTTTAGTGGCATGTCTTGCTTTCACAGTACAGACTGTACTTCCTGCTTATGCCGCTGCAAAACCAGCAACTCCAGAGAATTTGGACCCGTTGCCTGAAGCTCTACCTCCTCCTGGTGCAATTGAGGGTGATGTGGGCGAAGAGCCGCAAGTAACAATTGTTAAAAAAGGTGAGGATACAGTTGAGGAATATCGTGTGCATGGCGAACTTTATATGCAAAAAATCACCCCCTCTCACGGAGTACCTTATTATTTAATGAAAGAAGATCAAGATGGTGGTTGGTCTAAAGTTGATGATATTTCTAAACCACTCGTTATCCCTAAATGGGTGATTTTCAGATTTTAAATTTGAATGAATTTTTTGGCTTAACGCACGTTAATCAACGTGCGTTATTTATTTAAGCGCTGTTATGTCTGTATTTACCACTGTTTCTGTTGATGAATTAAAACCTTGGTTGCAAGCTTATCCTTTGGGCGATTTGCTTGAGTTGCAAGGTATTGCTTCAGGCATTTCTAATACTAATTATTTTGTTACCACTACGACTGGTCGTTATGTACTGACATTATTTGAAGAGCACAGTGCAGAAGAGCTGCCTTATTTCTTAGATTTGATGACACATTTGGCTGAGCGTGGGGTTCCTTGTCCACATCCAGTACGTCGCTTAGATGGCCAGCAATTAGACATGTTAAATGGCAAGCCTGCTGCTTTGGTGAGTTGCTTGCGTGGCAAAGATATTAATCAAGCAACCGCATCACACTGCGCTGAAGTTGGTCGGGTTTTAGCTGAGATGCATCTGGCCGGATTAGATTTTTTTGGTAAAAACCATGATTCTCGTGATGTGGTTTGGCGAACAGCGGTAGCAAATAAAGTGATTCCATTCTTGAATGAGGATGATCAGGCAGTACTTAAGCAAACGATGGCTAAGCAAGCACAGCTTAATGTTGAGCATTTGCCACAAGGTGTGATTCACGCAGATTTGTTTAAAGATAATGTATTGTTTGATGGCGACAAAGTTGGCGGCGTCATAGATTTCTATTACGCCTGCAAAGGTGTTTTGCTTTATGACCTTGCTATTGCTGTGAATGATTGGTGTGTCGATGAAGTTGGAGCATTGGACCCATATCGAGTCAAAGCAATGTTGCAGGCTTATCAAATGGTCAGGCCGCTTAACCAAGCCGAAGCTAATGCTTGGGTTGATATGTTACAAATTGCAGCATTGCGTTTTTGGTTGTCACGTTTGAACGATTACCATTTCCCACAGTCTGGTGAATTAACCCATGCAAAAGATCCTCGGCACTTTGAGAGAATCTTAAAGTGGAGCGTTAAACATCAAGCGCAAATTGCACAGATGTGGGTTCCCGTTTAATAATTAGAGTTGAAAATTACAGAGATTAAAATGAATAACGACCAACTACATGTACATCAAGTAAAAGCCAACCACGGATGGTCTTGGATTGCAAAAGGCTTTGCTTTATTTAGACTTAATCCCGTGATGTGGATTTTGATGTTTGCGATTTATTTATTAATTGCGATGGCACTTTCTTATATCAATGTAGTTGGTCCACTTGTGTTGAATTTATTGGCACCAGTATTTGTGGGTGGCTTTATGTTTGGTTGTCGTGCTTTAGATAATGGTGAGCAATTAGAGCTGAATCATCTGTTTGCTGGGTTTAAACAACATACTGCCCATTTGATTACTGTCGGCGGTATTTATATGACCGGCATTTTACTCGTCATGAGTGTGATGTTCTTTAGTATTGGCCCTGATGCAATGCATGCATTAACTTCTGGTGATGAGCTTACTTCACAGCAAGCAGAAGCGATTTTGGGGCATGGATTTTATAAAACCCTATTAATAGGCTTGCTTTTGATTGTGCCTTTGGTGATGTCTTACTGGTTTGCACCAACACTTATCATTTTTAATGAGCTGACGGCTGTGCAAGCGATGCGCCAAAGCTTTTTAGCTTGTGTAGAAAACATCTTGCCATTTATGGTGTATGGCTTTATTACGATGGTGTTGTTGATGCTTGCAATTATCCCATTGGGATTAGGGCTGCTGCTGATGATTCCTGTAATGACTGCATCGATTTATACGAGTTATAGCGATATTTTTGAAGACATTCCAGTCAAAGCTAAGTAATAAAATTTAAGGCAGGGCGTTGTAGTTATAAATCCAAACTCGATGCCCACCTTCCCCGCCTCTCCCTTGACTCGTCACCGCTAAAATATTTTCATCTACATCTAACCCCACTGGAAAAGCAGGGGCCGGTACGGTTCTAATCCCAGTAAAGTCTAAGTTTGAAATAGCCACTTTTTGTGAATGATTGAGTGCGGCAAAAATATGATTCTTAAATATTTTAATCGTCCTCGCTCCGTCCCCAAACTTTTTGGCTTCAATCGTTGGTTCGAATTTATCGTCTTTTGCGGCACGCTCTAAATCGCTAATTAAGATTCGTCCAACCATGCCAGATGCGTTTGCACTAAAGTAGAGCCAATCTTCATAGACTTGAAGATGGCGTGGGGTTGCAGGTGTTTTTCGCAAGCCACGCAGAACCTTCATTGTTCTGGTGTCAACTAGCCAAATTCCACCACCGCTGCCCATTTGAGCGACAGCTAATAAATTAGAGTGTGGAATAAAAGCTGTGCCACGTAAGCACATGCCGCAAGTATTGTCTCGATTAGAGCCTGGTTCTGCGTAGACTTTTGGGCCTAAAGCGATGGTGCTAATAAGATGGGTATTTGTAACATCGCTAATGTCATAAAGCTCAACTTTATTTTCGCCCCATAGTGTTACCGACAACAAAGTGCTCTCTGCATTAGCCGTAATAAATTTAGGAATATTGCCGGTAGGAAATGCACGCACAATTTGGTCTGTATCAGTATCAATCAGAGCAAAGCCAGAGTTATTCATTGCATTTGCATCATCACTCCAACGATAGTAAGTCACCCAGTAATATCGACCATCATGTGTAAACCATCCCTCAACAGGTTTGCCAAAAAATCGCGTACCTGCTTTTAAGCTGTTATGGTCACTAAAACTATGGTCTATGGTTTTAAGCTTTTCAAAAGTTGTATTTGAATAGACAAGGGTTTTACCTGCCTCCAACGCATTGATATACATCTTATTTTTGTGAGGGTGGATGTTGATCGATTTTGGGGAAATCATTTCCTCATCCTGGTGTTTTGCGCTGAAAGGGCTAATCTCGATATAGTTTTCTTGATGATTATTATTATCAATCATTGCCGTTGATGCTTCTGCAAAAGCGAGGTTTTGCAAGCCCAAAAATAAAAAAGCCAATAATCCCAAACTTAATTTTTTATAAGCTATTTGCATTATTTTGCTTTGACTTGCTTAGCTTTAGTTTTTGGCGAAGATGCATTCTTTTTGCCTTTGACAGCAGATGCTTTTGTAGTGCTCGATTTTTTAGGTTTACTTACTTTTGCCGCATTGTTTTTTGTCACTTTGGCATTTTTCCCTTTAATCGTTTTTTCACTAGCTTTTTTAATAGTCGATTTCTTGCCTTTTTGTTTCTTGGCTTTCATCCGCTCGCTTGAAGCTGATTTTTTGCGAGCTTTCAAAAGCGTTGCTTGTTTAATTAATTCATTTCTATTCACATCTGCTTTGGGTTCAAAAGCGACAGTGAGTTGTTGGTCACTCATCAATTTCAGTTGGCCAGCTTCAATTTTGAAGCGATTGCTCATTAACATTGAAGCCATAAGTTTAACTTCAATGTCATCATCATTATCACAGGTCTCGTTTGATCTTTTTAGTTGGGTAATGAGAAATTCGCCATCATTGTTAGATTTGAATTTTCCTGCAAAATAATTACATGCGCCATAGCCATAAACGTTACCGTCTTCTGAAAAAATAAAGTACGGCTTTGCTTTTTCTTCAATCGCAACTCTATCTAGACTAGTTAATTGCCATGCTTGTTGATGGAATTGGTTGTCATCGGCATAAGCTAATAAGCTCAAGTTTTGTAAGCACAAAAATAGCGTGGCAACAGCCAAGATTCGACGTAATGAAAATGTTTGATTCATTTTGATACTTATACCTTTTCTAATTTTGCATATTCCATCGCCAGCCACTTTAAACCTTCGCGGCCAAAGTTGATTTGGATACGCATATCGCTGGCGTTGCCTTCATAACTGACTACGACGCCTTGACCGAATTTAGCATGTGAAACTGCTTGGCCTATCTTCCATGGCATCGCTGATTTTTGTTCGCTGCTATTATTAGAAGGCGCGGTTGTTTGATAGTTCTTATTACTGTAATTACCCATGCTCGGTTTTTGAACTTGGCGGCTATTGAGACGTTTTAACAAGCCTTCAGGAATTTCATCTAAAAAGCGTGATGCTATTCCATAGCGAATTTGTCCATGCAACATGCGGCTTTGTGCATGGCTTAAATATAATCGCTGTCTTGCACGCGTTACGGCCACATACATTAAACGGCGCTCTTCTTCTAAGCCGTTATTTTCGTACAAACTGTTTTCGTGGGGGCATAAACCTTCTTCCAGGCCGCTAATAAACACGGCTTTAAATTCCAAGCCTTTTGCTGCGTGTACTGTCATCAGCTGTAGGGCATCTGCACCAACATCTGCTTGATGTTCACCGGCTTCCAAGCTGGCATGGGTTAAGAACTCAGTCAGCCCATCGCTGTTATCTTCGAGTGCATCACCATTATTATTCATAAAGCTGACGGCAGCGTTAATCAATTCATCCAAGTTGGCAATACGGTCTTCGCCTTCCTTTTCACCTTGATAGAAATTTTTAAGGCCAGACATGGTGCTGGCAATTTCGGTCATCTCAGGTAGTGTTAAACCTTTTGCATCTTCTTGCATTTGCTTAATGAGTGCGACAAAGCCTTCTATGCCTTTACCAGGGCGACCATTGCCGACTTTATTGACTGCCGCTTGCCATAGACTGCAATCTTGCGCTCTGGCTGATTCTTGCAGCTGCTCTAAGCTACGTGCACCTATGCCACGTGTAGGGAAGTTAATGACACGAAGCAGCGCTACATCATCTTCAGGATTGCTGACGAGCCTTAAATAAGCCATGGCATGTTTAATTTCAGCACGCTCGAAGAAGCGTAACCCACCGTAAACGCGATACGGAATATTATTTGAGAATAAAGCATGCTCAATCACACGAGATTGAGCGTTAGATCGATATAAGAGAGCGATGTCGTTCAATGCCCAGCCATCACTATGCAGCATTTTGACTTCATCAACGATAAAGCTTGCTTCATCAATATCGTTATAAGCTTGGTAAACACGTACTGGCTCGCCAGCACCTGCGGCCGTCCACAAGTTCTTACCAAGTCGATTGTTGTTGTTTGAAATAATGGCATTTGCCGCATCCAAAATATTGCTGTGTGAACGATAGTTCTGTTCTAGTTTGACGATATTTTGGACTTTAAAATCCACCTCAAAATCTCGCATGTTGCCGACACGTGCGCCACGGAAAGCATAGATAGACTGATCGTCATCACCCACAGCAAAAATGCAGTTGTTGGGCTCTTCTTTACCCATGCCAGCAAAAAGCTTGAGCCACATGTATTGAAGCTTGTTGGTATCTTGAAACTCATCAACCAAGATGTATTTAAAACGTTCTTGATAATGTTGGCGGATATTTTTATCGCGACTTAATAACTCATAGCAACGTAACAGCAACTCGGCAAAATCGACCACGCCTTCACGTTGACATTGTTTATCGTATTCCTCAAAAATCTCACGCATGCGTTGTGAGTGAGGGTCATAAGCATCGACAGCATTAGCACGTAATCCTTCTTCTTTGCAGTTATTGATATAGCCCATGACTTGCTTAGGTGGAAATTTTTCATCATCCACATTCATCACTTTCATCAATCTTTTAATCGATGAAAGCTGATCGGCGCTATCTAGAATCTGGAAAGTTGCAGGCAGTAATGCTTCACGATGATGTGCTCTCAATAAACGATTGCAGAGCCCGTGGAATGTTCCTACCCACATGCCGCGTGTGTTGATTGGCAACATTGCTGTGAGACGCGTCAGCATCTCTTTGGCTGCTTTATTGGTAAAAGTCACAGCCAATAAACCTGTTGGTGAGACTTGTCCTGTTTGAATCAGCCAGGCAATTCGTGTGGTCAGTACGCGTGTTTTACCACTGCCTGCGCCAGCCAAAATTAGGGCAGATTGATGCGGTAAAGTCACCGCTTCTAATTGCTTCTCGTTAAGACCGGTCAGAAGAGAATCTTGAACTGCATTGCTTGAATTTATCATCTTGAGATTATCGCAGGTCAGGCGCACTTCGAGAACACTTACTACAGATTAAGTGAGTAATTATTGAAGGAGAATGATTGGGAACTTATTACATTTAGCTAGGCTCTATATTCACATGAGTTGCATGTGGCTTTCAGAGTTGTCATGTGCAAGTCCCACACTTTCCTCCCTTAGTGTGGAGCCTTTATAGGCTAGTTTGCCCCGACCTTAATCCCCTTAGGTCGGGGCTTTTTTTCACACTTTACTTGCCAGTTTACTGGCTTATGGCATGTGAACAATCAGCTTTAGCTGATATGTTCCATGGACACAGCGCTTGCGGTTGGTAAATTGGGGAAGCCCCTAAAGGGCTTGGGCGAACAATCAGTTTTTCATGTAATACGATTCACAAGATTGGCAATTAAAATGCAAAAAACCCGCCGAAGCGGGTTTTTTGTTTCGATGCTTAAATAAGCAGATGATTACATCATACCGCCCATGCCACCCATACCGCCCATGTCACCGCCACCCATTGCTGGAGCGTCTTCTTTTGGTAGTTCAGCAATCATGCAGTCAGTTGTAAGCATTAAGCCAGCCACTGAAGCTGCGTTTTGCAATGCAGAACGCGTTACTTTAGTTGGATCTAGCACGCCCATTTCAACCATGTCGCCGTAAGTTTCGTTAGCAGCGTTATATCCGTAGTTGCCTTTGCCAGCGGCTACATTGTTTACTACGACTGATGGCTCACAGCCAGCATTTTGAACGATTTGACGTAATGGCTCTTCAACTGCGCGCAACACAATTTTAACGCCAGCGTCTTGATCGTGGTTGTCGCCTTTTACTTTAGCAATTGCGTCACGTGCACGAATCAACGCTACGCCACCACCAGCAACAATACCTTCTTCAACCGCTGCGCGTGTTGCGTGTAATGCATCTTCCACACGTGCTTTTTTCTCTTTCATTTCGATTTCAGTTGTCGCGCCAACTTTAATCACAGCAACGCCGCCAGCTAGTTTTGCAACACGTTCTTGCAATTTCTCACGGTCGTAATCGCTTGTTGCATCTTCAGCTTGTTTCTTCACTTGGTCGATACGTGCTTTGATGTTGTCTTCATTGCCAGCACCGTCGATGATGATGGTGTTTTCTTTACCTACTTCGATACGTTTAGCTTGGCCTAGGTCTTCTAACTTGATATTTTCAAGTTTCAAGCCTAATTCTTCAGCAATCACAGTACCACCAGTCAAGATAGCGATGTCTTCCAACATTGCTTTACGACGGTCACCGAAACCAGGTGCTTTAACAGCACAAGTTTTCAAGATGCCACGGATGTTATTCACAACCAATGTTGCTAATGCTTCGCCGTCGATATCTTCAGCGATAATTAACAATGGACGACCAGCTTTAGCTACTTGTTCAAGCGCTGGCAGCAAATCACGGATGTTAGAGATTTTCTTGTCGTATAAAAGCACGAATGGATTGTCCATTAATGCGATTTGACGTTCTTGGTTGTTGATGAAGTATGGTGATAAGTAACCACGGTCGAATTGCATACCTTCAACTACGTCTAATTCATTTTGTAAGCCTGAACCGTCTTCAACAGTAATCACACCTTCTTTACCTACTTTGTCCATTGCATCTGCAATGATTTGGCCAACTGAAGTATCTGAGTTAGCTGAGATAGAGCCAACTTGAGCGATTTCTTTGCTAGTTGTACATGGTTTAGATTGTGATTTTAAATCAGCAACAGCAGCTTCAACTGCTTTGTCGATACCACGTTTTAGGTCCATTGGGTTCATGCCTGCAGCAACAGATTTCATGCCTTCACGGATGATTGCTTGCGCCAATACTGTTGCAGTTGTTGTGCCGTCACCAGCGATGTCGTTTGTTTTGCTTGCAACTTCTTTAACTAATTGCGCGCCCATGTTTTCGAATTTGTCTTTTAATTCGATTTCTTTAGCAACAGACACACCATCTTTAGTGATGGTTGGAGAGCCATATGAACGCTCTAGAACTACGTTGCGACCTTTAGGGCCTAAAGTAACGCGCACAGCGTTAGCTAAAATATTTACACCAGTTACCATTTTTTGGCGAACGTCATCACCAAATCTTACGTCTTTAGCAGCCATCTTAAATCTCCTAAATTACTTATTTAATTACTTAAAATTACGCTTAAAAAAGGCGGGCCAATTAAGCCTCGATTACGCCCATTAAGTCTGATTCAGTCATTACTAATAATTCGTTGCCGTCAATTTTTACAGTTTGACCAGCGTATTTGCCGAACAACACTTTGTCGCCAACTTTAACGTCAAGTGCAATCACTTTGCCGTTGTCATCTTTTTTACCAGGACCAACAGCAACAACTTCACCTTGGTCTGGTTTTTCCGTTGCTGTATCAGGAATCACAATGCCTGATGCCGTAGTGCGAACTTCTTCTAAACGTTTAACAATAACGCGATCGTGTAAAGGACGAATCTTCATGAATTGCTCCTTAAAAATAAATCTAAATAAAAACAAAAAATCTGTGGGGCGAATTTTAGCACTCATACCCCGAGACTGCTAGTTATGGGGGTCTTGTTTTAGCTTTTCAAGTGCTTAACTCAAAATTTTTCTCAATTATTTTGAGAATAAAGGTGGCACATTAAGCGATAATGTAGTCTAAGACTTAGTGGTACGGAGATTGTGGCGTGACGGAAACACTAGAAAAAAATAATGCGACAGCTGTTGTTATACAGCAACTTAATCTTGCTTATGATGCAGATCAGGACAGATTGTTACTTAAAGTCGGTTTGACAGATAACTCCGAGTTGGCAATTTGGCTAACACGTCGTATTGCTAAATCGATTTGGACGTGGCTACATGGAACAAATGTAGCAGAAGAGCCGGCATTGCAAGTTTTTACGATGAATGCTCAAGGTGGGCTTGATAATGTTTCACCGCAGTTAATGACGCCACAGCAAGTAAATGCTGAGACTTTAATTAATAGTGCTACGCCTAATATCGATTTTAAATCTCAATATCAAGAAAATCGCACGCCAATGTTAGATGCTCCTTTGTTGGCCGTTAATTGTGAGATTGTTGAAGATACACAAACACAATTCGTTTTGGATTTAAGTGCTAGAGATGCGAAGCGTGCTCGCGTGGCTTTAAGTATGGAGTTGAAAATTGCTTTCGCTAATATGTTGCAATTAGCGACAAAGGAAGCTGGTTGGGATATTAGTTTACAAGGTCGTCATGTCATGGCGCCACAAGTGAATTCTCAGCATATCGTGCATTAATTTGAAAAATATTTTGAATAAAAATCAGGATTTATTACAACGTAGTCTTCAATCTGTGTGGCATCCATGCACACAGATGAAAGCGCATGAGCATTTGCCTTTGCTGCCTATTGCGCGTGCCGAAGGAGTTTGGCTCGAAGATTTTGATGGCCGAAAATATCTTGATGGAGTGAGTTCTTGGTGGGTCAATTTATTTGGGCACAATGAGCCTAGAATAAAAGCGGCTATTGGCCGTCAACTTGATCAATTAGAGCATGTCATGTTAGCAGGCTTTACTCATGAGCCTGTGGTGCAGCTCTCTGAAAAATTAGGACGGTTGACAGGTTTAGGGCATTGTTTTTATGCATCGGATGGTGCGTCGGCAACCGAGATTGCTTTGAAAATGAGTTTCCATTATTGGCGAAATTCAGACTTGCCTAATAAAACCAAATTCCTGAGTTTACAAAATAGTTATCACGGTGAAACCATCGGTGCGCTTGCGGTGACTGACGTGGCTATTTTTAAAGATACTTATGCGCCATTATTGCAGCAAAGTATGCAAATGCCATCGCCCGATGCACGCTTAGCTGATGCCGATGAAACTGCTGAGGCTTACGCCGTGCGCTGTGCAGAGTTTGTTGAAAAATACTTATCGCACCATCATGCTGAAATTGCTGCGTTTATCGTTGAGCCACTTATACAGTGTGCTGGTGGTATGGGTATGTATTCGCCAGTTTATTTGAAACGGGTTCGTGAGATTTGCTCAAAATATCAGGTACATTTAATTGCAGACGAAATTGCTGTTGGCTTCGGTCGCACCGGCAGCATGTTCGCTTGCGAGCAAGCCGAGATTCAGCCGGATTTTATTTGTCTTTCTAAAGGCATTACCGGTGGGTATTTACCGCTTTCTGTCACGCTAACCACAGATGAGATTTACCAAGCTTTTTATGATGATAGTGTGGCGCGAGGCTTTTTACATTCGCATAGTTATACTGGTAATGCTCTAGCTTGTAGTGCGGCTCTGGCGACCTTGGAGATTTTTGAGCAAGACCAAGTCTTGATGAAAAATCAAAAAACGCAGGCTTACATCAATGCCCAGTTAGCTGTGTGGGGTGATATGCCGATTAAGCATTTACGTCATCAAGGTATGATTTGGGCATTTGATGTCATAACAAGCTCATCTAAACTCCAGCAAAACTTTTATCAGCAAGCGCTTTCACAAGGTTTGTTATTAAGGCCGATTGGCAATACCGTTTATTTCATGCCCCCTTATGTAATTAATGAGTCTGAAATTGACTTTATGTTGAGCACTACTAAATCTTTGGTACTGGCATGCGCTTAATTCAATTTCTTTTGTTGCTGTGTGCTTCTGCAGCTCATGCGCAATTACCCGAAACTGTTTTGACTGCATTAAAAGCAGAAAACGTTGCACCTGAAAATGTCAGTGTTTTTGTTCAGCGTATCGATGAAACTCAGCCTTTATTAAGTCATCAAGCAGCGGTCTCACGCAATCCTGCATCAGTCATGAAGTTGCTAACGAGTTATGCAGCATTAGATTTGCTTGGCCCCTCATATCGTTGGAAAACTCAGTTTTATGGATTGAGCTATCCAAAACAAGGTGTGCTAGACGGTGGCTTATGGATTAAAGGTTCTGGTGATCCAACAATGAATACTGCTGCTTTGAATGAAGTAGCAAGTGAGCTTAAGCAAAAGTACAACCTTAATGAAATTTGTTGTGATGTCGCCTTAGACCAAACGGCTTATGCAAAACAGAGTTTTGATGCCGCTGCTTTTGATGCTAAGCCTTATCGTGCTTATAACGCACCCGCCGAAGCTATCATGTTGAATCAGCAAGCCGTCCGTCTCCAGTTTTCACCGAGTGCCAACGGATTAGTAACAGTGGTTTATCCGCAATGGAAAACATTGATTAAAAATATCGATGTGAAACTCACTGATGCTGATTGTAGTGATTGGAAAAATGCACTCAAGATTAAACGTGAAGGTCAGACCTTAACTGTGCAGGGTAGCTTTCCTAAAAGTTGCGGCGATAAATATATCGATATTAACTGGTTAGATGGTGGTGATTATTTTGGTAATGTTTTAGCCAGTGCCTGGGAAGACGTTGGCGGTCGTTGGCTTAAAAAATCGGCATTTACCATTAAAGCAGCAAGTGTTCCGCAGAACGCAGTTTTGTTGACTGAGCACGCTTCAGAAACTTTAGCCGAAGCAATGCGTGAAATGAATAAAAGTAGCAATAATGTGATTGCTCGCTCTATGTACTTAAGTTTAAGTCGAGCAGGTGACGAAACTCAAATCGCTACGACAGCTAAAAGTGAACAAGTGCTTAAAGCCTGGTTAAAAAATAAAGGTTTAATTTTCCCTGAATTGGTTTTAGAAAATGGCGCAGGTTTATCTAGAGTTGAGCGCATTAGTGCTGAACATTTAGGTGCTTTATTGGTGAGTGCTTATCACAGCCCTGTGATGCCTGAGTTGATGGCATCTTTACCCATCTATGGCGTGGATGGAACATTGAAATCCAGAAAAGATAGTCCGCTTTATGGGCGAGCACATTTAAAGACGGGATCATTAGATGGTGTACGCACAATCGCTGGTTATGTGCTCGATGCAAAAGGTCGTCGTTGGGTCATGGTGGTTTTGGCGAATGGTGAAAATGCCGGCGCAACTAAACCAGCGCAAGATGCTTTATTGACTTGGATTGACCAGCAAAAATAATTGGTAAAATTAAATTCTCGGGTATCATCGACAGCTTATTGAATGAAGGATGCAATATGAAAAAAATAACGATATTCGCAAGTGCATTGTTAGTCGCAATGCTTGCAATCAGCGGTTGTAAAGCCGATTCAAAATCATCAACGAAGGAAAATACTATGACACAAAATGTAACTGATCTGATCAAAAAAGATACTGTAGTTGGTGAAGGGCGTGAAGCTGAACCTGGTTTTAATGTGACTGTGCATTACACAGGTTGGTTATATGACCCAAGTAAATCTGACGGTAAAGGTACTAAATTTGATAGTTCGGTTGATCGTCATGAGCCATTTGTTTTCTTCTTGGGAGCTGGCCAAGTTATTCAAGGCTGGGATCAAGGCTTTGAAGGGATGAAGGTTGGTGGTAAACGTACTTTGATTATTCCACCGCACATGGGTTACGGTGCTTATGGTGCAGGCGGTGTAATTCCTCCAAATGCTACTTTGATTTTTGATGTTGAGTTATTAGGCATTAAATAATTTAAATCCTCTTAAACAATAAAGGCAATGCAATGAAAGCAAGAGTGAAGTGGGTTGAAGATGTCTGTTTTATGGGCGAAACCGAAAGCGGCCATGCAGTTATTATGGATGCCTCACCAGAAGTGGGTGGTCGTAATTTAGGTATGCGTCCAATGGAAATGTTGCTTGTTGGAATGGGCGGCTGTTCTTCAATTGATGTGGTGACGATTCTTAAAAAATCACGTCAACCTATTACTGATTGTGTTGCAGAAATTACTGCTGAACGTGCAGACGAAATCCCTAAAGTGTTTACGAAAATTCACGTACATTTCGTTGTAACTGGTAAGGGATTGAATCCTGTGCAGGTTGAACGTGCAGTGAATTTATCTGCTGAGAAATATTGTTCAGCTTCTATTATGTTAGGAAAAGCTGCGCAGATGAGCCACGATTTTGAAATCGTGGAGTCAGAGGTCTAATTAAGAATGAGTGATTGAGACAGTGAGTACTTCACCTGTTTCAATCACATTCAATAACCTGTCAATATTAGGGTGTTTGCCAGGGTTCTCTTCAGCGTCAGCTGTGTGTTCGGCGTAAATTTTTAAGCCATCTTTTGCGGCATCTTTAGTGATGCTGCCCCATTTTTTAAACAAGTGATTAAATACTCTTACAGAGCCTTGGCTGCCTGGCTTGTTTTCTATCAAACCAACCACTTCGCCAGCAGGGTTCATTAATTCGATTTTTTGAATTTGGTCTGTAGTTTCAAGTTCTGCTAAAAAATCACTAAATTTTTTCATGGGTTTTATGTATCTATAAATGATAGGTAGTTTTTGTCATGACTTTAGACATGCTTTGCATGGCTGCTTTAATAGGCGTAGGTAATTCAGCTGCGCCGAGATGAACAGCAGTTTTCGCGTGCTCTGCTTCGTCAATTTTCATTTGTTCTAAGATTGCTCGGCTTTTTGCGTCATTGCTCGGAAGCGTTTCTAAGTGATGGTTGAGATGCCTGCCTACTTGACGCTCAGTTTCTGCCAGAAAACCTAAATTCCATTTATCACCTAATGCGCCAGCAATCGCACCTAAAGTAAATGAACTGGCGTACCAGATTGGATTTAAAAAGCTGGTGTGACCACCTAATTCTTGTATGCGTTTTTCACACCAAGCTAGATGTTCTGTTTCTTCTTTTGAAGCTTGCTCTAAGGCTTTGACCGTTTCTGGATTTTTTGCGGTGAGTGCCTGTCCGTTGTATAGGGCTTGAGCACAGACTTCTCCACAATGATTAATTCGCATCAAAGATGCGGCGTGACGTTTCTCTTCGCTAGTCAAATCATCTGCGGTTTGATTTATATTGTTATCTGGGTGAGGCCTAACGCTGTGCGCATTTGCGGTCAGCGTTTTAAGGCCTTTATCAAATTCAACAATTAATCGATCAAGCATCTTGGTATCTTATTTCTTACCTGATTGAATGATATCCATGCCTTTGAGTAAGTTGATCGCTTGCATGAATTGGAAGTCAGATTTAGTGCCTGCTTCTATTGGTTTGAACTCGACATGTTTTTCTTTGCTTTCTTCTTTAGGTGATGCAGGTTTCGCAGCTTCAGTTTTTGCTGGCGCTTCTGCTTCTTTAGGATTTGAAAGATGGCGACTCAAATCAGCTTCACGCAGATTTAGACCTGCGTCAGAAGGATTTGCTGGGTCCTCAACAATAATGTCTGGCACGATGCCTTTGGCTTGAATTGAGCGGCCATTAGGCGTGAAATAACGTGCGGTCGTTAATTTGATTGCTGTGCCATTATTCATTGGCAAGATCGTTTGCACAGAGCCTTTACCAAAGCTTTGTGTGCCCATAATCACTGCGCGTTTGTGATCTTGTAATGCACCTGCAACAATTTCAGAAGCTGAAGCTGAACCACCGTTAACAATGACCACCATTGGGATACTCTTAATATCTGCTGGTAAATCTTTTAAGTAATCTGCACTTTCGCCACCACGAGAGTAATTGGCTGGATTAGCAGTGAGTTGCATTTTTGCATCTGGCGTGCGACCTTCCGTATATACAACTAAAGCATCTTTAGGAATGAATGCACCACTTACGCCAACAGCAGCGTTTAACAGGCCGCCTGGGTTGTTACGCAAGTCTAAAACTAAACCTTTAAATGGGCCTTTGTTTTGTTCTCTTAAAGTTTTAATCGCTTTAGCTAAATCTTCACCTGTATGTTCTTGGAATTGAGTAATTCTCAAATAAGGGTAGTTAGGCTCACTTAATTTGTATTTCACGCTTTGCGTTTTAATGATTGCGCGCGTTAGCGTGATGTAAAGTGGCTTGTTCTCACCTTTGCGTAAAACAGTTAATTTGATTGGCGTGTTTGGCTTGCCACGCATGATTTTAACGGCATCATTGAGTGACATGCCTTTTACTAGCTTCTCGTCTAATTGCATAATCAAATCGCCTGATTTGATTCCTGCTTTAAATGCAGGTGAATCTTCGATAGGTGAAATTACTTTCACTAAGCCGTCTTCCATACCAACTTCAATGCCCAGCCCACCGAACTCACCTTGAGTGCCAGCTTGTAAGTCCTTGAATCCTTCAACGTCTAAAAATGATGAATGTGGATCTAATCCAGTTAGCATGCCATTGATGGCTTCGTTAATCAGTTTTTTGTCTTCAACGGATTCTACATAGTCACTTTTGATTTTGCCGTAGACCTCAGCAAAGGTGCGTAATTCGTCGAGAGGAAGCTGAGGCTTAGTGTTTTTTTCTGCAATTGCAGGGTAATTAAGACTTAAGGTAATACCCAATACAGCGCCAATGGTGATGAGGCTGATTTTTTCAAATTTTGAGCGCATGTAATAATAATTCCTTAATCGACGTTACTCTGATGTATAAAAATATCTTGCGATATTATAGATTCGTTTATTAATTTGTAGCGGACTATTTTCGTGTTAGTTTTAGCTAATTCACAATGATTTAAATAGTAAAAACAGCAAAATTATAAGGACAATATGCAAAATACCCAGCTTGAAATTGAATATTGTACCCAGTGTCGCTGGTTGCTTCGTGCAGCTTGGCTAGCACAGGAGCTACTGACAACGTTCGAATCAGACATCACGAGTTTGAGTCTAGTTCCTGGGACGGGTGGTATTTTTGAAGTGCGATTGAATGGGGAAGTGATTTTTTCTCGAAAAGAGCAATCACGGTTTCCAGAATCTAAGGAATTAAAACAGTTGGTTCGTGACCGGATTGATCCAGAT